>Ga0209591_10002758_pt1 | contig 20811 bp, 34 predicted proteins | sample MAT01_FD_187207 | JGI IMG/M metagenome (GOLD analysis project Ga0209591, IMG submission 187207) | Freshwater microbial communities from Lake Fryxell liftoff mats and glacier meltwater in Antarctica - MAT-01 (SPAdes) (version 2) | ecosystem: Environmental > Aquatic > Freshwater > Ice > Liftoff... | reverse complement strand
AAGGGGATCCGGGTTTGGTTACGCTCGCTATGTTTTCTGCATTTATGGTTCAATATCTAAACGCTTTGCCTAGATTTAGAAGTGTGGAGGTTGCAACAGGCGCGCCAAATAATCTAGTCCCCGGAGCGGCATTTATTTGGGCAAATGATACCGACGTGGGCATCCCAGGCGGGTTAACAACAGTACCGATAACATGATAAAAAAACTATTTGCTATATCGGTTTTTATGACGGTTTGCGCATACGCGCAGGCCCAATACACCTATTTTACGTCTGCGTTACCGCACGACATTGCAAACCCTTCAGTTGCTCCTTCGCAGTCTGGCAGCAGAATCAGAATTGACCAACCGACGCGGCGAATTTGGGTATGGAACGAAACAAGTTTGACGTGGGTGAGAATTGCTCAGGGTATTGACGAAAAAACAGGATGTGTAGCCCCCGTTGGTGCGCCCACAGTCGGGCAATCCAATTTTGCCTCAAACACGTGCGCAGTGCCTGAGTTATACCAATGGACAGGTGCGGCGTGGATTTGTTTAACCTGTGCAGCGTCGGGGGCAACGAATTTAACGTTCACGGGCGCAAGCTCTCCTTTTACATTAAATAGCTCTACAGGTTCGGATGTGACGATTTCGGCTGGAGCGAATACAACAATAACGAGGGTTTTAAATAACCTACAATTTTCCTCAACGGCAAGCGGCACGGTAGTCACAAATGCAACGCTTTCGGGCGATGGAAGCGGAGTGCCCCTATCTATTGCCCAGCAAGGGGCGGTAGTGCCACAATCGCTAAATTGGACAGGTGCGACATGGATGCCATCGTGGGGCAACCCTTACACCTTCGTAACTTCGGGAGCAACAATTACAACGGCGGTAAACGAAATCCTAATAGGCACAATGTCTGGAAATTCGGTGTTTGGCCTACCGACTTGCGACGCTACAAATGACATGAAGCGATTTAAGTTTGTGCGAAATGGCACAGACGCTTTTAGTGTAACAATAGACCCATCAGGGGCGCAAACATTTTATGATGGAATAAGCCTAAAAATAATGTTTGGCAAGCTCTCGATAGATTGTACTTGCCGCTTTTCCGGTGGAACGGGGGTATGGTTTTTTGACAATTTTTAACAAAGTGATACTATGAAAAAACAGTTTCTTTTATTCGCTTTCCTGCTTTTTGCAGGGGCGGCATTCGGGCAAGCTATACAAGGCTCGCACAAACTAAAATTTGAAAACAATTCAGGGGACAGTATCTACGTAGGAAGCGTAGGTGCATTAAAAAACTTTGTCCTTTCGTACGCGGTAGGTGGCGGTACAGTTTCGACTGTTTCTGTGGTTACTGCAAATGGCCTTGCCGGAACGAGTAACGGCAACGCATCAGCCCCGGCATTGACGCTGACCACGACCATAAACAGTGCAGTTTTGGCGGGCAACGGTACGGCCATTACAGCCGCCACGGTGACGGGCACAGGCAGTACAGTTGTGCTAAATAATGGGCCTACACTTATCGCACCACTGCTTGGAACGCCTGCCAGCGGCGTTTTAACCAATGCGACAGGCCTGCCAATCGCAACCGGCGTATCCGGTTTGGCGGCTGGTATTGCTACGTTTTTAGCGACCCCATCGAGCGCGAACCTAGGCGCAGCCGTGACCGACGAAACGGGGACAGGGGCCGTGGTTTTAGGCACATCACCGACGTTGGTAACCCCAAACCTGGGAACACCCACAAGCGTAACGCTCACCAATGCGACGGGGCTGCCAATTGCGACAGGCGTATCTGGTTTGGCAACAGGGGTGGCAACACTTTTAGGAACACCGACAAGCGCGAATCTGGCCGCAATGTTGACGAACGAAACAGGAACGGGGCTTGCGGTATTCGGCACTTCGCCTACCTTTATAACTCCACTTCTTGGAACGCCAACGTCGGGCGTTTTGACAAACATGACCGGGTTACCGCTCACCACAGGCGTAACAGGCGTTTTGCCAGTGGCAAACGGCGGTACAAACCTATCTGCAATCGGGGGGGACGTTACGGTATTGGGTAGCAACGGCACAGCCAATCTTTATTACACTTTAGGAATTACCACCACATCAGCGGCCATTGCCTTTGCCCGTGCAGGTGGCGTTTTGAACCTAAATTTGCCTGATGCAGACGCCTCTTTTCGCGGCACAGTATCCACAGGGGCGCAAACATTTGCGGGTGCAAAAACTTTTAATGGCTTCGTAACCGCCGGGACAGGCGTTATTTCTACAGCAACTGCTAGTGTCGCTGCATTAAATGCGGTAGGCGTAGAAGACGCGGCTTTCCGAACAGTTACAACCACTTCGACCTTATCTGAAACAGATAATATCCTTTACGTAGGCACATTGTCGGCAGACATTACCGTAAATCTACCTGCTTGCAATGCAACGAGGGACGGTTGGAAATTTAGAATATCTAAAAAAGGTGCGGATGTTTTCGCCTTTATTTTAGACCCCGCCGGGGCCGAAGTTTTTGCCGATGGTGCAGCAACCAAAACGGTCTTCGGGCAAGGGTCTGGAGGAATGTGCGCATGCGAAAATGCGCTGGGATGGAACTTTATACGATAAAAAAGATGAAAAGATTTATATTTCTCCTATTGCTACCCTCGATTTGTGGGGCGCAAATTCCTTTAATGCGTGACACTAGCAAGTTGTTAGTGTTCGACGCTGTTAAGCAGTTCCCGGTGACGGGGGCGCAACTGAAAACCTTTATTGGGGCAGGCGGCGGATCGGTCGCTACCGATGCCATTTGGGATGCAGCCGGGGATTTGGCAGTTGGCTCCGGGCCTGACGCGGCGGTACGACTTGCGCGTGGCACGGCATTGCAGCAAATACGGGTTAATGCGGGCGGCACAAACATCGAATATTTTACACCATCGGCGGGTTCGGGCGACATTACAAACGGCGGCAATACGACGGGCGCGGCAATAACAATAGGTACAAACGACGCTTTTGGATTAAATTTAGAAACTAATAACGTCGTTAAATTGGGCATATCGTCTACGGGTGTATTAAACAAAAGTACCTTTATTGGCGCAGCGGACGTAATTAACACCATTGAGAGTTACAACATGGAGCGAGCTTCAGCTGATGCTCAAAACATAGGTTTTGGCGGGGCTGTAAATTGGGCAGGTAAAGATGAGAATAATACAGTAAGAACTTTAGCTAGTCAAAAAGTGGCATGGCAAACCATGGACGCAAGTGGTGGTGATGGCGATGCTTATATGTCTTTTGAAATAAGTGGCAATCTTTCTTTAAGAGAAGGCGGAAGGTTTTCTATATTTAGCGGTAGTGTGCCTCAATTGCAAATAGGGGGAACATCAGGAGCAAGTTATCAGACCAATTCAATTACCCCAGTTGCTGCGGGATTTTTGCTTGGGGGAGACAACCCCGTTACGGTTGGCTCCGGCCAGGGATCGGTGACAATAAGTAACAACAGCACCAACAACATTGCAATACACAACACGGTAAACGCTGCAACATCGACAGCGGGAATTGTGCTAGGTAATGCAACATCGTTCACCCAAACTAGCGGAACAAGAAACTACATAAACTACAATTCAAGTTTTGCGCCAACAAGTGGAACTGCAATACACAACCAATTCGCGTTTACGGGAACGTTAAACCAAACAGGCGGCGCAAACGGTATTATTCGGGGCATAAATCTTGCCCACACAATGACGGCGGTTGCAGATTACAGGGCAATTGAAATAGCAGACAACCACGCCAACGCGAAAGGCATATATCAGACAGGCGCACTAACCACCAACAACCTAGTGGGCAGAACAACTTTTGGCGCAACGACGGCCCCTACTGCGCTTATTCAGGTGGCAGCAGGATCTGCTACCGTCGCACCTATAAAATTGACTAGTGGCACACTAATGACCACCCCACAGGCAGGAGCTATTGAGTTTCTTGCGGACGCTTACCACGCAACTATCACGACTGGAGCGGCGCGTAGAACTTTTGCTTTCACTTCTGATATTACAAGTGTGAACTCCGATGCTATTTGGGACGCAAAGGGCGATTTTGCGGTAGGCACAGGTGCAAACACAGCCATCAGGCTTGCAGTAGGCACAGACGGGCAAGGCATATATGCAGACGCTGCTACTGCAACAGGTGTCAGGTGGGGGCCGTCAATTATTTCTCCCGCGCAAATAACAGCAGACCAAAACGACTACGCGCCGGCGGGCTGGGCAAAGGCTTCGGTTGTAAGAGTAAGCGGAGATAATAGTATCAGGGGCGTAACCTCATTTTCTGCAACATTTGACGGGGATATAAAACTGATAATAAATACGGGCACTTTCCCTATTTATTTCCCCCCCGAACACGAGGCCGGAACAGCGGCAAACCGAATCTCTGGCAGCGCAAGTTTTGTGCTTTACCCGCTCGCGACATGCCAGTTGATGTACGACAACACGACCGCTAGGTGGCGGATTTTGTCGGGGTATATGAGTAGCAATATACAGCCCAATAAGACCATTGCCTACAAGTTCACGGCGGGTTCCGGCACAGCCGCAGATTTTGGAGACATAACCTTTGGCGTAATAAATGCCGGGTCTGGAACTGGTACAATTAACGCAAGTGCAACGCTACCAGCCGGAAACGTGGTGAGTACATTGGTAAACGCAGCCGGGGGCGGATACCTTTCGTTCCCTAAAACGTCAACTTCATATTCAGCATTTGGTGCAGCAATGCTGTTTCACGACGCACTTGTGAGCATCCCAACGCTTTCGGATGGAACTCAAACGTTCCAAGCCGGAACTTCCTTAACAGCAACGGTAGCCAGCGCGCAATTTGCGCCAGCAAACTCAGTTGCAATAGTTTACAATCACAATTTGAACGGAGGCAACTGGACTGCTAGAAACGTGGATAACGGCGCAACCCCTGGCGAACTGGATTTAGGGGTTGCGGTAGTGGCTGGTACAATGTACCACCTCAGTATCGAGGTGTCTAAAGACAATCTGGAGTCTCGTTTTTTTATTGATGGGGTGTATAAAGGAAGACTAACGACCCGCATGCCAAACGCTGTCGTTATGGTGAGCCGGACTTTAATTGTAAAAAGTGCGGGCATTGTTGCCAGGACAATGAACGTGCATAGCATGTACTCAAGTGCAATCTACCCATAATATGAAAAAGTACGCTATTCAAATAGTTTTTGCGGCACTGCTCTTGGCTTGGTCATGCACAGGCGTTGTGCCGGGAACTTGCCCCCCATGCCCTATTTGCCCGCCAATTGATACTACGGTTGTGGTCGTGCCTCCCCCTGAAACCACCGGGAAAGGCGCAATTGGTACAAACACATTCCCATGGGTGCCAGTCGAAAAACTTACGCCTTTTGGGTCGGTTCGTGTTTACATAGGATCGCATTGGATTTGGAGGCCTGACGGGCTGGCCGTGCAGCCTATGCACCAAGCCGAAACCGAGTACGCGCACGGCATAGACGAATACCTGCAAAAATGCAAAACGGCTGGCATTGACCCGCTTTTGTGCATTCACCAAACCCCGGAATGGTACGTAAACACAGGGCGGGATGACGGAGGGAACGACTACCCGCCCGTAAAGCTCGGAATGAATCGCGCAGACCCGAAAAGCTATAAGGACTATGCGTCAATGCTGTTTCAGGTAGCTGCGCGTTACGGGCGAAAAACACACGCTCCAGAGGCGTTACGGGTTGATATTACGCCAAGATGGAGCGGGGATGTTTTAAATACAAAGAAAACCGCCCTTGACCTTTGCAAGTACATCGAGCCGTGGAATGAAAACGACAAATGGTGGAAGAAGCAGCAAGGGCAAAATACCCAATACTTTACGCCTGACGAAACGGCGGCAATGATGTCCGCATGCTACGACGGCCACGAAGGCGCATTGGGCGCGGGCGTTGGCATAAAGGTTGCTGACCCTTCAATGGTTGTTGTTATGCCGGGATTGACGGACTTTGATGTTGACTACATACAAAAACTAGACGCTTGGTTCAAAGCAAATCGCAAGGACAAAAAATGGCCTTGTGACGTGTTCAACCTGCATCATTACTCAAATACCGGCAACGCCGCAAAAATACACCCGCCAACATGGAACGAAAACGGGGCTTGCGTCCCGGCACTTGACAAGAGTTTTGGCGGCATTAAGTTCCTTGTCGGTTTTGCCCGCGCAAACGGCATGAAAACTTGGATTACAGAGTTTGGAGCGGACAGTAAAAACCCTTCGCCTATGGGTGCGGGTAGCGAGGCAAAACAGGCCGAAATAATTACGGAAACGTATAAAGCCTATTTTTCGGAGGGCGTAGAACGCTGCTTTGTTTTTATGGCTACGGATGAACCTGGAGCTGCAAGCGCGGGGAAGTTTCAGACGTGCGGGGTGCTGACAAACAGGGTAAGCGGGTACGTGCAAAAGGAGTCTTGGTTCGCTGTCGAAAAATTATCGAAAGATTATAAATGACACCTAAACATACCGCTATGCTATTGCTCCTTATCCTTCTGCTTTTAGCCATAGGAATGACACAGGAAAGGGAGCGGATTTTGTGGTGGTTTCAAGGCTTACCATGGTGGAAACAGCTATCTTTAGGCGTTTCAACCGTGCTTTTTTTCACTGTGTCGGTTGCATTTTTAATCATTCACAAATAATCCTTCACGCTTCTAAGAAATGAAATTAAATGATAAGCATAGAGAGTCTTTCCAGGGAGTTTGTACGTAATACAGTTGGGGTCGTGCTTTCTTTGCAGACAGTCGCAATTGTATATTTGTGGGTTGACATAAGAAAACAAGACAACGATAAAGACAAACTAAGAAAGGAAATTGTCCTTTGTGAGCAGAATTGCGCAGAAAAAAGGCAAGAGGCCGCACGAAGGGAAATAGAAATATACAAGTTTGCGGTTGAGCGTCTTGAAAAAATACAAGACAATCTAGAAAGAAAAAAAAATAAGCGATGAAAAAAATATTGACCTTAGTAGTTGTGGCACTGCTTTTCATACAAATGTGCTGCGAAAAGGATCGTGAAACACTCCCAGATCCGGCGCAAAAACCGCAAGAATACAGCGATGGCGGCTACTCTCATGACGCGGTTGACTCCCTGCATCGGGTGCAAGACGAGGTGTTTGCAAGAATTAAATTTGTAGAGGCGTTGCTTGCAAGGCCGGATCGGCACAAACCCAACGATGTCCGGCAATATGATCTCATACGGGCAAGCGAGATAAACGCCAAGGACAACCCGCCTGAATAAAAAACCGCCGTCCGCACATCATGCGGAAAGCGGCGTTGGCTTTCGCCTATAGTGTAAAAGAATGTGCAAAGATAAAAAAAGCCCGACAAAACTTGCGTCTTGTCGGGAAATAATCAGGTTAATTCCGATTAACACTTTTATGAAACAACGCACAAAAATACACATTTTTTCACAAACTAAATATTATGAGTAACACAAACGCAAAAGCGGGTAAGTTCAACGCCGCAAGTCCGGGATTTCTTTATTCAGTCGTGGTTTTCATCTTTACCGCACTGGCCACCATCGGAGTATCTTTTCCGCAAACGCCTGAAGTATTGGGGCAAGACCTTATTACCACGCTGTCCTCAGGGGGCATCGTTGCCGTAATAGGCATTATCATTGCCTCGCTCGTTTTCCCGATTTGGAACGCAGCAAAAAAGGGGTTCACATGGTCGAACCTTTGGACAAGCTCCCTGACATGGGTGGGCCTTGTAGGTATCCTTTTTTCTGCACTTGCATTGACTGGCTTTTCGCTCCCACAGGGCACAGCGGAGCAGTTAGTAGCGGCTGTAATGGCAAAGGACTGGACAGCCCTTTCTGGCTTGTTCGGCACTGTAATTGTGCCCACTTTTATTCGGTGGTTGAAAGATCGAAATACCGAGCCTAAAAAAAACTAACAAAAGCCGCGCCCCCGGCACAAAGTCAGGGGCGCGGCAAAATTGAGCTAAGATGAAAAAGAACATATTTCTTTCGCTGGCTTTAGTGCTGGCAATATTGTCAGCGTTTTTTTACCCGCAATGCGCAGGTAAAGTAGATCCGGGCAAGCCGCCCGTTGTGGTAGATAGCGTGCATCAGGATTGGCATTGCACTCCTATTGCGCCCATGCAGACAACAGAAAGAGCGGTAGGTATGCGGGGAAAGTTTCACCAAGTTGGGGCTACGCTAAAAATAGGGTTTATTGGAGGGACTACGGCGCAGCGCGACGCCGTAAAAGCCGCCTATGCCAGGTGGGCGCAATCAGCAAACCTAAAATTTGAATACCCAGCAAGCGGCAACACAAATATAAGGGTATCATTTTCGCCTGGTTCTGCGTGGAGCTACGTCGGAATTGACTGCAATTCTATTCCACAGCAATATGCAACGCTTAATTTCGGGTTTGGCGGCACAGCAACCATTGACCACGAAGCAGGCCATAGCCTTGCTTTGTTGCACGAACAACAGTTGGCTGGGGGCGTTTGCTGGAATGAGGCAAACGTTATTGCTGACCTTTCCGGGCCTCCGAACAACTGGAATTTGGCAACAATAAGATTCAATGTTCTGGATTATCACAACCCGGCGAACGTAATAACAACGGGCTATGATAAAACTAGCATTATGCACTATTCGACACCTGCCAGATGGACGTGCAACAACGTAGCAATACCGGGCGGCACAGCAATAAGCACAGCGGATAGGGCTTTTGTGGCATTGCAGTATCCCGGCGTTATTCCGCCACCCCCGCCCCCGCCTCCACCGTCGGGCGTTACCCTGACACCCGCACAGCGCAATGAAATAGTTAGGCTGCTAAACAAATCTAAGGCGACAACCGACGCGGCAAAGGTTGCCAGCGATTCGGCGAACGTTCTGGTAAAAAAGATCGTAGGGTTTTAACCTATCAGCCCAATCAAATGCCAAATAAATCCCCTATTTTGCAACGATTCTTTTCACGAGGTCGCATTTTAATGGGCCACCCTCTGCAAACGAGCAGGGGGTTATTCTTTCTAAAAAAACAACACAATGAATAAAATACTTTTTATCCTGCTTTTAGCATCGTTTTCGGCGCAATCGCAGCCCCTTGTAAGGGCCACAGTTTCCAGTGCTTTCGACGGCGATGGATGCCGGGTCAGGTTTAGCCAAAAAGAAAAAACGACCGAAATCCGGTTTAGGGACATTGATGCGCCCGAATGCCGGGGCTATTCCCGAAATACCCAGCCTTACGGGAACATCTCAAGGGACAGCCTTCGCGCGTGGATCCTGAAAAAGGAAATACTACTTGACACGTCAAAGGTTGCCGGGAAAAGCCGCGACATTTTCGGGCGGTTACTTGCAGTGCCTTATTTTGCAGCCGACACAGCAAGCATTAGTTTTAGGCTGGTAGATCAAGGCTTCGCGTGGTACGTGCCGACCAGGTTTGGAAACAAGGAGGCCAAGCGGCTGCTCAGCAATGCGATGAAAGACGCAAAGGCGAATAAACGAGGGCTTTGGCTTTCGCACACTTTGCCAGACGGGAAAACCGCAAGGATTTTAACGCCTGAAACGTGGCGAAGAAAATTCAGCTTTCGCGCGTTCTGGAAAAGATAAAAGTTGTTCACGGGTAATATTAGCCGCCTCGGAAATTAGTTTTCGGGGCGGCTTTTTCATGCCCAAATCACACCTTCAAAAAATAATTTAACAAAAATAGTATTGATAATCAGCACATTAGAAACTTTAACTAAAATACTTTGAATAAAGTGTACTACATTCAAAAGATTACTGTACCTTTACACTATCAAATAAGCAGCCGAAAGGCATAACAAACAAAAATTGAAGATCATGAACAACGAAGAAAAAGCAATCATTTTTGCATACGAAAGCGGTACAATCACTGAAAAAGCAATAGAGTCAGCTCGCAGAAACGAAAGAGGCTTTAAATATAACTGGACAGTTGAGCAACACGAAGAAGCTTACATTGCAAAAGCGAAAGAGTTGCAAGCAATGGAAGTCACAGCGGATGCACCTAAGTCTAACAAATCTAAAGGCGAAACATTCAACACAGGCTTTGGGTACTACGGCTCAGCTCGCGATTCTCGCAGGGGTTTTGACGGTATCGAATAAAACTTACAATCACACCATTGGCAGCAATGCCCCCGCTCAAAACGCGGGTTGGAATCTTTCACAAACAAAAATTCAATATCATGTACATCTTAAATTCAGACAACTTCGCAATCACCCAAGAAACAATAGCAGCAATTGAAAACCACCATACCGATATGGAAATGGTTGGAGATGTGGTCATTTCAGTTTCAAATGACAACACAGACGACGCGCCATGCTACGATGTTTACACCCTAAATCAAGACTACCTGTTTTCCGTCGACACAGACGGGGATGTAATTTATGAGGTGTAAAAATGAAAACACTTGAGTTTGGTTTTGCGCGGGTGCTAATAGTAATTCACCGAAACACCCGCGCAAAATTCCCGAAACAGTATCGGTTTATTCCACGACGAAACGCGGACAACATTCATTTTTATTTCCTAAATATCGAAATTCAGATTTGGACATGAAACACGCCACAAACATCAACAGAATAAACCAATCCGCTGAAATGGATCGCCGCACAGCCGATGATCTAAACGCGGAGGTTCTGGACGGTAGGGCAACCGAATACGAGGTTCGCGAAGGCTTCCAGCCCGGCTACATTGCCAGCCTTGCAATGTACTTCGCCGGAAATGCCGAAAGGCTGGAAAAGAAGGCTAAGGAATTGGAATCAAAATACACAAAATAATTCAAACAAAAAATCTCTGCGCAGACACCAAGACCCGGCGCGGCGGGCAAAAAAAGATGGTAAATCAATTAAAGCCAAAATGCGTAAGGAAGTTCACATATTCAGGGCAGAACGGTGGCGGATCAGAGTCTGTACAAGTTTTTTCTGACAGTAAAGGATTAGAGTGGTACATGGAAGGCGGCAAATTGGTACCAAATTCTGGAAAAACCGAATTACGTGGCACCGGTCCGCATTGTAGTGTTTCAGAAAAATGAAAACACCAAACAAACACGGCGGCAAACGCCTAAACGCGGGGCGCAAGACCAAAGACCCCGATGGGCCGGTAGTCCGGGTAGTAACCTGGATTTCAGCGAAGCAAGCAAAGTACTTCGCAGACAACCCGTGCCTTAACCGGACAGCGCAAATTCAGGCGGCGTTGGACGCTTGGATTTCAGGGGTGGAAAAATCTGCTATTTTTTAACTTTAAAACAAAAGTGTATGAAAAGCACAAATGATCAACCATGGGCCAAGCCAGAAATTGTCGGCAGTAATGTATTGCCAGCAATTTTTGTAGGTCAGATATTGTTTAGAGAAGTGTCGGGTAGATATACCGAATGGCATGTAACTGAGCATACGGTCACTAAAATAGGTAAGAAGTATCTTGAATGCACAGGCTTAAGAGATAAAATAACTATTTCAAATTTGATTCACGAAAACAAGGTTTATTACCAGGATAATTATCGGATGTATCGAACAAAACAAGAGATACTTGATAAAAACGAACTGAAAAAACTTTATCTTAGCATTCAAAAAACATTCAGTGATTGTAACCACAGTCAAAAATTTACACTTGAGCAATTACGTCAAATTCTCGCTATAATTTAGCTTACTTGAATTTCTAAAATGAACTGTTCGGAATTGCCCAATCTGGCACAACATTTGCCAGAAAGAAAATAGGAAGAAAGTCGGTTAAATAATGCTGTCCCAAAAGAGGGACAGCATTTTTTGTTTAAACCCGTATATTTGTCCTATAAAAAACAAATAAAATCGAACGCTATGAATTTGATCCTGGAAGAAATATTCACAACAAAAAATTCAACGGCTTCTTGTCTAACCGTGGAGAACAGGACATTCTGCTTCGTAATAGAAGACGGGGATAGAGATAAAAAAGTAAAGCATGAAACTCGGATCCCAGCCGGCAAATACCAAATAAAGCCGCGCCGTGCGGGTTCTTTTTTCCAGAGGTATAGCAAGATGTTCGGCCATAAGTTTGTGCCTCACCTGCAACAAGTACCGGGTTTTGAGTTTATTTTGATTCATATTGGGAACACTATAAAGGATACATCTGGCTGCCTACTGGTAAACCGATTTGTGGGCCTTGGAGCGGATGGAAATGCAGCCGGCAAAGAGAGTACTGACGTTTACAAGCTACTTTACTCGCTTATGGATAAGGCTCTAGAGCAAGGGGAGGAAATCTGGATAGAAGTTCGCAGAAACAAACCGGCTATCCAGTCGGTACCAGTATAAAAAGTTGATGTCATAAGGCAGTATGGCCGTCGTTCCCGAATGTGGTAGCGGCGGCTTTCTTGTTGGCTGTCAATTAGTTGTGGTACATGCAAAAAATAATTTGAAAATAAATGATATTGGATTAGTCTTTATTAAAAGTATAGTTGTATCTTTGACCTACTAAAGCAGCCGAGAGGCATCACAGTTAAAATCTAAGATCATGAGCAACGTGCAAATTCTTTCAATTCTGGCAAAAGCGGTTAACGCCGTTTCAGGTATTCATACAATAAAATCACACCTAAGCGGTGAAAGCGCAAAGTCAATTGCGTATAAAATAAATCGCGTACCAAGCAATAAACGAAGGGCGTACTTTAAGCTAAGGGCACCATACGTAAGCATGGAGTTTACACTTGTGGCAAAAGCATTCCCATACGATGGAGCTTGGTCTGTGCAAGCGCAGGCGCATAAATGTATATGCAAGTGTGAGCATTGCGATAAATAGGCGGACCAATCAGCCGCAAGGCACAAACAAAAATTCAATACCATGACAATAAAAATAACAGGCCAAAACGAAGAACTGTTTCAGTACTTTCTAACCAGCTGCCTAAACATTGCAACCGTAGTTGCCCAAGGTGGCCACATCCCGACGGCATTAGAAATTGAAAGCCCGGATCGGCGCGGGCGGTACTGGTTTCGCGAAAATGGCATCGGTGCTGACAGGTTTCACCTTTACAGCATGGCTAATAACCATTGGGCGCGCATAATCCAAGAGGGCGAAAACGAAATATTTTTGTCTTTTCACTATCGCTATGACAAAAAACCTTTGGCGTTTTCAATCACCATTTGCCAATTGTTGGCAGCAGTATTCCCTGAAAACGTAGAAATAACACCATGATACCTACCGACCCAAACGCCCCTATCACCGTAACCTCGCAGAACACAGCGATACTTGCGCACCTGCGAAAGTGCAAGGTAATTACGCACCGAGATGCCAGGGACTTGTATGGGTGCGACAACCTGCGCAGCCGAATGTCAGACCTAAAAAGGGCTGGGATTGTGTTCAATTCGGTTTGGGATGAGTGGTTTGTTAACCAAAATGGGAACTTAGGCAGACGCAAAAAATACACGCTATGAGCGCAAAAGAAGCAATCCAAAAGCAGATACATAGGCTGGAAATGCTCAACTCCGAAGAGGGGAAAAGCCCCGAATTGTCAGACATTATAAACAGCCTTTGGTTTATAATGTCTATAATGGAAACGCAAAGACGTTCTGACATGAACGTGGATGCCAGCAAAAACAAATTTACGTATCCAGTAAAATTGAGCTAATGAAAAAAGCAATAGGGGAAGTAATCGAAAAGGCAATGCTGTGCCTATTTCTGGGAACATTTTTCCAATTGGTACTCCTGTGGGAGTACCTGTTAACAAAAAGAAAGAAAGTATGAAGTCGAAATCTAGGGTACACAGAATACCAATAACCATGCACACTGCACTCGTTGAAATGCAGCGGCAAAGGCTGTTATTGCATGGCAGGGCAGCAAGGCCAACAATTTCATGGCTGTGCCAGGAATATATAAAGCGGGGAATTGCAATTGCCGGTATTAATGCACCGGGGCCGGAGGGATTGAATCGGGAGCGCAAAAAAAGCGGAGGCGTTTCAGTTTCCGTTTCAGTAAAGTCGGATCCGGAAACCGCAAAGGCGTTAGGGGAAATTGCAAAGAATGGCAAGGCTCTTTCTGAGACTGCTATTTCGCTAATGCTTTTGGCGATAAAGAGCATGGAAGGTAAAAAACATCTTTAAAAAAAGTAAAACAATGTCAAAAACACAACAATTAACAGTCGCTAAAATAGAAGAAAGCGAAGTAGACGAATTAAGAACATTCCTTCAGGACGTAGGGGAAAAGGTAAAAGAATTTGACCATTTTGAGGAAGATTGTAGCGGATCGAACGAAGAAATAGGCAAAATGGTTCGCCTGACTTTCCCGCACAGAGCTTCATTTATTGCTCCTTTAAACTTGGATATTCTTTTAGAGAATTACCAAGATAAAGAAAGCGATATTTTAGCGCATCCAAAATGGCTAATGGAAATGTATGAGCTGTTTGAAGAAATACATCAATACCTGTCAAGCCATCCAGAAAACTATGTAGGAAGCGGCTCTATTTTACACGAGAAAGTCAAGAAGTATGTTTCGGAAACCGCCGTGTAGCTAATTCTTTTGGCGATAAATCAAAAAAGTCGTAAATTTGACATGAGTTATTAGGTGAAAGCGGGTGGCTGAGGAAGAGCAGCCGCCCGCAATTTAAAAGAGATTGTTTTCATTTGGTTTTTAGGGATTTCAATGTTTTAGGCCGGGCGGCGTAAGCTGTCCGGCTTTTTTAATGCCTAAAATCTTCACCGAAAAATAATTTGAAAATACTTTGTGGTTAGATCACTTTATTAAAAGCATAGTTGTATCTTTGACCTAAGAAATAACGATCAAACAAAATTCAAGATTATGAAACTTTCAGCATCAATGTACCACCGCCTATACAATAAAATCCGCGTTGTAGGATTTAGAAACGAGGCGGGCGAATGCCTTGTACAAAAGGTTTTCAAGGTAGGTTCTTTAGTGAACCTGCTTTCATTTGAATTTTCAGACCGAAATTTTCCGTGCGGCGGGTTCTCAAGGGCCGACGTGTCGGAAATGAATACCCTCCTAGAAAAAGAGGGTGTTGAAATCACAACAAAGCAAGGCGGGCTGCTTGAAAAGTTTCTGGAAGAAAAAAACGCTGTGGTAGTGGTTGACCGTGTACAGGGCGTTGACGTGGTGGTAGTCGATCCCATGGTAAACACAAAACAGCCAACGCAAAACATTTTAGCGTTCCTGCGCAGGGAAATGAACCTGCCAGCGCACGAAGCAGAAGCTAAAAATGTAGTTCGGGCAGAATCAAACCGAGAACGCCACCAAGCCGCTGAAGGCAGAACCTTTGAACCTTGGGATGGTAAAGGAGAAGCTGATTGGATGGAAGTGCCGAGTGACGGCAAATAATTTGATTTTTCACTCACTTAAATATTTTATACAATGAACGATTTCTTGGAAGCGCCAACTGCGCAAGATGCGCCAAAGCAGACAAGTTCCGTACCATGGACTGCGCGTGTTGAGTACAAATCCGGCAAAACCCCTCAAGGATTTGCCGCCGCAGCATTGCCGGAACAGGTAAACGCGGGGTTTTCCTATTATGACAAAGAGGCAAAGCAAAGAGTTTTTTTGGGGGCATTTACTGCAACCATTATTGCAATGACTTCGGGCGTACAGGGAACGGTGCCGGACGGTGATCGGTACATTAATTACTGGTCAAACCTTGTATTTGATACACGCGACCAGCTTATCGAGGTGTCTCGCTCTGGAGACCCTGTTGTAAAAGTTGCAACAGGCATATACAACCAAATGAAGGAAGATTTGCCGGATGGCGTAGGGTACTGCAAAGTAGCAATATGCTACATCCATGAAACGATGCAGTTTGCATCATTCAACCTCACGAGCGCATTGGAGCATTCAATCAAAGAAGCTATTGGAACCGCCACGGGCAAAAAGGCCGGACAAATCAATTTATTCAACTTATTTGAACTTAGCACCCGTTTTTGGGCATTCCGTTTCGGCAGCACGTTTCAAAAGCGAACTAAGGACGGGTATATTTGGCAGGACAAGGGAGATATGTTTTTCTACCCGGTACTTACCGCAGGAATAGTAACCGCTGAAAAGTTCGACTTTTTGCCAAGTTTGCGCTCTGATGTTGATACGTATGTGGAAGGATACCAGCATAAGTTAAACAGGGCAATCCCAGACGGCTCGCAAGCCCCGATAAGCGCACTTCCCCGATCACTCCAGGCAAGTCCTACCGCACCACCCGCAAACGGCTTTGAAAGCCTTGTTGAGCCGATGGGCGCAATAACGGATTTGGGAGTAGGCGAAGGGGAAACAGATTCGCTACCGTTTTAAAATTAATCACCCGCCCGCCGTTAAACGTGGGCGGGTTAAAAAAACAACATGGAAAAGATTACGATCATAGACCTGTCAAAGGCTGCCAGTGCTGAAAAGATTGCGCCTGAACAAATTGAAAGCCTACAATCATTATTTATGCCGTTTTTCCAAAAGGCAAGCGAGTGGAAGCAAAAAGCAATGGCTATCAAAGTAACAAATGCAGGGCAAAAAGAAGCAATGAATGATGCGCGTACCGCCCGCCTTGCGCTTAAAGGCATTCGGGTTGATACCGAAAAGCGGCGCAAAGAAATGAAGGAGGATAGCCTGCGCAAAGGCAAGGCTATCGACGGAATGGCAAACGTTATTTTCTACCTTATCGAACCAATCGAAAAGCACCTGAGAGAACAGGAGGACTTTGCCGCCCGTTTGGAGGCCAAAGAACGCGAGGAAACGCGCCAACTACGAGAAATCGAATCCGACCCGTACTGGGCATTTTTCCCACAAACAGTTGATCTCGGAACGATTACCGACGAAGTTTTTGCCAGCCTGCTAAACGGCGCAAAGCTTCAAAAGCAGGCAGCGGACGCGGAGCGCAAAAGGCAGGAAGACGAGGCGGCTGAAAAGGTCAGGATTGAATCAGAAGCCCGCGAAGCGCAGCGGCTTGAAAATATACGCCTAAAGGCTGAATCTGAAGCGCAGGCAGAAACAATGCGCAAAGAACGCGAAGCCGTCGAAAATGAGCGGCGCGAAGCACAGGCCGTACTTGCAAAGTTAAAAGCCGTAGAGGCCGCACAGCGCAGGGAAAAGGAGGAGGCCGAACGCATTGCCCACGAAGCTGCGCAAGCCCCTGACCTCGAAAAAATGCGGGCATACGCCGCAAAGATTCGGGCGATTGAAATGCCTGACATTTTATCGAAGGAATCGGTTGCCCAGTTTAGCGCGTTCAAAAAGTTCTTAGAAAGCGCGCTTGAAATTTTAGAGCGGTAACACAACACAATCTTTTCACACCAATAACAGCCGAAAGGCACAACACACCAAAAATGAATATTTCACACCTGCCAAAACCAAAAGTATTAGCCGCGCTTTTTAATGCTGCAAAGCCGCTTGGATTGGGGATTATCCACTACAAAAAAGAACATGTTATGGGCGAAGAGGAGGCAAGTGAGATGCTTGAAAGCCAAGCGTATTTTGATTATGTAGAGGGGCGTTTAATGAAGGTGAATCTGTCTGTTGACGAACTGGATACCTCGAATTACAACAGAGACAACGGAGCAAACTCAGCGGAGGACGCTATAAATTCAATAAAAGCGTAAAACAACCAGGGGCGCAAGGGAATAAAACAGCGTTGACGCGCTGCCTTGCGACCCCCATTTTTCACAATCAAATAATGGAACGATGGAAAATAAAGAACTATTTGTTTTTTGCGATAAGGACGGCTGCCACATTTGCTGGCATGACGGACGGGAAAATCGGCAATCAATGGCCCACGGCATTGTGGAAGTGTCAGACGCGAAAAGACTTGCGGCGTGTTGGAATGCGTGTATGTCTTCAACTACGGTTCAACTAGAGATAGCAAGCATAGACAGGGCGGTACAACAACCCGCCGACGCGCAACAGGATCAACCATTTGACAACGCGCGGCCATGATTGAAGAAATTGAAAAAACGGTTATGTGGTACTCCACAATTCCGCGCGACTTTTGCGACGTGCATACGCTAATGTCAGCACGTAGAAAACTGTCCTGCCTGCTTGCCAGCGTTGCCAGCGAATTGGCCGCGCTTTACGCGCAAAAGAACGGTACAGAGTTTCTTAGAAAGGCCCGGCACAGCGAGGTTTTGCGGCGTGAAATGGGTGTTGAAAAGACTACGGCGGCGGCGGCTCGCATCATTGCGGATAACGAGATAATTATCGAACAGGAGCGCGAATTTACAGCCGACAGCGAGTACAAGCGGGCCGCTATACTTTACGACGCTTGGCGCAACGTGTGCGACACAATGAGCCAACATATTTCAAACCTCAAAGCCGAACGTGGTGCTGAAATGCGCGGCATAGGTGGACAGACAACATAACCATGAAAAAAGAAATTAAGATTGAACGAATTACCTGCAATTGCGGCGAAGTAATTGCGGGCTGCGTACACGGGCAACAGGACGCAAGATGGGATAAAGACAAGCGGGGATATATGGCAGCTGGGTATGTTGTTGACATCGTAGCTGTTGAATCTTTTAAGTTTGGAAAGTGCGTGTGCGAAGGCTCAGGCTCAAAGAAAAGGTTTAAGGTTTTAGCAGAACCAGCCGGAATGCTTTTCTAGTTTTCACTTTTAAATTTTACCAGTCATGAGCGCAGAAGAACTACAAATCCCACGGTATGAAATGATTGCTGATTTTCCAGACGCACTAATAATCGTCGGGGAAATTGTTACAGGGTATAAGGGTATAAGCGTATTTCTTACCGAGGGGTCAATGTTTGACGTTAGGGAATACCCGCATCTATTCAGAAAAATGGATTGGTGGGAAAAAAGAGCATTGCATGAGATGCCAAAAAGATTAATGTTTTCGCCCGGCATAAGTGGCCGTATTTTTGAAATTGAAGAGTGGGATATGGATACTTTTGTTGGATGGGTGGATAAAAAGGTCAGGCGCTGCTGTTCTCTTTTAAGTTGGCCTTCCGGATACGGCTATGTGCCAGTTGGCTAATATTAAACAATTTTAACCAATCACTTTTAAATTTTACCACCAATGAAAAGAATATGTTTAAAGTCGCTAGATTTACTTGGATGCGACTACAAGAGGGGCACAGAGGTTTATTTAAACCCCGAAAACGGAGAGATATTTATTCGCCGTGTCGAACTTGTGTCGTCTCCCACAAAAAACAAACACGGCAAGGTTTACAATAGGATTGATATTGGAAAGTCCGTTGTATTTAAAGCCGAAAGCGGGGATATATATGAGGACGCTGCGCCCGTTTTAACAAGAGACAATTAACCAATCACTTTTAAAAAAATGGCAAATACAATTAAAACACACCACGAAAATCCGCGCTGGAAGGCTTGTCTTATTGCGGTTAACAGCTGCCCAAACGGCGCGTCAACAAGGCACATAGCAAGATTAATCAGTTATGGGGAGAATGATACATACGGATTCCTATACCGTATGCGAAAAAAGAACCTTGTGCAAAGGAAAAACCACGGCTGGTATCCATCTCCAAGCATTTTATGATAAGCCAAGTTTGCCCTACCTGCAACTATCAATACCAGCCCGCCCCAAGCAAGCGGCTACAAACGTGCCCGAACTGTGCGCATATCGAGCAGCACGGGGAATCCATCTTTGAAAAGAAGTGGCGCGAATACAGAGAGAAGCAAAAGGCAGCACCGCCTAAAAGGTACGTCATTCCAAGCAGGTCAGCAAAGGGCAAGAAAAAAGAAGCCGAAATTCAGGCAGCAAAATCCAAACTTAAATCTGAAGCTATGGGCGGGGCGTTTACCGAGTGCGGCGGGTGCGGGAAACATTTTAAGAGGGTAGACGCTTCGCACAAAGTGCCTGTTTCGCAATCGGGTAAACTGGCAGCCGTGCCTGAAAACATCAGGCTTTTGTGCCGTGGTTGTCACACGGTATGGGAAAACGGAACGGTGATGGAGCTAATAAAGCTGCGCTGTTTCCTGGAGGACATGGAATATCTGGCTGTGTACGACTGGAAACGGTTTTTCCAGGTGTATTGCCGGATCCTTGCCTACGATATTAAAAACCATACCAAGCCCGTCGAGGCCGTTTTAGAATCGCTCACAGAAATTTACAATGAAAAAGCCGCTCCGTGATTTGGGCGGCTTTTTTTGTGCGGAATGGAGGATGCCGATTGGCTCTATTTGCCTGTCTTAGAACAGTACGATGCCTTCCTTACATCCCTCGCTGTCTAAGCAGCGCCATTCCACATTTTTTTGTGCGACTAACTGCCGTTTCCTGACCATGCAGCCCTACGTCGGGAAGATTGGAGTTATGCGGGAATAGGAAATGATATTTGATCTGCACTAAGTTTCGACTTACATTTATTTATAAAGTCTAGCATATCGTCTAGATTTTCACTTATTAAAAGGCTATTAAAGCCGAAGTCGCCAATACGATTATTAGCCTTTTTCAATGATGCAACATAGATAAGGAATCTCCCGTCTTGCAATTCAACATATCCAGAACCGATCATTATTGGATCGGGGTTTGCGTATAAAGACGTTTTAGTCATCTCACTATACACATCCATTGCAAATTCAGTGTATTTGTCGAATCCAATAGACTGAATGATTTCAGATTCTGATATTTCGTAACTCATTTTTTTATTTTTAATTTAAGAGATATTTTTACACCCCGCCCGGGTGAATCTCGCACCCGTTTGAGTACCATTTACCGCCCGCTTTGCCGCCCGACGTTTCGCTAACGAATCGGATGCACTTGCATATATTCACCGCACTGGCAAATTAATCCTGATTCACACCTCATCATTTCACCGTCATTTTTTCCGCCAAACTTGACAACGCAATTTTCGCCGCTTCTATCGCAGGTTGCTGGGTGTCCTTTAAACCCCTCCACAATTCCCCCCATGGCAAATATGCCCACTACATACTTTCCCTCTCCAAACC
>Ga0209591_10002755_pt1 | contig 20826 bp, 20 predicted proteins | sample MAT01_FD_187207 | JGI IMG/M metagenome (GOLD analysis project Ga0209591, IMG submission 187207) | Freshwater microbial communities from Lake Fryxell liftoff mats and glacier meltwater in Antarctica - MAT-01 (SPAdes) (version 2) | ecosystem: Environmental > Aquatic > Freshwater > Ice > Liftoff... | reverse complement strand
CCGGGTGCCTGTGTCTCAATCTGCGTCATCGTCAACGCCGTCAACGTCAACGTCAACGTCAACGTCAACGTCAACGTCAACGTCAACGTCAACGTCAACGTGAGCGTCAGCGCCAGGCGTAATTGAACTGCCACATCACCGCGGCGTCGCCCAGCAGGTTGAGCTGCGTCGACGTGCGGCGGTCGAACTGCCAGCCCGCTGAAAGCAGGAAGGCGGGCGAGTAGCCGCCGAGGTTCAGCGGCACCTTGGACTGGTACTTGCCCGTGTAGCCGTACATCAGGCCGCCTGACCACGCCACGAACAGCGGCGCAACACCCAGCATGCCTTCGTGCTTGCGGCCGACGTAGACGTAATTGCTGGGCTGGCCGAACGAGTTCTTGAAGAACGAGGTGCCGGCGAACCAGCCGTCCGGGAGAACGCGTTCGATGGCGACGGCCCAGACGTGCCGGTGCTCGGCGTTGTAGCGCCAGTGACGGGTGTAGGGCGAAAGTGCGATGCGCCAATGATTCGGCTCGTCGTTGTCGACAGCGCTGTTGGCAGCGATGTTGACATCGCTGTCTGCGCCGCTTTCTGCACCGCTGTCCGCCTCGCTCACAGTGTTCATGACGGGGCCGCGGACAGGTTCGCCCGCAGGGGCGTTCACGGGCGCATCGCCGGTCTTGGCAACGGAGTATTCGACGGGGTTGATGACTGCAGTGGGTTCGCCGGCGTACGCCGGGGCCGCAGCTGCCAGCAGCGTCAGCACGACAATGCGAGCCCCTTGCCTCGAAGTGAATGCGCGCATGCCCTGGATTGTGCTGTCCCCGCTGCGCGCCCGATGGCGGCGCGCGCTTCTCGTGCCGGCCTTGTGTGCCGCGCTGGGCCTTGGCGGCTGTGCCTGGCTGGACGTGAAGCAGCGCCAGGCCGCGCTGCGTCCGTCGCCGGGCCGCCCTGCGGGCTTCGAGCCCGGCACGGCCGCGGAACAAGGGCGCTTCCGCCCGGGCGACCAGCGCTGGACGGTGCAGGTGCCGGCAGCGAACGCGCCGCCGCAGGCCGGCGCGGCTGCAGCGCTGCATGCCGGGACTTCTGACGGGCAGCGCAAGGAAGCACGCACAGAAGCACGCACAGAAGCGCGCCCAGAAGCGCACACGAAAGCGCGCACGAAAGCGCGCACCGAAGCCCTGGCGCTGTGGTGGCTGCCGCACCCCGACCCGGCGGCCCCGACGCTGCTCTACCTGCACGGCACCTTCCGCAACCTCTACCAGAACCTGCCGAAGATCGACGCGCTGCGCGACGCCGGCTTCGCGGTGCTGGCGGTGGACTACCGCGGTTGGGGCGACAGCGCGGCCATCGTGCCGTCTGAAGCCAGCATCGCGGCCGACGCAGCTGTGGCCTGGGCCGAGATGCAGCGGCGCCAGCCTGTGCCGCAGCGCCGCCTGATCTACGGCCATTCGATGGGCGGCGCGGTGGCGGTAACGCTGGCCAGCGGCCTGCACGGCGGGCGCGACTACGCCGCCCTGGTGCTGGAATCGACCTTCACGAGCCTGCCCGAAGTGGCTGCTGCGGCCGGCTTCTGGGGCCGCGTTGCCGGCAGCCTGACGACGCTGCAGTTCGATTCGCTGTCGCGCATCGGCCGCATCGACGCGCCGATCTTGATGCTGCACGGCAGCGCCGACACCACGGTGCGCGTCGAGTTGGGCCGACGCCTGCGCGACGCCGCGCCGCCGGGCGTGCGCTGGGTGGAAATTGCCGGCGGCAAGCACAGCCGGCTGCACAGCCAGGCGCCTGAGATCTACCGCCGCGCCTTCACCGAACTTCTGCAGTCGCTGCCCGCGCCTTCGCCGCCTGCGTCGCTTCCAGCCGGGAAGGGCGGGCCGGCCGGCTGAACACCGCACAGGCCGGCCGGCTGAACACCGCACAGCCGGGGCGCCCCGGCGTTGTGGTCGTGTGGCGGCCGGCGTCGCGGTCGCGGTTGCTGTCGCGGTTGTGATCGGGGTTGTGATCACAGGCGCCAGCTATCCTCAAGCCATGTATGCGTCGTTCTTCGGCCTCAGCAAGGAGCCGTTTTCCATCTCGCCCGACCCGCGTTTCCTGTTCATGAGCGAACAGCATCGCGAGGCGTTAGCGCATCTGCTCTACGGCCTGGGCGGCGGGGGCGGCTTCGTGCTGCTCACCGGCGAGGTGGGCGCGGGCAAGACCACGGTGTGCCGCTGTTTTCTCGAGCAGGTGCCGGCGCACTGCCGCGTGGCCTATATCTTCAACCCCAAGCTCAGCGTGGCCGAACTGCTGCAAACGGTGTGCGGCGAATTCGGCATCGCGCTGCCGGTGCAGGCCGAAAGCGTGAAGGCGCACGTGGACGCGCTGAACGCCTTTCTGCTGGCTGAACATGCTGAGGGCCGGCAGGCGGTGCTGGTCATCGACGAGGCGCAGAGCCTCAGCGCCGAGGTGCTGGAACAGCTGCGCCTGCTGACCAATCTGGAGACAGCTGAGCGCAAGCTGCTGCAGATCATCCTCATCGGCCAGCCCGAACTGCGCGAGATGGTGGCCCGGCCCGAACTGGAACAGCTGGCACAGCGCATCGTGGCGCGTTACCACCTGGGTGCGCTGAGCTTTGCCGAGACGCAGCAGTACATCCAGCACCGCCTGGCGGTGGCCGGCCCGAGTGCGCCGCTGCCCTTCAGCGCCGCAGCGCTGGCGCGCATCCACGCGCTGAGCCGCGGTGTGCCGCGTCGCATCAACCTGCTGGCCGACCGCGCGCTGCTGGGCGCCTACGCGCAGGGCCAGCACCGCGCCGAGCGCAGCACCGTGCAGCAGGCCGCGCGCGAGGTGTTCGGCGGCAGCGCGCCGGCGCGGTCTGGCATGCCTGGGGCGGGCTGGCGCGGGTTCGGTCGTTGGCCAGCGGTGGCGGCTGTGGGTTCTTTGGGGTCGGTGGGGTCATTGGCAGCAGTGGCGTCGGTAACGATCGTGGCCGCGTTGGTGCTGCTGTGGGCCGTGCTGCGCCCGCCTGCCGCACCCACGCCTTTGGTGGCTGCCGTGACGGGCCAGCCGGCAACTGTGTCGAGTTCGTCCGCTGGCTCGGCAGGCTTGTCAGCGCGGGCATTGGCGCCCGCCGCCGTTCCTGCATCAGCCGCCCCGGCACCCCTGTTGGCGCCTGGTTTGTCGCCGCAGTCTGGTCTGGCGCCGCTGCTGGCTGCAGCGCATGACAACCCGGCCACGGCCTGGCGTGAACTGGCGCTGCGCTGGAATGTCGCCATCGGCGAGGGCGAGCCCTGCGCTGCTGCCGCGCAAGCACGCCTGGCCTGCTACCGCAACGCGGCCGGCGGCCTGACGGTGGTGCGCCAGCTGGCGCGGCCGGGGGTGGTGGGCTTGCGCCGGGGCAACAGCACGGTCTTCGCCTTGCTGGTGGCGTTGGACGACAGCCAAGCCACGCTGCAAGCTGGCAGCCAGCGTTTCGTGTTGCCGCTGTCGGCGCTGGCCAGCGCCTGGCGAGGCGACTTCGCGAGCTTCTGGCGCCTGCCCCCGGGGTGGGCCGACACCCCCGACGGTGGCAGCGACCCCGCAGCGCGCGCCTGGCTCGAGCAAGGCCTCAGCGCCGCCGGTTTCGCCGCCGGCCCGCCGCTGGCCGAACGTGTGCGCGGCTTCCAGATCACGCAAGGCCTGCCGCCCGACGGCCGCGCCGGCGCCATGACCGTGATGCGCCTGAACCGCACTGCAGGTGTCGACGAGCCGCGCCTCGCTGCCGGAAGCTGAGAGGCTGAGAGTCTTTTGATCATGCCCACTCATCACGCCAAAAAACGCCCGCTCGTCGTTGCAAATGCGCGCCATAGCCCGAGCTATGGCTGTGCTTTGCGCCTAGATCGGACGCCTTTTGACGCGCTGCTCGGTCACGCTCGAAAAACTCTCAGCCTCTGAGACCGCCATGTCCTACATCCTCGAAGCTTTGCGTCGTTCACAGGCCGAACGCGAACGTGGCCAGGTTCCCGGTTTGAATGCGCAGCCGTCGGCGATGGCGGCCCTGCCCGCGCAGCGCGATGCGCCGCCCTGGCGCTGGCTGCTGCCGGCCGGCCTGGCCGGGCTGGCGCTGGTCGCGCTGGTGGCCTGGTTCTGGCGCCCGCTTGCACCACCACCGGCGGCGGCGGTGGTGGTGGGCGCTGCGCCAACGCCTGCTGTGATACCCAGCCCGGCGCCGTTACCGGTGGTGGTTTCGGCGCCGCCTTCGCCAGCAGCCGCTGCTGCACCGGCACCCGTGGCTGCACCAGCACCAGCACCAGCACCAGCACCAGCACCAGCACCAGCACCCACCTCCGCAGCCGCGCCGGCACCTGCTGCGGCGGCGTTGCCCTTGGCATCCACGTCAGCGCCCCGCGTCGCTCGGCTGGCTGACCTCAGCGCCGAGCAGCGGCGCGAACTGCCACCGTTGAACATGGGCGGCTCGGTGTGGTCGGAGAGCTCGCTCAGCCGCTTCGTCATCATCAACGGCCAAGTCGTGCGCGAAGGCGACACCGCCGCGCCGGGCGTGAAGGTGGACCGCATCGGCCCGAAGGCGGTGTGGCTGCGCTGGCGTGAACTGCGGCTGGAAGTGCCGATTTGAGCCTGTGCGATTCATCGCCGAACCGCGTGAACACCGGGGTCGGTGCTGCGCGCCCGGGCCCATACTCGCGGCAAACTAACAAATAGAAACGCATGATGGTGGGGCATCTGGGCAAAGGCAGCACATGGCTGCGCGCATGGGTGGTGGCAGCCGCAGCCGGGCTGGCCGCCGGCTGGGCGCAGGCTGCAAGCTCGTGGGTGGTGGGGCCGGCCGGTCTTCCCATGGCGCTGGCGGCGGCCGTGGCGCAGGCGGCCGATGGCGACACCATTGAACTCACGCCGGGCGAGTACCGTGGCACGCTCAGCATCGACAACCGGCGCCTGACGTTGCGCGGCAGCGGCAAGGTGGTGGTGCTGGCTGAGAACAAGCCTGGCGAGGCGAAAGCGCTGTGGACGGTGCGTGGCGGCGATGTGCTGATCGAAGGCATCGAGTTCCGCGGCGCGCGAAGCAAGGATGGCAGTGGCGCGGGCGTGCGCCAGGAAGGCGGCAAGCTGACGCTGCGCAAGGCGGTGTTCCTGGACAACGAACACGGCCTCCTGGCCACCAACGACGACAAGGCCGAACTGCTGATCGAGAACAGCGTCTTCGGCCAGGCGCCCAAGGTCGTGGGCGGCCTGCACCACCTGCTGAACGTGGGTCGCATCGGCAAGCTCAGCATCACTGGCAGCCGCTTCCAGCAAGGCTTCGAGGGCCACCTCATCCGCAGCCGCGCTCGTGAAGCCGTCATCGCCTACAACTTCATCCACGACGGCGTGCGCGGCGGCGCATCTTATGAAATCGAGCTCGCCGCAGGCGGCCTGGCCACCGTCATCGGCAACGTCATCGGCCAGGGCGTCGACAGCCAGAACCCGGTGTTGCTGGTCTACGGCACCGAGGGCCGCGTCTGGGAGCGCAACGAGCTCTATGTGGCGCACAACACCTTCTTGCACTACGGCTGGCTGCCGGCGTGGTTCATGCGCGTCTTCGACGACCGCGTGGGCCCCGACACCCGGGTCTTTGCGGTGAACAACCTGCTGGTGGGGCCGGGCGTGTTCTGGCTGCCGGGAACAGGCGAATTCGCCGGCAATCGCCACGCCTCGCGGGGCATGCTGCGCGACATCTGGACCAATGGCCTGGAACTGCCGCCCGGTGCGATGTGGCGCGGCAGCGGGGTCGACCCCGGCCGCATCAACGGGCGAGACCTCGGCCCCAAGGCCGAATTCGAGTGGCCGGTGGGCACGCGGGCGCTGCGGCCGCTGACGAGCTGGACGCCAGGCGCCTATCAGCGCTGAGTTGCGTTGAACTGCACTTGAGCATGCCCGGCCGGCTACGATTCCGGTCATGAAAAACTGGTCCCCCGAGAGCATCACCGCCCAGGCCCTGGGCTGGATCGACGCAGAGACGCGCGCCATCACGCCGCCCATCCACGTCAGCAGCACTTACCTGCGCGACGCCGACAACCAGTACCGCAGTGGCCGTGTCTACGCGCGTGCCGACAACCCGGCCTTCGATCAGGCCGAGGCTGTGATCAACGCCCTGGAAGGCGGGCACCAGACGCTGCTGTTCGCCAGCGGCATGGCGGCGGCCACGGCGGTGTTCCAGGCGCTGCAGCCAGGCGACCATGTGCTGGCGCCCAAGGTCATGTACTGGAGCCTGCGCAACTGGCTGATGACGTTTGCCGTCAGCTGGGGCCTGGACATCGAACTCATCGACATGGCCGACCCGGCCACGGTGCAGGCCGCGCTGCGCCCGGGGAAGACGAAGCTGGTGTGGGTGGAGACACCCGCCAACCCGCTGTGGACGCTGACCGACATCGAGGCCACTGCCAAGCTTGCCCATGCCGCTGGCGCGCTGCTGGCGGTGGATTCGACCGTTGCCACGCCGGTGCTGACGCAGCCGCTGGGGCTGGGCGCCGATATCGTGATGCACGCCGCCACCAAGTACCTCAACGGCCACAGCGACCTTATTGCCGGCACGCTGACGACGCGCGCCGACAACGAGCACTGGCAGAAGGTGCGCAAGGTGCGCGCGCAGATCGGCGGCACGCTGGGCAGCTTCGAGGCCTGGCTGCTGCTGCGCGGCCTGCGCACGCTGCACCTGCGCGTGCGCGCGGCCTGTGCGTCGGCGCAGCGGTTTGCCGAACACTTCGACGGCCACCCGCGGGTCGAGGCCGTGCTGTACCCCGGGCTGCCGCACTTTCCTGGCCATGCCATCGCCAGCAAGCAGATGCAGGGCGGCTACGGCGGCATGCTTTCGCTGCGCGTGAAGGGCGGCGAAGCTGCTGCCATCGCCGTGGCCGCGCACACGCAGCTGTGGAAGCGCGCGACCTCGCTCGGGGGCACAGAAAGCCTCATCGAGCACCGCGCCAGTGTCGAAGGTGCGGGCACGCCGGCGCCGGTGGACCTGCTGCGCTTGTCGGTGGGCATCGAACATGTCGACGACCTCATTGCAGACATGGAGTCGGCACTGGCCGCAGCGCATTTGGCCACGCAGGCGGCGATCCTGGCGTCAAATCAGGCAGCAATCCAGGCAGCAACCTAGCCGCGTTGACCCGCCTGTGAAACTTCGGCATCATCGTCTCTGTAACTAAATTACAACGCCGGGGCCGCCCCTGGCCTGCGCCATGTCTTTCGATCTCGTGCTTTTCGGCGGTACCGGCGACCTCACCTGTCGCAAGTTGATGCCAGCGCTGTTCCAGGCCTGGCGCCATGGCAAGTTGCCCGAAGGCGGGCGCATCCTGGCGGTGGCGCGTGACGAACGCAGCGACGCCGAGTACCGCCGCTACATCCAGGAAAAGTTTGTCGGCGTCGAAGAGGCCAAGCAGCCCAGCGAAGAAGAGTTCACGCGCTTCGCCGAACTGCTGCACTACCGCCGCATGGACCTGGCGCAGCCCGAGCACTACGCCGGCTTGAAGCGCTGGCTGGACGCGCGCGGTGCCGACACCGTGGTCGTGTTCCTGGCCACCAGCCCGCACCTGTTCGTGCCGGTGTGCCAGCAGCTGGGTGCGGCCGGCATCAACGGCGACAACGTGCGGCTGGTACTGGAAAAACCGCTGGGCCACGACCTGGCCAGCGCGCAGGCCATCAACCGTGCCGTGCGCGCCAGCTTCCGCGAAGAGCAGGCGCTGCGCATCGATCACTACCTGGGCAAGCCCGCGGTGCAGAACCTGATGGCGCTGCGCTTCGGGAATGCGCTGTTCGAGCCGCTGTGGCGGCGCGACAGCATCGCCAACATCCAGATCACGATGGCCGAAAGCATCGGCGTGGGCTCGCGCGGCGACTTCTACAACACCACCGGGGCGCTGCGCGACATGGTGCAGAACCATGCGCTGCAGTTGCTGACGATGATCGCGATGGAGCCGCCATCCACCAGCGACGCCGACGCCATCCGCGACGAGAAGCTGAAGGTGCTGCGTTCGCTGCGCCCCTTCACACCCGAGAGCGTGGCGCGCGACGTGGTGCGCGGCCAGTACCGCGCGGGCACCGTCGATGGCAAGGCCGTGCTCGGCTACCAGGAAGAGCAGAAGGTGCCGGCGGGCAGCACCTGCGAAACCTTCGTCGCACTGCGCACCGAGGTGCAGAACTGGCGCTGGGCCGGTGTGCCCTTCTACCTGCGCACCGGCAAGCGCCTGGCCGCGCGCGACGCCCACATCGTGGTGACCTTTCGCGAGGTGCCGCACCCCATCTTCCCGGGCACGCGCTGCGCCAACAAGCTCGTCATCAAGCTGCAGCCCGAAGACGGGCTGGAACTGCATCTGCTGGCTGCCAAGGGCGGCGGCGCTTCGCTCAACGGCCAGGAGATCCTGACGCCGGTGTCGCTGGACCTCGACTTCGACAAGGCCTTTCTCAGCGAGCGCGTCGGCGGCTACGAACGCCTGCTGCTCGACGCACTGGCCGGCCGCCTGAACTTGTTCGTGCGCAGCGACGAACAAGAGCAGGCCTGGCGCTGGGTGGAACCCATCCTGCACGCCTGGGCGGCCGACCCCACCGGCCCGCGGCCCTATGCCCCCGGCAGCTGGGGCCCCGCTGCGGCCAGCGCGCTGGTGGCGCGTGACGGCTGCGTCTGGACCGAGGAGCAGTGAGCCGCGTTGCGCGCGCGACCCGCGACAGCGCATGAGCATCGCCATGCTCGACCGCATCCGCGCCAGCATGCCGGCCTTGCCGCCCGCCGAGCAGCGCGTGGCCAAGCTGCTGATGAGCGACCCGCGCGGTTTTGCCCGGCTGCCGGTGGTGGAGCTGGCTGAACGTGCGCAGGTGAGCAAACCCACCGTGGTGCGCTTTTGCCGCAGCATCGGCTACGACGGCCTGGCCGACTTCAAGCTCAAGCTGGCCGGCAGCGTGAACGAGGGCGTGCCCTTCGTGCACCGTGCGGTGAACGACGACGACAAGGCCGGCGACATCGTCGTCAAGGTCATCGACAACGCCGTGGCTGCGATGCTGCGCTACCGCAATGCCGCCGCCAGCCAGAGCATCGAGCGCGCCATCGCGGCGCTGGCCGAGGCCGGCCGGCAATCGGGCCAAGGCCGGCGCATCGAGTTCTATGGCGTCGGTAATTCCGGCATCGTGGCGCAGGACGCACAGCACAAGTTCTTCCGCCTGGGCGTGACCTCGGCCGCCATCAGCGACGGCCACATGCAGGTCATGAGCGCCACCATGCTGCAGCCCGGCGACTGCGCGGTGGTCATCAGCAACTCGGGCCGCAGCCGCGACCTGCTGGATGTGGCCGAGATCGCGCGGCGCAAGGGCGCGACAGTCATCGCCATCACGGCCAGTGGTTCACCGCTGGCGCTGGAGTGCCGGGCTGGTGCCCAGCACATCCTACTGGCCGCCGACCACCCCGAAGACGCCGATCGCTACAGCCCCATGGTGTCGCGGCTGCTGCACCTGCTGATCATCGACATCCTCACCACAGGGGTGGCGCTGCGCCTGGGTTCAGCGCAGTTGCGGCCGCTGCTGCAGGAGATCAAGAAGAACCTGCGACTCAAGCGCTATGCCGGCGCGGGGCGCGGCCCTGTTGATCAGGTGAGTGATCAGGTGAGTGATCGGCTGAGTGATCGGGAGCGCGATCCGGACCGCGACCAGTTCGGTGATCAGTCAGGCGATGAATCGGGTGCGAGCGCCAGCAGTTCTTCCACGCCGTAAAGCGCCGCCAGCTGCTGCAGCTGGGCCGGCGCACCGTGCACGCTGAAGCTGCGGCCGGCGGCCTGCGCTGCACGACGCGCCTGCATCAGCAATGCGATGGTGGCGGTGTCGTAGTCGGTCAGCGCCGACGCGTCGACCGTGAACACGCCGCTGCCATCGGCCGTCGCCGCCGGCAGGGTGGCCGCGAGCTCGGCCACTGTCTGCAGGGTGGCGTCGGGGGGCAGCTTCATGTGCTTCAGCTCCGGGCGGCTACTTGCCAGCTGCCTTGTTGCGCTCGACCAAGGTTTTGATGAGCCCGTCGATGCCGCCCTTGGTGATCTCGCCGGCGAACTGCGAGCGGTAGTTCTGAACCAGCCAGATGCCACCGACGTTGACGTCAATGATCTTCCAGCCGGCAGTGGCACCTTCGCCGGTCTTGTCGAGCCGGTAGTCGAGCTTGATGGGCTCGCCGGAACCCTTGACTTCGGTCTGCACGACGACTTGCGTGCTGCCCGCCGCCGGCAGGGTGCGCGTCACCGAGACGGTCTGGTCTTTCAACTGCGTCAGCGCGCCGGCATACAGGCGCAGCAACAGGCCCTTGAATTCGGTCTGCAGCTTGGTGCGCTGCTCGGGCGTGGCCTGGCGCCATTGCGGGCCCACCGCTGAGCGCGTGGCCACTTCGAAGTTCACGCTGGGCATGACCTTGCTGTCGACCAAGGCAGTGATGCGCCCGAGGTCACCCGCCTGAATGGCCTTGTCGGCCTTCACGGCGTCGATCACGTCGATGGAAATCTGCCGCACCAGTGCCTCGGGCGTGGCGGCGGCAATGGCAGGGGCGGCGAACACGGCGATGGCCACCAGGCTGGAGGCCATCAGGGCGCGGCGAGGCAACAGGGTGTCGAACATGGATGTCCTTTCAAGTGCGGGCGTGGCAACCGAAATGGTCACGTCAGCCTGCCTTACTCAACGTTTGAACCGCCTGATCGGTTCACCGCGCAGCGGAGGCCGGCGGGCGCGCAGGCGTTGGAGGGTCTTCCGGTATGTCTTCGAAGGTTTCCATCGGTGGAGCGCCGTCGTACAGCGCATCGCGACGGCGCGAAATGTAGGCGTCGCGCAGGAAGCTGTACTTGTCCAGCGCCACGCTGTCGACCAGATTGCCTGCAGATAGCAGATTCGTCCGGGTGTTGATGAGTTCCATCGCTGTGACGGCGTAGCGGTCGGCGCTGGCGCTCGGCAGCACCGACGGCGAAGCCTGACGGTCTAGCAGCAGGCCGGCGGTGTCGCGCAGCGTCGACGAGCCCAGCAAGGGCAGCACGAGGAAGGGGCCGCTGCCCACGCCCCACTTGCCCAGGGTCTGGCCGAAGTCTTCCGAGCGGCGCTGCAGGCCGGCCTCGGTGGCGACATCGAAAACACCGACGCCGCCGAGCACCGTGTTGGTGAGCACGCGCATGCCCATCTCCGCGCCGCTCTGGAACTTGCCTTGCAGAAAGTGGTTGGCCGTGGACCACACGTCGTAGAGGTTGCCCAGCACGTTGTTGATGCTGGTGCGCACGAAGGCGGGCACGACATCGCGGTAGGTCTCGGCCACCGGCTTCAGCACGGCGGTGTCCACCGCGTCGTTGAAGGCGAAGACCTTGCGGTTCCAGCTTTCGAAGGGGTCGGCAGTGGGCCCGGAAGCGCTGGCCGGCACCGTGGCGCAGCCCGTCGTCAGCCCTGCGGTCATGGCCACTGCCAGCACCAGCGTCAACGCAGGCAGCCTCGGGCGCGAGGTGCGTGGGGTCTTCACTTCACGGCCCCTGAGGCGGCCGGTGCTGAAAACGGTGCTGATGCGGGTGCTGGTGCTGGTGCGGGTGCGGGTGCGGATGCCGGCGCCGGACCCTCGGCCTTGACGCTGAGAAACTGCCCGATCAGGTTCTCCAGCACCACCGCCGACTGCGTCTGCGGCAGCACATCGCCGGAGGCGAGATTGGCATCGGCGCCGCCGGGCTCCAGCCCGATGTACTGATCGCCCAGCAGGCCTGCGGTGAGGATTTTCGCGGCCGAGTCTTTCGGGAACTGGTACTTGCGAGCGATCTCCATCGAGACCACGCCCTGGAAGGTCTTGCCGTCCAGCCGGATTTCGGTGACACGGCCCACGGTGACGCCGGCGGTGCGCACCGGCGCACGCTCTTTCAGGCCGCCGATGTTGTCGAAGTAGGCGTTCAGCGTGTAGGTGTCACCCCCGCCTGCAGTGCCCAGGTTGGCCGCCTTCAGCGCCAGGAAGACCAGGCCCGCCATGCCCAGCAGCACGAACAGACCGACCAAGGTTTCGATGCTTCTCTTGCCCATTGACTGTGACTCCTTGAACCGACCGCCGCTTCAGGGCGTCGAGAACATGAGTGCGGTGAGGACGAAGTCCAGACCCAGCACCCATAGCGATGAAATGACCACGGTACGCGTGGTGGCGTAGGCCACGCCTTCGGGCGTGGCTTCGGTTTCGAAACCCTGGTACAGGGCCACGACCGTGCAGGCGACGCCAAACACGACGGCCTTGACGAGGCCATTGCCGACATCGCGCAGCACGTCCACCCGCGTCTGCATGATCGACCAGAAGTTGCCGGGGTCGACGCCGATCAATTGCACCGCCACCAGGTAGGCGCCGACGATGCCGACCGCCGAGAACAGGATCGCCAGAATCGGCATGGCAATGATGCCGCCGATGAAGCGCGGTGCCAGCACGCGAGCCTTGGGGTCGATGGCCATCAGCTCCATCGCGGCAATCTGCTCGCCTGCCTTCATCAGACCGATCTCTGCAGTCAGCGAGGTGCCGGCGCGGCCGGCGAAGAGCAGCCCGGTGACGACCGGCCCGAGTTCGCGCACCAGCGCCAGGTTGACGATCAACCCCAGGCTCTCTGCGGCACCGAAAGGCACCAGCGCGTAATACATCTGCAGCGCCAGCACGAACCCCACGGCCAGACCAGAGGCCAGGATGATGACCAGGCTGCGGTTGCCGATGGCGTAGATCTGCGCCACCACGAGATCGAAGCGCCGCAGCGATGCCGGCACCGCGCGCAGCACATCGAGAAAGAAGAACGCGGCGTGGCCCCAGCCGCGGAAGTGGTCGAGCGTTTGCGCACCCAGGCGCTGCAGCATGGCCGTCATCGCGACGTCTGCCCGGCGATGCCGAAATCGGTTGCGATGTCGGGCGCTGGGTAGTGAAACTTCACCGGGCCATCGGGTTCGCCGCGCACGAACTGGCGCGTCTCGGGGTCCATGCTGTCCATCAATTCCTTCGGCGTGCCTTGCGCCACGATGCGTCCGCCGTTGGCCATCAGCACCACGAAGTCGGCGATGGACATGCACTCTGGCACGTCGTGGCTGATCACGAGGCTGGTCGCGCCCGTCACGTCGTTCAGCGTGCGTATCAGCTTGGCAGCCACGCCCATGCTGATGAGGTCCAGACCCGCGAAAGGCTCGTCGTACATGATGAGTTCAGGGTCCAGCGCGATGGCGCGCGCCAGCGCAATGCGGCGCGCCATGCCGCCCGAGACCTCAGAGATTCGCAGATCCGCCGCGCCGCGCAGCCCCACCGCGTTCAGCTTCATCAGCACGATGTCGCGGATCATGGCCTCGGGCAATTGCGTGTGCTCGCGCAGCGGAAACGCCACGTTGTCAAAGACGTTGAGGTCGGTGAACAGCGCACCGAACTGGAACAGCATGCCCAAGCGCCGGCGCAGGCGGTAAAGCTGCGCGCGGTCACGCGTGTCGACGACTTCGCCGTCGAAGATGACGCGGCCGCTGCTCGGCCGGTGCACGCCGCCAATGAGGCGCAGCAGCGTCGTCTTGCCGCAGCCCGAGCCACCAAGAATGGCGCTGACCTTGCCGCGCGGGAACTTCAAGGAGATGTCCTTGAGGATCATTCGGCTGGTGTCGTAGCCGAAGGTGACGCGGTCGATCTCGATGAAGGGGGTGGTGTTCACAGCGGGCGCGATTCTCGCACGCGCTCGCAGAGGGTGCAGGGTTAGCCCGTAGGGGCAGGTGGGGCGCGCCGAGCGCGGCTGACCGATCGCTCGGAGAGGCAGACCAGGCAGGCGAGGCAGGCGCGAACGCCAGCCTCGCTGCCTCGATGCTTCACTTCACTGGGCGCGAATAGATCAGGCGCCACTGCGCCGAAGACGTGCTTGTCTCCGGGACGAGCGGTGCTTCGACGCGCTTGTCGGACATGCGGATCAGCGCCCGCTTGCCGTTTGCCGTGATCACGATGATGGGTCGGCTGCCGAGAGCCACCCCGAGGAAGTAACCGGCATCGAAGTAGGTGTTGCCACCCACCTCGCGCGGCACGGCACCGCCCGTCACGCTGTTCAAGGCCAGGAACCAGGACCGGCCGCCCGGGTTGCACTGCTCGTTGGTCGGGACGTTGATGGTCAGCGCAAGCGTGCCGCCAGTCGTCAGCGCGGGTTTGCTGATCACACGGCCATTGATCATGTTCGTGCCGGCCGGCACAGAGCTGGTGGGCAGGTCGATGTACCAGCCGCGCTTGGTCGCAAAGTCCACCGCGTGTGTCGTTGCCCGGTAGGTGCTGGTGGCTGCAACATAGGTTAGCGCCTGACAGACCAGCTCGCCATCGCCGCCACCCGTGGGGCAATTGCTGCCGTTGGAGCCGCGCACGCTGGGCATTGAGGGCGTGGCAATGCTCGTGTCGTCGACCAGGCCATAGATTGACTGCCGCTGCGTGGCTTCTGGGTTCTGGCCCACGCCGGGAACGTCGGCATCGCCCAGGTACCGGCCGGTGCCGAGTTGCACCAGGAACTTGGTCGTGCTGCCGGGCACCAGGCCCACCTCGGGCGACGAGGTCACAGGCTGCGCCAGGCTGCCGCTGGCATCCATCAGCGCCGCGATGGGCACCGCCGTCAGCGCCACCAGGTCAAAGCGGTAGACGTTGCCGGTGTTGTCGCCGCCCCAGACGAAGCGCGTGTCGGCATCGGCCGCGGTATTGGCCAGACTGGACAGATGCGCCAGTCCCGATGCCGCAGGCGCGCTGATGAAAGGCCCGGTGCCCGTGGCCGGGTCGAGCACCCAGATGCCGTGCACCGTGGCGCCGTAGCCCGAAGCCACCACCACGCGCCAGTTGCTGCCGACCTTGACGATCAAGGGCGTGCCGAACGAATAGCCCATGCCGGAGGGGCTGAACTCCCACAACACCTTGCTGGCCACGTCTGCCGGCGTCGCAGCGGCGTATGTCGACACATCGAGTGCGTAATAGCCGCGGCCTCCCTTGCCCAGGCCACCCACGAGCAGCTTGCTGACGGCGCCCACGCCGGTCACCGAGGCCACCGCTGGCGTACCGTCGACGTAGAAGTTGTGCAAGTAGCCGGTGCTGGTCAGGTCGGCCAGGTTGGCGTGCACCAGGCGCGGCACATAGGCCCACAGCTCTTGTCCTCGCGTCGGCACCGCCGTGTCGATGCGGCCGTCCACCACGTGCAGCATGCCGTCGTTGGCACCCTGGAAAATGATGGGCGTGCTGCCGTAGGTCACGAGCACAGGTTCGGCGTTGACGATGTCGCCCAGCACGTCCTGGCGCGTGCGGTAGATGCTGCCTTCACCGGTGCGGTCGCCGCGAACGTAGTCGATCACGGCGTCAGTCAACGAAGCGGGCTTGCCGGCGTAGCTCAGCCCCGCCACGAAGTCCACGCCGCTGCTGCCGTTGTACGTGGCGATCTTGCGGCTGGAGGGTGCCATGGCGCGAAGGTTGTCGCGCAGCGACCAGATGTCGGCGCCAGTCTGCAGCGCACTGGATGTGTTCAACGAGTAGGCCACCAGGTCGCCGTACCATGAGCCAGCGCGGTAGCTCGACGCATAACCCACCGCGTTGAGCTGAATCTGCGCATTCGCCACGGCCACTGCGGCCGCGGCGGCGTCTTTCGAAAACGCGTCCGTGATGACGGCGTCGAATGCGCTGTCGAGTTCGGAAGAGTTCGCCGGGAACAGCGCCTTGCCGCCGCCTTGTCTTGCGGCGCTGACGAGCAATGGGTCGTTACTCAACCGGCCGTCGGCGAAGCCGATGGTGTAGGTAGAGAGGTTGTTCTTCTTCGGCTGTACCAATGGGTCGGGCGAAGGCAAATTCGGCCGCAGGTCGACATCGAACAAGGCCTTGGCCACGTCGTCGAGGTAGTCCGAACCTTGTGCCTCGTATGTTCGCGCCGTTTTGCGGTCCCACGCAGCGGGCAGGCCATTGCTGACGCAGGACGACGCTAAGGAGCCCTGGCAATCACGGTCGTAGTCGCGCAAGTGGGTGTTGTTGACAAAGGCCTGATCCCCGTTCGACTGGCCATCGGTCATCACGAAGGCATACGACCGCTGGCACCAGAACTGGATCGGCCGCGAGGGTGTTCCCACCACAGGTACTGCGTTGACGTCGGTGGTGGTGGGCAGGCAGTTCGCAGTGTTCAGGCACGATTCGCGGCCGTCCTGCCGGAGGAAGTTGTTGATCGTCACCCCGCTGACGCTGCCGGCCGTGATGTTGCCGCTGTAGCCCGTGGCCATGTAGCGGCCAATGTCGGCCAGAGTTTCGGCCAGCGGCGTGGTGCCCCCGGCGTTCAGCCCTGCAATGTTGGCGTTGAGCGTGGTTCGCAGAGCAGTCGTGAGGTCGGCCATGCCGACACTCAGCCTGCCGCCGTTGCCATTGTTGAAGGTGCTCAGGCCCAGACGGACGCTGGCTGGGGTGGTGATCGGCAGGCGGCCGATGACGTCGGTGGCCGATTTCCGTGCCACGTCCAGGCGGGTCGAGACGGTGGCGCCGCCGTTCAGGGGCTTGCGGTTGACCCAGCCCGTTGTCGGATGGCCGCCGTAGTTGCCGAAATACCAGTTCAGGTAGTGCCCGGTGTAGGCGTAGGTCCCATAGCCGCCGACGGGGAAGTAAATGCTCGCGTTGTAGTTCGCGGTGTTGGTGAAGCAGACACGGTTGCCGGCGCCGGTGACGGAGACGTGCCTGCGGTCGGTGCCGCCAATGCGGGCAAAGGGCTCGCCGCCAGTGACGCGGATCTCTACCGTCGCGTTAGCGGCAGGGACCACGATACCCCCGGTTGCCGTGGGGCAGGTGCCCATGTAGGTGGCAGTCGCACTGTACGGCGCATCGGGCACGATGTTGAGCATCGACCCCGAGTTGTCGATCATGAACATGAAGTTCGGTGGCGTGTTGTTCTTCACCGCCATCGGGATGTCGTTCAATGCCTGCGCCAGGCCGGCGCTGCTGGCCGCGATGCCGGAGATCACGAGAAGCGTCTTGCGCACCGCGCTGAAGAAGCGGCCGCGTGGGGTCTGGGGTCGGTTCATCGAAATGCTCCCTGGAAGGGTCTGACAGAACTGGCGCATGGCATCAACTGGAAGCCGGGCCTGAGACCATGGCCTCGAACCACTGCTCAGTGCCGCGTGGTCCGCGCACGCGCACGATGACGCGGTAACGCAGCGCGACGCTGAATGCCGACAGCGCGCCGACGCTGGCTTCGTATTCGCAGTTGGCGCGTATGTCGTTGATGTCGTTCAGCAGCGGGCTGCTGTTGCACATGCGCTCGATGACGTACTGGATGCGGTATTCGCCGGTATCGGTGGCGCAACCGACCGTGATGTTCACCCCCTGGGGGTCGACGCAGCTCACGTTGTCCCAGTTGATGGTCGAGGGGAAGCCGCGTGCGTCCACCGTAGTCTGGCGCGTGCTGAAGTAGGCGTTGGCCACGTCGACGTTGCCGCCGCCGCCGACGATGACATTGGCCGCTTTGCTCAAGGCGGCGGACAGCGCGCGGTCAGAGGACTGCAGCGCTGCTTGCTGGAAAGAGAAATTGCCTGAGATGACGTTGCCTGAGTCGACGGCACGCATGGCGCCGGCGCCGGCCAGCAGCAGCAGGGCCAGCACCACCAGCACAACCAGGAGCACCATGCCACGCTGGCGACGTTGGCCATAACCGGCGGTCTGGCGGCCCAGGGCGAAGGCGCGCTGTGCCATCAGTTGCTCCAGATCACGTTGCGCAGCGGCACCACCGCTTGCAGCACGCGGTAGCGGTAGTTGCGCCAGCTGCGGCCGCTGGGCACGCTGGTGACACTGAGGTCGATGACAGGCGCTTCGGCGTCGTCGAAAGAACAAGGGCCGGTGTTGACCACCCCAGCGGTGTTGCTGCAGTTGGCGGCGGTAACGAGTTCGGACGCCGCCTCTTTCGAGCGCGACACGATGACCACGCGCACCGCCTTGATGCGGCCCAGATTGGCAGTACTCGGGCTGCCCCAGGTACCGCCACTGGCATCCACCCAGGCGGTGACGACGTCGCTGGCCGCGGAGTTGCTGACGCCGTACTGCGCATGCAGCAACACGATGTCGGTGACCAGGGCGTTGGCGCCGCCAGCGAAGGCCAGTGGCGATGTCGTGCAGGTGGGGACGTCGCTGAAGGCGTCGTACTGCACCAGGGTCTCGCACAGCACCGCGTAGGCCTCTTGCCGAAAACCCGTGCCCAGACCCATGACCACCGCCGGGCCAGTGACGCCACCCGAGGTAGCGAAACCGTAGCGGGGCGTGTTGGTGAAGGTGCCTGGACTCGGGTTGTATGTGCCCGCGGCGGCGTGGGTCAGCGCCTTGCAACGTGTAGCGTTGCCGCCGCACGAGGCGCCGGTGGTGTCGGTGGCGACCGCGGTGGCCTGGAACAGCGTGCAGGGCAAGGCCGAACCGGGGACGCCGACGAGGGCGAGGTCGTTGACCGCGATGCTGCCGCCATCGGTGATGACGATGGGGTCGGCGCCAGCGCCCATTTGTGCCAGCACCGGCATGCCCGACAGGGGGCCGATTGCGCTGGAGGCCGTGAAGACCAAGCGGTCGGACGCGGAATCGGAACCGCCGTCGATGATTCGCGCCGGCAGTAGCGGCGCGCCGTCGGAAACCAGGGTACCGGCATTCCAGGCGTTGAAGCTGGCGCATACCGGCTGCCCGTTGCTGAAGAGCCCTGCACCGGCGCTGCGGCCTGCGCTGTCGATCAGCGACAGCGCCAGTTGCGCGTTCACCTGCGCTGCGGAGGTGGCGCTGACGGCGCGGAACTGCCTGCCCATCGACAACATCGACAGGCTGATGGCCAACGCGAGCACCAGACCGATGGTCAGCGCGACCATCAGCTCTACCAGCGTGAAGCCGGCGGCTGCGCTGCGATGCGCCCTGAGGCTATGGGAGGCTTGTCTCACGGCTGCCACTGCACCTTGTTATGGACCGTCAGGCTGCGCGCCGGGTCGTTACCGTTTTGCCAGCACAGCCTGACCGTGACTTCACCGCCTGCGGCCACGACGATCTGTTGCGAGGTGGTGGCCGCATTGGGCAGTTGCTTGCCCACTTCCCCCAGCCATCCGGTGACGATGGCATTGGTGGATGCAGCTCCGCCAGGGTTGCAGGGTGTCGTGCCGGTGGGCAGGTGGGCGAAGCTGAGCGCGGAGGCACTGTCGGAAATGAGCATGCGGGCGAGGATCTGGTCGGCCATAAAAGTGGCGACTGCGCGGTCACGTGCGTCGCTGGCCATGCGCGTGGCGGTAGCCTGTATGGCCACCAGGCCGAGAACGCCGAGCGAGAACACGAGCAGCGCCACCAGCACCTCGATCATGGTGAAGCCCGCCTGCGACCTACGCCGTGTTGGGTGCCGTGCTGTGAGCGGCTGCATCAACATTTCCTCGGATCACCAGCGGTCGTCATTCCCGGGTCGCAGACGCGAACGAGTCCGCCGCCGAAGATGTCGATGCGGCGCGTTTCGGTGTTCGCCGCGGCGCTGGACAGGTTGATCTGGCTCAGGCGCACGACCGAGTTGTCGACGAAGGCCGTGGGTGTGAAAGTCACCGCCAGGCTGGCGGTGGTGGACGCTGCGGTGACACCGGGTGTCTCGCCGTTGCTGCGGCTTTGCAGGGTGCTGGCCGGGCTGACCTGGGCCACCGTCCAGCCCGTGCCGCCGGTCTGCAGCGCGAAGCTCACTGGCGAATTGCGGCGCACGGCCTCGGCACGCGCGTAGTTCAGGCCGTTGATGATGCTTTCCGAGGCCGTGCGCAGCCGGTAGTTGGCGATCTGCTGCGTGAAGGTCGGCGCGGCCAGCGAAAGACCGATGGCAAGCACGGCGATCGTGATCAGCAACTCGATCAGCGTCAAACCGGCTGCAAGCGCGGCCATGCGTCTGCGAGAGGGGCCGCGGCGCGGCAGCGCCGTCAGCATGTCTGACCCTGGCGCGTCAGCCAGCAGCTCGCAGGCAAGCCGCTGGCGCCGCTGAAGGCGGTGGTGCTCTGCGCATTGTTCTGGTCGACCGTGAAGGTGAAGCCGGCCATGTTGGCCGAAGCCTTGCCGGTGGCCGTGAGCAGGAAGAACTGGTCGGTACCGCCCGCGCCCCAGGTGCAGGTGTAGTCAAAGAAGTCGCCGGTGGCGTTGGCCACGCCGCACGCAATGGCGGTTGAGCCGTAACTGCGGTTGTCCTGGTAGAACTGTTCCAGGCGCACGCGCGAGGTGCTGAGGTTGCCGGTGGCTTCGGCCAGGCGGCTGCGCTGGACGTAGCTGGTGTACTGCGGGTAGGCAACGGCCGCGATGATGCCGATGATGGCCACGGTGATCATCAATTCGATCAACGTGAAGCCGCCTTGCACGCCAAGGACAACATTTTTTTCGGCGCGACGCGACAGGGACGAAGGACACAACAGACGCACGAAAGCTCCTGAGCACTCGGATAAACCCGAGTCTGCTTTCAGTTATCGGCGCTTGATCTCTCGAGATGTAGCTCTTGTGTGCGTCAAATATGTGCTGGTGCAACAAAGCGTGAACTGCTTCGCTGCGGCCCGGTGTGTTGCCGGGCGGTGAGTTCAGCGTGGCAGTTCGCTGATGCCCATCAGGCAGGTGTCGATTTCGCGCGCGGCCTGCCGGCCCTCGCGGATGGCCCAGACCACCAGGCTCTGGCCACGGCGCATGTCGCCGGCGGCGAACACCTTGTCGACGCTTGTCTTGTAGCCCGTGCCGTCGTCGGTGCCGGCGCGCGCGTTGCCGCGGTTGTCTTTCTCCACACCGAAGGCTTCCAGCACAGAAGCCACCGGCGAGGTGAAGCCCATGGCCAGCAGCACGAGGTCGGCCGGGTGTTCTTGCTCGCTGCCCGGCACCTCGACGAACTTGCCGCCCTGCAGCTGCAC
>Ga0209591_10002752_pt1 | contig 20831 bp, 27 predicted proteins | sample MAT01_FD_187207 | JGI IMG/M metagenome (GOLD analysis project Ga0209591, IMG submission 187207) | Freshwater microbial communities from Lake Fryxell liftoff mats and glacier meltwater in Antarctica - MAT-01 (SPAdes) (version 2) | ecosystem: Environmental > Aquatic > Freshwater > Ice > Liftoff... | reverse complement strand
TCACGCAAGCTTGCTATGCCGCTCGTTGTGGCTTGCCTGCGCCTTCCCTCATTCCCATCTCGCCGGATGCTAGTGGTGAACCATTAGCAACTCAAGTGGCTGCTTGATCCTTGGCAGGGACGCTTACCCTCAGGCTGATTTCAAAATCGATTTTAAGGGTTTCGATGAAGAGTTCCTGGAAGTGATTAAAAGGATACGAAATTCCTTCTTTTGATGCCCATGCTTCAATCTCAGAATATTCAGCTTGGAGAAGCTGATACCAGGAGTAATCGGCTTCTACATCAAGCTGGAGGTTGGCTAGAGACGCAGAAGGTAGCATCAACCGAACTGGATCACCAGACCTGGTTGGATCGGGAAGTAATCTATAGATCTTGTTTGCCAGGGTAATTGCCTTAGCTTGCCAGTAAAGCTGTACGCAACGCATCCAAATTGCCTGATCCTGAGTCTCCGGTGCAATATCTTTGAGAGCCGCTACATCACAAATGGCTTTTGCTAACCGTTGGAAAGCTAAACTCTTGGGCTGGTCTAGCAGATTGATAAAGATGAGTGGAGTCTATTTGCGCTGAATACCCAAAGCCCTTTCTTGAGCAATAATACGGTTTTTCTCAATCTCCAATGCTTGTTGAAAAGGGATCAGCCTGGACTGACCGTGCTCATCCAATATTTCAACGAATTGGTTATCTAACAAAAAGTTCGGCATCGTCTACCTTAAGATATACAACACAACACACTCTGAATTAATTATATCCAGGCATCTCAAGTTCAGAGACCAAGCGATTATTCGTTGGGCATTGATCTCTAAAAGAGCTGCTTGTGCCTGAAAGAAACACCTGTAGAGGCTTAAGAAAATCTGACTCGAAAAGCTAAAATTCTCGTCTGAGAGAGGGCTAAAGAGCCTATTATCTGTTGGCATTCCACTGCCAATTTCTGTTGATAAATAGTGGATTACATACCTCTTTATTTTTCATCATGACCGATGAAAAACCCTGATGACAAGTTTAATAACAAACTGCTTCATCGCGAATGCGCCTATTTCTATGATTTATGGGGCTTTATAGGGAAGTTTAGAGACATTGCCGAAGAAATTGAATAGAACTGTATAAGCTCTCGATAATGCTGAAAACGCGGTAAGCCCCTAAAAATGAGTCATTCCCCTAATGAAGCCTGGACTCGAAAGGCGTTGATTGACCCGAAGCTTGAGGCGGCAGGGTGGGATCTGAACCTCGATCGAGGGCAAGTCAGGTTTGAGATCCCTGTGGATGGCTATGATGCAGAACCCTGGAATGGTGTGACGGACTACTGCCTGTATCGACCCAATGGGGAAGTGATTGCGGTTGTAGAGGCAAAAAAGCAGAGCCGCGATCCACGGGTAGCAGAACAACAGGTACGGCATTATGTAACAGAGATAGCCAAGCATCAGAGCTTTCAGCCCTTTGCCTTTCTGAGCAACGGTAGAGAAACCTACTTTTGGGATGTCGATCGCGAAACAAAGCGTCAGGTGGCAGGCTTCTTTTCGCTGTTGGGTCTGGAAAACCTGCTCTATTTGAGCCAAAACAAGATTGCGCTGCAAACGCTTGGGGTCAACATCGCGATCGCTGGACGAGCGTATCATCAGGAAGCGATCCGGCGAGTTTGTGAGCGGTTTGATGAGGGGTTTCGCCGTGCATTGCTGGTGATGGCGACGGGCACCGGGAAGACTCGCACCACAATGGCTCTGATTGACCTATTTCTACAGGCAAATCAAGCACGACGGGTGCTGTTTGTCGCCGATCGGGATACGTTGGTCAAGCAAGCTCTGGATGATGGGTTCAAGACATTCCTCCCAAACGAACCCCGGCATCGGATTCGTAGTTTTGACACCAATACTACGCAGCGGCTGTATGTGGCAACGCTGCAAACCTTGTCAGTATGCTGTAAGAAATACACTCTTGGCTTCTTTGATCTGATTGTGTTTGACGAAGCCCATCGCTCGATTTTCAACCTGTTCCGAGAAGTGGTGGAATATTTCGACGCTCGGATGATTGGACTCACAGCAACGCCTGCTGGGTTTCTCGATCGCAACACCTTCCAGGTTTTCCATTGCTTTGACGGATCCGCCCAAGCCGACGTTTCTTTACGACTACAAGGATGCGGTTGCTGAGGGCTTTCTGGTTGACTACGACGTTTATCAGGCTCACACGCGCTTTCAGCGGGACGGCATTCGAGGGGCTAATCTAAGTGAGGAGGAGCGCAACGAACTGATTGAAGATGGCGTTGACCCGGATGAGATTGACTACGAGGGCACAGAGCTAGAGAAGACGGTCAGCAATAAGGACACCCTGCAGCGACAGTGGGAAGAGATCATGGAGGTCTGCTATAAAGACCAGTCTGGGTTGCTGCCAGGGAAGACGATCGTCTTTGCCCTCAGCCAGAACCATGCACTACGGTTGGCGAAGGTCTTTGAGGAGATGTATCCGCAGTATCCCAGCCTGGTGCAGGTGATCACGTCCAAGATGGAGCGAACAGATGACCTGATTGACAGCTTCAAGAAGCAAGACATGCCCCGCATTGCTATTTCGGTAGACCTGCTGGATACGGGGGTGGATGTGCCGGAAGTGGTCAACCTGGTGTTCATGAAGCCAGTGCAATCGCAGATCAAGCTAACGCAGATGATTGGACGAGGCACCCGCAACGATGAAACCTGCAAATACCGGGATCGTTTGCCGGAAGGACGGAAGGAGAAGTTTCTGATCATCGATTTCTGGCAGAACCAGTTTGACCGTGACCCCAGCGAGGAGGTGGTGAGCCAGGAACTGCCCGTGCTGGTGAAGATTTTTAATACCCGGTTGAAGTTGCTGGAAAATTACCTGATTGATCAGCATTCCGAGGACTGTCAGCGAGTCATTGCCGATCTGCGATCGCAAATCACCCAAATCCCCACCGAAACCTTCAGCATTCAGAAAGTGTTTGCCGACATTGAGCAAGCCTGGACGGATAGTTTCTGGCTCTACCTGAACCCCCAAAAAGTCAACTTCCTGCGATCGAAGGTTTCGCCCTTGCTTCGGTTTATGGCGGGGACAGATGTGCCAGCAGCGACGTTCACAAACAAAGTCGAGCGGTTGAAGCATGAGATTCTGACCAATGCCGTGAAGGCTGCCACGCTGGAATCGATCGCCGAAGATGTTAGCCGCCTTCCTGCTAACCTCATTGAGAGCAATCCTAAACAGCAGGCCGCTTTTGAATTTTGCCTATCTGGTCGGTTGCGAACCGCCTCACCTAACGAACTCAATCAAGTGATTGAAGCTCTGGCGGGTCAAATGAGGAACCGCCAAGATAAGCCCAGTGCTTTTGTAGAGCTTGACCTGAAAGACCGGATTGCGAATAGTGGCTACATCACGTTAGGAGATGGGGGTGAGCAGGTCTATGTGCAGGAGTATCGGGAACGGATCGAGCGGAAGGTGCTGGAAATTGTGGAGAACCATCCCGCGATCGTAGCCCTGCGAAATGGCGAAGCCCCAACCGACCTACAGTTGGTTGCTCTGGAACGGACGTTACGGCAAGAGTTAGGCACGAAGCTTTTCAGTGATGATGGTTCAGCCGAAACCCCCAAAGCGGCTGAAGAGTCTGGAACCTATCGAGTCACCACTGCCTCAACCGATGCAATATCTAACATTCGTAGAGCCTTCAATGTCAAGACTGGCAGTTTGTTGGGCTTTCTACGAGAACAGCTAGAGATGGAGGAACTGCCAGACTACGAGACGGTAGTGCAGCGAAATTTCGAGCAGTTCATCGCGCAGCACCCGTATAGCGCCGATCAGATTCGCTTTCTACGAGCAGTGCAGAATGTTTTCTTGCAGAAACGTCGCATTGAACTGGCTGACCTGTACGATGATCCGCTAAGTCGTTTTGGAGAAGACGCTGTGGAACGTTGGTTTACAGAAGAACAGGTTGAGGAACTGCTTCTATTAACATCACAATTAGCGGCTTAAATAAATATTCTTACCCTCTAAAATTAAGATCAATGACAGCTAGAAAAGCGAAGATAGTACCTTCAGGGTTCCTGTTCACAACTCAAGGAACTTATTTAGCAAGCCCCAAAAACTATTACAGGGGTACTTTGAAAACCAGAGAAGGAGTTAATATTCCAGCAAGTCTTGAAAAGAATTATTTAGAGATACCAGTAAAATCACATTCATTTACAGCAATTCCCACTATTGACATAGATGGTTTAATATTAAATTTAATACTGTCACAGAAAAAGTCAGATGTTCCGTTGGATAAGATTCAATTTAGCGGAGCCATAGTATCCCTAAGTTCAGAAAGCAGAGTTACTGTATTAAGCGACATCAGTCAGATATCGATGCGTATAAAGCTTCCGGGTGTTAATGTTCTCGAAATTAAAAATACTAAAGGAATCTTCTACTTTACCCGTCAAGAAAACAAGTTTGTTTTTAATTCGTTTGAACCTGAAATTCCACCTGTAAAGAAAAAGGCAAAGGAAGATATAAAAGATCGAGCGGAGAAAGATAGCCAGAAAGGGAAGTCTAAAAAGGCTAAAAGAAAGAAAACTACTAAGCAAGATAAGCAAGAAAAGGATAAGCTATCAAAAGAAGAGCGTATTCGTCAAAACCTTGAAAGAATAAGGATAACTCCAGAATCTAATACTATTCCTGGTAAGCACAAACGGGCTTGGCATATTAGATAAATTGGAAGGTTCTTCCGGATCCGGGGTGAAAATCGTATAATGGGATACTTTTAGTGGGATGTGGTGCTAATGGACATTCAGCTTGATGCATTGCTTAAGTTTCCTCACGTTACAGTTGAAAGCTGCGCTCAACAAGACAATGAAGTGTACTTAAAATTGCGTTTTCTCAATGAAGAAGCTCGCTGTCTGCGCTGTGAGAAATTAAGTTCGGAGTTGCATCAAAACCGTCCCATTTTGATTCGAGATTTATCGATTTTTGGTCAAGTCACTTATTTGAAAATTCCTCGTCGTCAGTTTTATTGTCATGATTGTCAGGGTTATTTCACGGAATCATTGACCTTTATGGATGCCGGACGGCAGTACACCCGACGCTATGAGGAGCATCTTTACCAGCAAGTACAACTGTCCAGTATTGAGCAAGTAAGTCGAGTAGAACGATTAAGCTTTGACCGCATTGAAGGCATTTTTAAGCATCAGTATGCACTTAAAAAAAAACAGGATGGTCAGGAGTCAAGCGCCTTGGCATTGATGAAATCAGCAAACGTAAAGGACACCAAAACTTCGCCACAGTGATCGGGAACCTTGAGGCTGGGAAGTTAATTGAAGTGATTGACAGTCATCAGCAGGAAGACATCATTGAAACATTGGAACAGCAGCCTTTAGAGGTGCGAGAGCAGGTTGAGGAAGTGAGCGTTGATATGTGGGGAGGGTTCCCGAAAGTGACTGAGAAAGTGTTTCCCAATGCAGTCATCGTCATTGACCGTTTCCATGTCATGAAAGCCGTGAATACAGAGCTAAATAAAATCCGTAGACAAGCAAGTATCTTTGACCGAGGTAGCAAGTTTCTTTTATTGAAGAATGGCAAGGATTTAACACCAGAGGAAATCGAAAGGCTAGAACTGCTTTTGCAAAAGTCAAAGCGATTAGCCAAAGCCTATGAATGGAAAGAAGAGTTTCGCGTCATTTATGAGCAGTCATTAACCGTCGAGGAAGGCAAGCATCAGATCAAGGAGTGGTTGGATAAAGCCCAAACTGTTTACAGTGAAGCCATTACCACTATCCGTAATCATTTGGATGGCATTAGTAATTATTTTCGGAATCGAACGACTAGTGGGGCAATGGAGGGCATCAATAATCGCATTAAGCTGATTAAACGGCAGGCTTATGGCTTCGTAAATTTCAACAATTTTCGAGAAAGGCTATTAGCTTGCTTCTCTAATTAGAAAAAACTATCACCATGCTAACGGGAGAACCAATTGGAAATTAAAATTTTCCGCCTCTATAAAAGCTGTTATGTTGATTAATCTAGACCTAAAATCGAAAGTCGATCAAATTTGAGACCGATTGTGGTCGGCAGGATTGTCGAACCCAATTGATTCGATCGCAGTGGGAAAATAGCGACTTTCCTACCTATTGCGCTACTCTTGGTAGGAAGATAGTTGCTTACCAACGGTGTGACCATGCAGGCTGAAAAACTATCCGTTTCTTTGCCCAGCCCTTTGGTGCAGTTCATTGAAAGCTACAAAATGGCTCACCAGTGTCGATCGCGATCGCAAGTGATTGAACGAGCTTTAGAGTTGCTGCGGCTGCAAGAGCTAGAAGATGCTTATCGCCAGGCGGCTCAGGAAGTCGATCCAGATTGGGATGTGGCGATCGCGGATGGGTTGAGCGATGAAACGTGGTGAAATCTACTATGCTGACCTCAACCCCACAGTTGGCTCTGAAACCGCAAAACGGCGTCCGGTTTTGCTGGTTAGCAATGATGCCAACAATCGCGCTGCCAGCACGGTGACCGTTCTGCCGATTACCTCGAATGTGAGTCGGGTTTATCCGTTTGAAGTGCCGATCCAGCCACAGGATAGTGGTTTACCCAAACCTTCAAAGATACAAGCACAGCAGATCCGAACCATTTCCACTCAACGCCTGGAAGAAGCGATGGCAGGCTGTTTGAATGAAGAAACAATGGCATTGGTCGATGCTGCACTGAAGCTCCACCTGGCGCTCGGTTAGAGTTTGGACGTGATGGAATGAAGAGAGTCTAGAATGCTGACGGATTCGGAACTGAGATCGAAGGTTGACCAAATTTGGGATCGGCTGTGGTCGGCGGGGTTGTCCAACCCGATGGATTCGATCGCGCAGTTCTCCTATCTCCTCTTCCTGAAACGGCTGGATGACACAGAGACGAAGCGGGAGAAGCAGGCACGTCGGCGCGGTCAGGCGTATAAGCCACAGATTCCGGTTGAGTTGCGCTGGTCGGAGTGGGTAAATAAGCCAGCAGGGGACGCACTGAAGCACGTTAAGGAAAAGGTGTTTCCCTGGTTGCGGGAAGTTGGCGAAAAGGAAAGCTCGTTCCGGCGCTATATGGAAGGGGCGGAGTTTAAGCTGAGTAAGCCCGCTACGCTAATTGAGGTCTGCAACCTGATCGACCAGATGAAAATCTCGGAGCAGAACCAGGATGTGCAGGGCGACCTGTATGAGTATCTGTTGGGAAAGTTGCAGTCAGCCGGACGGAATGGGCAGTTTCGCACACCACGCCATATCATCCGCATGATGGTGGAGATGGTCAGCCCCCAGCCCACCGAACGAATTGGCGATCTGGCAGCAGGAACCTGCGGCTTTCTGGTGAATGCCTATCAGTACATTCTGGAGCAGCACACTAGCCCAGACATTCTGTACGACGAGGAGGGGCAGGAGCATCTGGTGGGCGATAGCCTCACTCCCGATCAAGGCAAATTCCTGCAATCGGAAGCATTCACTGCCTACGATAACGATTCTGGGATGACGATGCTGCGGATCGGGTCGATGAACCTGATGCTGCACGGCATTCAGCACCCGCGCTTTTTCTATAGGGATACGCTTTCAAAGGCATTCAACGATGAGAAGTCGCTGGATGTGGTGCTGATGAATCCACCGTTCAAGGGCAAGATGGATGAGTCAGACATCAATCCGTCCCTTCCTACGAAGGTCAAGAAAACGGAACTGCTGTTTCTGCACCATATCCTGCGAGTGCTGGATATGGGCGGACGCTGTGCGGTGATTGTGCCGGATGGGGTGCTGTTTGGCTCCAGTAAAGCACACGTTGAGGTTCGCAAGCGGATGATTGAGGAGAACCGTCTGGATGGGGTGATCTCTATGCCCAGTGGGGTGTTCAAGCCCTATGCCGGGGTGTCTACAGCCGTGCTGCTGTTCACCCGTGGCGGCACCACCGATCGCATCTGGTTTTACGACATGGATCACGATGGCTTCTCGCTGGATGATAAGCGACAGCGACACCGGAGCAGAACGACATCCCGGATCTGCTGCTGTGCTGGAGGCATCGGTTTGATCCGGAGTTTACCGCGAAACGAACCGCCCGATTGGAAGAACTGAAGCGGCAGATTGCCCCGATGAAGGCGGAACGGCTGCTACTCCAGAAGGAGATTAACCGCCTGATGTTTGAGGCTGCCATTGCGCCCGAAGACGATGAGGAAAAGCGGCAGGCATCCGAAACCGACCAGCAAAAACTGACAACGCTGCATGACCAGATGGCACCGTTGCAAGCAGAGATTAACCAGCTCACCCGCCAGTTTTGGGTGACAAAAGAACAGGTGAAGGCACATAAGTATGACCTGTCTGCCAGTCGCTATCGCCAGATTGAGCAGGATGAGGTGTATTACGAATCGCCCAAGGTGACAATGGAACGATTGCTGAAGCTGGAGCATGTGATGGCGGCGGAAGTGGCAGAATTGGAGAAGCTACTGGAGGGATAGGCGTATGGTGACCACTGCAAGATCCCTGACGCTGGAGGAATTCTTAGAGCTTCCAGAGACAGAACCGGCATCGGAGTTTATCAATGGACAAGTGAGCCAGAAGCCCATGCCCCAGGGAAAACATAGCCGACTGCAATTCAAGCTACGTCATGTGATCGCTTCTGTTGCTGAGGCATCCAAGCTTGCTGGTGTCTTTCCTGAATTACGGTGTACGTTTGGCGGTGCAACGATCGTGCCTGATGTGGCGATCGTTCGTTGGGATAGAATACCCTGTGAAGCATCTGGTCAAGTGGCGAACCGCTTCAACCTTTATCCCGATTGGGCAATTGAGATCCTGTCCCCCGACCAGAGCCAAACCAAAGTGTTAGGCAACCTGCTCCACTGCTCACAGCACGGCACAGAATTGGGTTGGTTACTTGACCCAGAGGAAGACACGATCTTAATTGTGTTGCCAGAACAGCGGGTGCAGTTGTTGAAAGGCTCCCAGATGTTACCCGTTCTCGCTGGACTACCGCTGGAATTGACGGTTGAACAGGTGTTTAGTTGGTTGGTCTTGTAACGCGATCGTGCTTTTCTTTCTGTAGAGAACCGATAAATCCAGAGCATGTGGCATCGAAAAATGTTATCAAGTTCATTTCCCATTGAGTATTTAGGCGAACTAATAGAGAAATTTGAAGCTGGGGTAAACTATCCTCCTATTTCAGAGAAAGAACCTACATCACCGTGGAGAGTTCTTAAGATTAGCGCTGTCACATGGGGAGAGTTTAATCCCAGAGAGAGCAAACCAATTAAGCCAGATATCGTCTTTGATGATTCCCTAATTGTTAAAAAAGGGATCTAATTATGAGTCGCGCTAACACAACAGAACTTGTAGGTGCTGTTGCATTGGTACGAAATACTCCTTCCAAAGTCATACTTTCAGATAAACTTTGGAGAATTAAGTTTTCAAAAAATTCAAAGCTGCTGCCTGAATATGCTCTTCTAGCACTGCGTCAAGCAGAAACCAGAAGAATTATTGGAGATTTGGCAACAGGAAGTAGCGGTTCAATGCAAAATATCTCAATGGAGAAAGCCGCTACAATTCCAATTCCTATACCACCGATCGCAGAACAAAAGCGCATTGCATCGATCGCCCAGAAATGCGATCGCCGCCGCCGCACCCGCCGCTACACCAAACAATTGAGCGATAGTTACCTGCGATCGGTCTTCTTAGAAATGTTCGGCGATCCTGTTATCAACTCTAAAAACTTCGATCAAGTTCTAATTCAAGAGGTAGCTGATATTATTGTTCCCACAAGAGACAAGCCAAAAAGATTCTGTGGTCGTGTGCCTTGGATTACACTTCCAGATCTTGATAGTTTGTTTATCAGCAATGCTAAAAATCTCCTGACTCATGAAGATGCTGCTGAGGTTAGCAATCGGTTAATGCCAGCAAATACAGTCTTGTTAAGCTGTGCTGGAAGTCTAGGTCAAATTGCTATCGCCACACAGGAGGTTTATGCTAATCAGCAGTTTTATGGCTTGGTAGCAAAGCCAAAGCTAATAGTTCCAACATTTCTAGCTTTTGCTCTCAAAGCATTGGGAGAGGAGTTTTTCTTCAACTTGGCTGGAGTTTCTACTATTGGCTTTTTTAGTAAAGATAAAGCTCTCAATATTAAAGTTCTTCTTCCACCTCTTTCCCTCCAAGAAAAATTTGCTCAAATTATCCAACGGTTTGAGCGGCTCCGCACCCAGCAACGAGAAGCCGAGCGTCAGGCAGAGCATTTGTTTCAAACCGTCCTCCATCGCGCTTTTCGGGGTGAGATCTAAGTGGGGTGTAAAAAAGCTGACGTAAAGGGCTTGCTCCATGTGAGAAGACATGACAAATCAGTGGTTTGAGCCAGCGCTGTAGTGTTATCAAGGGAACGTAGACAGAACCCAGCACTGAATTGCTACTGCACCTCAACTCCCAGCCCAACCAGCCCATGCTTTGCCTGGATACGATCAGCGATCGTCCAGGTCACTTCGACAAACTCTTCAGAACCTGCCATGCGATCGCTCAATTGCCCGAAGACTGTCTCGATATCACTATCGATTTCCACGACTGCAAGTTCTTAGGGCACACGGGTGTCGCCTTCTTGGGTGGCTTAGCCCATCTCATTCAAGCGCGAGGTGGTCAGGTCAATTTCAACTGGGATAGCCTCTGTCCCAATATTCGCATGAACCTGGCTCAAAACGGGTTTCTCCACCACTTTGGCTATGGCTCCTCGCCTTGGGATGGCAATTCAATCCCTTATCGCTGCGATCTGCAACACGACGCAACCGCTTTAGGAGACTACCTCAGGTATAAATGGTTGGGGAAGGGCTGGGTCAATATCAGTTCCGGGTTACAAGCAGCGATCGCAGGTAGAGTCTCAGAAATCTACCTCAATGCCTTCGACCATAGCCAATCTGAAATCGGTGTGTTTAGCTGTGGTCAACACTACCCCAGCCTGGGAATGCTTCACCTTACTGTCATCGACTTCGGCATCGGTCTTCCTACCAGCGTCCGCTCCCTACCCCAAAACGCCTCTTTTACTACTGAAGAAGCACTGTTTTGGGCGTTTCAGTCTGGAAACACTACAAAGCAAAATGACATTTCTCGCGGTTTAGGGTTAAATCTGTTGCAGGAGTTCGTGACAAAAAATCATGGAAACTTGATGGTCTTTAGTAGCAATGGCTATGTCGCCATAGACGATAATGGAGTTAGATATGAGAACAAAGATATTAATTTTTCTGGAACACTTGTAAACATCGCCCTTCGATGCGACGAGCAGTATTACTGCCTGGCATCCGAAGTTCCGCCGATTGAGGAACCGTTGTTCTAACTGAGGGAGAGACAGGCATGAGCTATAAGATTTATGAAATCACAGGAGAATATGCTACTGATGCCGATAGTGGGCAGCAGGTCTACGACCTCATTCACGCTGCACTCCTCGCTGGTAACTCTGTAGAGCTAGATTTCAGTGGAGTTAACGTGTTTGCCTCTGCCTTCTTCAACTTTGCGATCGGGCAACTTCTGAAAGACCTTTCCCCCGACAAGCTCAACGAGCTTCTTAAGGTCGTAGAATTGTCGTCTAATGGGCGCAGCATTCTGAAGCGTGTCATTGACAACGCCAAGCACTACTATTCTGATGCTCAATACCAGAAGGCAGTAGACACCGTGATGGAAGAGTACGCTGCCAGCTTCTAGCCCATGCCCATTAATCTAACAATCCAGGCGGAAGTCATTGACATTCGCAGCGATACCCCACGCCAGGATGATATTTTTCTGGTCGATACCAATGTTTGGCTCTGGCAAACTTACAGTAACTCGATCCCTTCTGATCCAGGAGTTCGAGCAAAAACTCGTATTTATACTTCCTATCTTAAAAAAGCCCGTGTTGCTGGAGCAACCCTTGCCTACTCAGGCTTGATTTTTGCTGAGCTTGCCCATGTCATCGAGAAAAAAGAATACGAAATCTACCAGAGCCGAATTGGTCGTCAGGTGAAGCTAAAAGACTACCGCCACAACAACCCAACTGAGCGGGCTAACGTTGTTACCGAAGTTGAATCAGCCTGGAATCAGGTCGAAAGATTCGCTGTGCCGATCGATTTGACCGTCAACGAGGAGATTACTAATGCCTCTCTAGCTCGATTCAAGACCCAGGCGCTTGATGGTTACGATCTCCTGATCCTTGAAGCCATCAGTCGAGCTGAGGCAGGGCAAGTCAAGGTCATTACCGACGATATGGATTATGCAGTCGTTCCAGACATTCAGCTCTTTACTAATAACGGTTTGGTGATTCAACAAGCCAGAATCCAGGGAAAGCTAATCACCGCACGGTAAAGGTTCTGAAAAGGGCTAAGGGATCGCAGAATCTAGCCCAACCCCTCTGGCTTAAAAAAATAACGAGAACTTTACCGTCGCTAAGATCCAGGTCACACCTCTCCGGATTTAGTCAGCTTAGGGTTGAGCGGGCTAGTTTTAAGGTTGAGAGATACCGATGAGAAGAGCAGATCGGCGCGATAGTTCTGACGATAATACCCTCCATAATCCGCGATCGCAGCAATCAGAGCCGATCTCCTACCATGAATTGAAAAGTAGTCTGATGACGGTTCGGGCACAAAAAACTGAATTGCAGCAGCGTGTCCAAGAGGTAGAAGAGCAAGCAGGGCAGAACCATCAGCTTTACCTAGAAGCACAACAGAAGCATCAAAGCGCGATCGCTCTATTTCAAGGAGAGCAGCAGAAGTACGTCAACGCTGACACTATTTCAGGAAAAGCAATACAAGTACCAAACATCACTGACTCTTTATCAAGAAGCACAGACGCAGGCACAGTCTTATCTCACGCTCTACACTCAAGAACAAGCCCGTAGTGGCGAACTGTTAGTCAAATTTGAAACCGTTCAAGCCGAACGACAACACTACTTGACACTGTACGACGAAGCCCAAGCCCAACTGAAGCTGGAGCGACGCTCAAAAGCAGGAATCAAGGGCTGGGAAAGACGACGGAAACGGGAAAACGATCGCTTGAAGCAAGAGATTGGTGAGATGACAGTCCTGGTACGTGACTCTCTGAATCGCGAAGGCACAGCAATTACTAATCTCGAAGACTTGGCTGCACGCATGGATCGGATTCAATCTCTAGTGGATTCGGTTGAACAAGAATCCACCAATAACCCAGTCAATTTCCTTCAAAAGATTGCCCGTATGTGGCAGGCAATGAAAGACATCCTTGCAGAATAGAACACCCTAGAATGAGCGAAGAACCGACTCCACTGATCCAAACTTCTCGAAAGCCAACGTTAGGCGATCGCATCCGTGGCATTGCCAACCAACTCAGGCAAGAAAACGACGTACAGATCAAAGCGACCTCCCGTATTTTGGGGGCTGCTGCCCAAATCGCTCAGAACCATGATCACCTAATCGATGAAGTGGTCGATATGGTGGAGGAAGATCTTGACCAGCAAGCACAGGTAAAGGCTTCAGAGCCTCATACCGTCGAACAACTGCAACAACAGTTCAAAACGCTCAAAGATGCCAAAGCTCACTTCGCTATCAAAGCCACAAGCTGGGCAGCATTGGTTTCTAAGCTGAACGAACCAGCGGCGACGCACCCTCCACAACGCGCCAAACCTCAAGATGCTGTGACGCAACCCTTAGGGGCGATCGAGCATGAGCTTCAAATAATGAGAGGAGACATCACCCATGTCCTGCACCTCTTAAACCTGATTGTGGAGAAATTGCCATAGCGTGATGCTTGTCGCTACTGCTCTGCAAAAAGAAAACCCGGTAGAACATACCGGGTTTTTCAGTCTTGATGGCCGTAAGGACGGTTTCTGAGCCAGCCAAACGACCTTAGTCAGTCAAGCTAATCCGCTTCGTCAGAATCCGCATCACCTCACCTGGGTTCACGGTTGGTAGCTGTCTCGACCATTCATCCGGTCTTGCATAGCCATACCGGAAAAGCGTCACAACGAAGAGTTGCACGATCTGCGGACTACCGATCGCGATAACACGCAACAGATCAGGAGAGGGGCGATCGCGTAGATCAATCAACGCTTGCTCAGACGTGAGAGCAGTTGGACAGCAAGAATTATCTGTCATGATGGTTTCACTCCATATAAGGGGTAGCCCTGTCCTTTGAGCCTGCAAAACTTTGGGACAGGGCTTAGTTTTTCTACCGCCAGACTAGCATGAGTGTAATAGAGTGTGACACTCTATGTTACCTAGTTACACAAAGGAGTCTATAAAATGCTGACAACCATCAAACAGTACTCTGACGTGACCACAGATTTAGAGCGGGTGACAGCTTACGTAGACCCTGAAGTCAAAGAGGGTCTAGAGGAGTGGGCCAAGAAAGAGCAAAGAAGCCTATCCAATCTGGCAGCCGTGCTGCTCACCAATGCCTATCGGGACTATCAAAAACAACAAGCGCAGAAGGAACAAAAAGCAGAGTGAGGGGCTACTGCGCTAGAAGATGTAAGGATTAGCAATTGCCAACGGTATCGCAGGGGCAGTATGAGATGCGATCGCCCGTTCTAGGTTCAAAGTCCTCATAAGCCAGAAAGTATTCTCAGCTACATTATTGGGCTGATAAAAATATGGTTGTCAATAAATAACGAATCATAACTGCGGATTCGACCTTATTCTAATAGCTCCAACTCTGCCAAGCTGATTCGCTCTGGATACTTCGCTAGGTGCCACAGCACGTCAGCCCACTCCCCCTGACTGCTGCACACTGTTCCTTGCCAGCCTTGTTTATAACGTTTGCGGACTCGCGCTCCAACCTGAATTACCACCAGTTCTGAGCTTGGTAGTGTGTTGGGCTGCTTCCCTATCACTTGGTCGCCAGCATCACAGCTAGAATGCCCGTTCTGTATAGAAGTGATGGGTGTGATCGCTGCTATAGGGATCATCGGTGGTTTATGGAAGGAGGAAGTGCGATCGATAAATTGATCCAATTCCACACTTTGAAGCAGAGAAGTTTCCCGATCACGTCCAGCACAATCCAGCTCAGATAGGGGCTTTGCCCCATCACGCTCCTCTAGCACTGCCCCATCACGCTCCTCTAGCCCATCACGAAAAGTCACAGCCCACTCCTGCCAGAAAGGAGTATCGGCATCATTAGGGGTTCGTAAGCGCAAACCAGCAAAATAATGGAATTGGTTGCTACGCCTCTTACTAACTGGTAAATTCAGAACGTTTTGGCACAGATCCAGGAGAGCAGGTGTAAATTGACTACCAGGAAAGGGTCGAGCACCGATGCTGTCGCAGTACTGCCAGTAAGAGCCAAATAGAGTATCGCTTCTATCCTTATCACTGCCAATTTGCGTCTCTGCCTCTGCATCAAAAATGACACGCTCGTTAAACCAGGCAGCGATGGAGTTCTCCTGAATTCGGTTCTCCCAAGTCTGCTTCAGCACCTCTGAGGATGGATTGACGATTTGAAGCAGAGTTTGAGTGACGACCTCATCTGGAATCGATAGAACATAATTGGTAATTGCTGCTAGCTCTGTCTCAAATTCGGCATCAAGATTACGTCGTTGAGATAGGGAAACCCGTCGGCTAAATGGCACAATCAGCGCCCGTCGAGCCATACCTGAACTGCTGTCTCCCCCAAAGATAGGAAAGTTGGAAGACAGCATCACCATTCCCGTGTAGATAAATTGGAACGGTTGCTTATTCTTCATTTCTCCTCGTAAGAGATCTCCTCCAGTAAATGACTTAAATCTGCCTAGCCCACCCCTGTACTTATCCTGATCCCAAAAGACTACTAGCCGTTTACCGTGAGCGTTAGACGTTTCAAAGCGATTTTCGCACCAGTCTATCAGTGTGGAAGAGTGGACGTTTATGCTACCTATCAAAGCAACACACAGGTGCATAAACGTTCCTTTGCCTGATCCGCCTGCCCCTGTTAGGTGAAGGAATCGTTGGAGATCTGATCGACCCTTCAAACAAGCATTGAGCCAACAACACAAAATTGATTTGACGGTAGTAAGCTGTGAATCCTTTAAAATGCATGAGGCCATAATAGGATAGCCGACAAGCCCAGTCCTCAAATGCCTGTAAAAAACTTTCTCAAGTCTGAGACAAAAGAGAAACTCCAGCAAGTCCTGAAAGAGCATGAGCATCCGGACATTCGGGAGAGAGCACTGATGTTTCGATTGTTAAACGATGGGAACACTCAAAGTCAAGTAGCCCAATGCATTGGTTGCTCTGTGCGAACGGTAGCTTACTGGAGTGTTCATGGTGGTCCGGAGAACCTGGAGAGTTTCCACGATGAACGGATGAACGGCAATCATCGGAAAGCCATACCAGCATACATTGATCTACTTTTAGAAGTCATTGAGCAAGAGCCAGAAGCATACGGATATGATTTTGGCAAATGGACGACAGCGAGACTTGCAACATATCTAGAGGCAGTGACGGGGATCAAACTCAGTAGTACGCAAGTGATGCGGCTTTTAAAGTCAAAAGAGTACGTTTACCTCTGGGCGAAATATAGCCTAGAGACGAAGCAAGACCCTGAGAAGCGGCACATTTTTAAGGCGAAACTAAAGGCGTATTTAAGCCTAACGAAAGAGAGTCCAGAGAAGCTCCAGGTATGGTTTTGGGATGAATCAGGTTTTAGTTTACGGGTGATTCGACGGAAAGTTTTGACGAAGAAGGGGACTCGGAGAAAGGTTCGAGGCGATCGCCGAAAAGGGCGAGTCAATGTGATGGGAGGGATCCGCTATGCCGACAAGAAACGACTCGTGGCTTTTTTGCCGATCGGCAATGGGGAGAACTTCTATCGTGTACTGAGAATCTTTTACCAAGAGCTTCAATGTGAATGGGCAGGGGAAGATAAAAGCATTAATACTTTTGAAAAAGATGGACCGAAGCTTGTGATCATTCTGGACAATGCCAGCATTCACAAGAAGAAAGATCTTCTCGAAAAGATGAAGCATGAAATGCCCAATCTAGTTTTAGAGTTTCTGCCAGAATACAGTCCAGACTACAACTTGATTGAGCTAGTGTGGCATTCAGCTAAAGAATCGATTGCGAATCGCTTATTTAAATCGATCGAAGAATTGGAGGCGCTACTCAACAGACTTCTGAATGAAGGAGAGCTAATCATCAAGTGGGAGCGAAAGATCAAAAACAAGGGTGCAGCAGTTAATGCAATTTAAATGTATGACAGCTTATCACCTCTAGTAACGTCATCCATCCAGTCAGAAATTCTATGCCAATCTACCGCAGTCGGATCATAGTTTCGTGGCAGCGTCCAGAATAAACGATAACTAGGAGCATGAGGTAAGAACTCCCGTGTCTTCAAGTTCAGAACTCCATTGCAAAACGGCAATAGCCCTGATGGCTCATCCCAGGCCCTGACATGAAGATAGCCTTTTAGCAATTCTGAGATACTTCGGACATAGGGAAAGCCATATTTGCCTGCGGTCTGCGGTCAGGCATCAAGTTCAGCCTGTACCATCGCCTGTACTTCTATATCTGGTAGACCAGACCAGACGCCAGGCAATTCAGCCTCATAGCGTAAGAATCGCGAAGTGCGGGAATCAAAAGCGAGGTGCCGACGGTATTGGGTTGCCAATTCTGCAGCAATTGCGGCTGTAGCAGGTAGCTTTTGTCGTTCTTGCTCCAAGACAGTGATTCCCTGCTGACGCTGGCTTAACGCTCGGTGAATTTCTGCCTCTAATCGACGGATAATCTCTGGTAATTCCATTCCTGACTCTTCTAAAACATTAGTGATATCCCCCTTAGGCGGCATTGCTGTCCAGATTTCAAGCGGGTCGATCGCCACTACCGGTACACCTGCAGTCTCACTAGCTCTCAAGAGCTTGGCTTTCGTGGCCGCCCCTTGCTGATCGTGGTCTGCCCACACAACAAACAGTTTCGGCTGGAAACTTCTCAAAAAATCCTCGATCTGTTTGATGCAAGTTCCTTCTCCTCCCTGGTTACAGAAAGCCGTTAGTCCCAGTTTGCGGAAAGATTCTACGGCTTGCTCCCCGCCGCCATAGAAGATTACAGTTTTATCGTGAGCGATCGCCTCTCGAACCTCTGCTTCTCGATACAAAGGCCAGAGTTGCTTACCTTTTCCCAACAACCACTTACCTTCTTTCGGATTGGGCGAATCAGCCCAATATTCAGGACGGATTTCCTTTGATCGCTCACCTTTATAGACTGGTCTGCGATCGCTCCATTGACAACGTACTATTCGCCCTAGAGGCTTTCCGGTTGTTGGATCGGCGTAGGAATAAGTGATTTGACGCTCAATCGCTTCATCAACAGGCTGTCCTAAATCAGTCCAAACTGGAAAATCTTCTCTAGTCTGCGGTGTCAATCGAATCGTATTTAGCGGCGGTGAGAACACACACTTTTTGTTAGGTGTGTAAGAGCGTTGGCTGTGCTGGGTGTAGCTTAAATTATCCTCCTTAGCAAAAATGCCTCTGCCGTCACTTGCTGTGCTAAGCCACTTCCAGCCTTGTGGGGCAACATTAGTTCGTCCACAAACAAATGCATTACCATCTTTAAGCCGGAAACACCAGCCAGTTTTGCCGCAGCACAAGCAAGGCTCTTGCTTGCTGACCTCCTTCCCATCACCAGTTAGTGACCACTGGTCAGGAGGGAAATTTTTGTAAATGTCAGAATTGACAACTGAAGTAGCCTTGTCCCCAGCAGTAAGTTCCTGGGTCAATTTGTTGGTAGAACAAAGTTGAAGATCATGGTTGACCTCCTCTGAATTGGGTAAAATCATAAAGATAATTAGCTATTCCTGAGAAAACCGCCTGTAGCTTTGGGTAGTTCTCAGGAGTGGACAAAGTTGATAGGTGTAGCTTGTTGGTTCAAGGTACACCATTTGTTTTCTGGGAAGGATTTGTGAAGTAGCGCTATCCCTCAAGGTAAGTCGGGGCTATTTTGAACTGTAACGATACGGCTTGCGTTGATTGCAAGCCAAACTGCTGAGATACAGTTCTATGGCGCGCTGATGTCCAGCAGGATTATTCCGGTTCTGTATCCAGTCAGCCATCAAAGCAAGGTTGTAGAGAATCACTCTAGAGTTCAGACGTACCCAGTGAACATCTTCAATCAGCAATCCCCGTCTTCGGTAATCCTTCAACATATCGCTTGATATGCCGAGTTGCTTGTGTACCAGACGTCTCCCCGCGAAAAGGTACTGCCCTGGCTCTGGACATTTCAAAGGAGATTTCATTGATCAAAGCCTCTTTTTTGACAGGGTTCAGTGCCAACCCTCAAACTGCTGCCCTGACTACTGGTGCAGCGATTTAGCAGCTTTAAGTTTGTGCATTGGCACGATGGGGCACTGCATTAAGCTCTTAAGTCTGTCAACTCAGAGAATTCTGCAATCGCCCTTAACCTCATCAAATCGTGGAATATGGTGGAGTTTAATTTTGGACAGCTTAGACAGAGTTTTTAATAAAACTTTAAGCTTCCTGCTCTCAATCAGCCTTCGATCCCTTTTTACGAGGTCTTCCCGGAGGCTTTTTGGGCTTAAAGTCAGGTCTTGGAGTTCTCTTACTGTCTCCAGAAATATGAAGCTGACTTGGAGAACGAAGATAGTACGTCTTGTGGTACCTTGCGTTTTCTCCCTTGCTAATCTCCCGCTTAAAAACCATTCTGGCTTTTAATAGCTGAGTGCAAGCGTCCTGTAATTCCAAATCGTCCATCTCGTCAATCAATTTCTCAGCCTTGCCAAGAAGAATTTCTAACAACGTCGGCTCATAATTAAAGGCTTTTAGCGACTCTCTAGGCTTCTTAGGGTGAGGACTCTGCTTCTGAGTGGGCTTAATATCTTCCAGCCACTCCCTCATCTCCCGCATATCGTGCTGTATACCCTCAGACTTACCAAGAATTCTACCCTCATCTCCTATGGCAGGAAAACCAGTTAACCCTGTACGGTTAACCCAAGCCTTAAAATCAGACGCTTCGATTAGATACCACAATTCTTCTGGCGATTGGAGATGCTTAACGCACTCTACTTTTAAGTGAGCCTGTTTACTCCATTCAAGATGCACCATAGAGATTTTAGCATAGGGCTGCATGTGTATAAACGGAGATGAGTGCAGCCCTGGCAGAAGCTCTACCTTGCTCAAACGATAAAGTTGTATCCATTGGGAAAGACCACGATAGTGAGCTTTCCATACTGAAAACAATTTTTCGTGGGCTGCTCCCTTTAATTTGACCCCTAACTCAGTAAGCAAAAAGTGAGGTATTAACTCTAGGAGCCGAATATGTACCTCTAAATCTGACTTACCTCGACTCTTCAACTCCGCGCAAGCAGAACGCCAATTAGGGGAAACAGGGGATTGCGACGATCGATTATGGTCACTCGGAAGCCACAATAGCTTACGCTGCCTCGCAAAATGACTGCTGACTGACAGTCTAGCTCTGAAGCCTGACAGTCAAATAGCTTAAGGGTGCAAACTTTTTAATTTTGCTAAAACATTTACCACTAGGCGAGATGATTGTAATTCAAGTTGAGAGACCAGACTTAAGCTAGCTGTTTAAGAACTCACTCAAACTGGTGTAAAGTTGGTGTAACTTCTTAGTGTAAAGTTTGAAACTATTGATACATCTATATTGCTCATGGGACTCATAAGCCCAAGGTCGCAGGTTCAAATCCCGCCTGAGCCATCGAGAATAAAGCGTTTCAGGGAGGTCACTGTGCTGACCTCCCTGAATTTTTTTGGGGTAAAAAAGGGGAGATTGGGCGAAAAACTGGTGTAAAGTTGGTGTAAAAATTTAGGGTAGTGCTTTTTCGTAAAGGACAGATAAAATAGTTAATGGCTGCCATTATGATCCACCATGTCAAGTATTCCTCCCTTCCTACGTTGTCCCAACTGTGGCTCAGAAGACATCATGAAAAACGGCAC
>Ga0209591_10002750_pt1 | contig 20839 bp, 6 predicted proteins | sample MAT01_FD_187207 | JGI IMG/M metagenome (GOLD analysis project Ga0209591, IMG submission 187207) | Freshwater microbial communities from Lake Fryxell liftoff mats and glacier meltwater in Antarctica - MAT-01 (SPAdes) (version 2) | ecosystem: Environmental > Aquatic > Freshwater > Ice > Liftoff... | reverse complement strand
GCTATTTAAGCAGCTAAAGAAGAAGAACGCGAGCGCGGACTATGGGTGCGGCGACCCGTCCTTGGAACGAGCGCCCCCGCGCAGATGCCGTGACGGGCCAGACTAGCGACCGCCGTTGAACAACCAAGGCGCGAGCGACGGCGCGACTCCTGCGGGGCGATTTCGATTTGACCGGCGTAGGCGCACTCCGCCCCATCAGCAGGAGGTGTGACGGAGCGGGGCATCGGCGGTTGACGAGGGTTGGCGGACGTTGCCATGCGCGACAGCGGGGAGGCGTTGACCATTACAAGACATGGATATCATCAAGTTCGATGTGAAACTTGTCAGTGCCTTGGACAATGGTCACCTCAATCGACAAGTCAGATCGGCCTTCTTCCTTTGTCCAAAGAGGCATTGTGATTGACCATTGGCTAGGTTGCTTTTCGCGAACTTCCACAACATCCATCAACTCGAAAGCATCAGAAGGGGGAACAACAAGAGTCCGGCCATACTGCTCCACAGCACTTTGCATTTGCTTTGCTGGAAGACGAACTCCGTTAGTCAGTGCTGCAATTTTATCAAACTGGCGATCCACCAAAAGCCGAATGATCTCGCCCACTTCATGTTGTAGTTTCTCGCGCATCATTTTTTGCGGTTAACGGTTCCCAGGTATTCGTGTGGGAGTGGTCGGCGTTACACCTATACTTTGGAACCAAGCGTCAGTTTCCGAGATAATCTGCCGTGCGTCCGGCTTAGTGTATCCAGATTGGCGCAATCCCTTATAGCCGATGCGCCGCTCTGCGGCATAGGTCCCGCCCCCAGCTTGCCGCTGAACCTGCGTTGCGATGTAGTGAGGAGAACCTACTGCTGTTGACGGCCCAGGTAATGCAACGCCAGGTGCGGCGCGAGTGCTGTAGCCGGGCAAATTCCGCACCGCTGCATCTTGAATTACGTGATGAGCGTCCTTCAGTCCGGCCGCCCGTAAATCACCGATTGAACTAGTCAGTGGGGTCTTTGGGGCAAGGAGGGAGTCTGACGCATCGTAGGGACAACCATCGTAATTTTCCCCGGTGGATGAAGGAGTTACGGATTCAAAAACGCCCGATGCGGGTTGGGGCGTATCCGCAAAACCCCAGACGCGAGTTTGGCTTAAACAAAGGGCTACGACCAGAAGCAGCAAAACCCGCACAGCCGCAAGGCTGACGGGTGAGAGGCTGTTATTTTTAGCTACGTTCTGCATTGAGCAGCTATTTAAGCAGCTAAAGAAGAAGAGTGCGAGCGCGGACTATGGGCGAGGCGACCCGTCCTTGTAACGAGCGCCACCGCGTAGATGACGTGACAGGCCAGACTAGCGACCGCCGTTGCACAACCAAGGCGCGAGCGACGGCGCGACTCCTGCGGGGCGATTTTGATTTGACCGGCGTAGGCGCACTCCGCCCCATCAGCAGGAGGCGTGACGGAGCGGGGCATCGGCGGTTGACGAGGGTTGGCGGACGTTGTCGATCGCGCCAGCGGTGAGGCGTTGCTGCAGGTTAATGGTGAGTTAGTCCCACGCGATGGTTTCCTCGACAGCTGACCGAAACCAAGACCATACATCATCAAAAGAGGATTCATCCTCCCAACCCGGGGAAGCAAAGTCGTGAATAACGACAACTTTTCCGCCCAACCCTTTGGACCAGCAGGCCACATCATCATTATCCTGCCGATATGCAAAAGGGAAAAGTTCACGCGAAGGATAGCGTTCAGCTAAGGCTCGACAATGAACAAGTGCCCTTTGACCTTCCATAATATGCCAAGGTGTCAGGTGTATAAGCTCCTGCTCCACCAATCGACAAAATGCATGGGGATATTCAACCCAAGAAGGGCGCTCGTTTGCAGGAAGTATGAAAACGGGGTTGCTCATGGTGTAAATCCCGGAGTTGAAGGGTGAACTCCTGTAAAGGGCGACCCACTTGGGTAGGTTCGCTGCCACGCTGGTTTTTGGCCTCCTATGCGATTCATGAGAGCTTCGCCCCAAGTCCCACCTTGAAGATTACCACCCGCCCGACCAGCGGGGAATACATCATCAAAATTTCGGACCACAGCTTGGACACGTGTTCCAGAGAGCGAAGCTGCGGCAAGCCTGGTATTATCAACTGTGGTCAACCCTCCGTCTGCCATTCGCACAACATCAATTGGCGCTCCTTGCCAGCCATTCGCCCGCATGCTTTGTGTTATCTCAGGTAAAGAGCTTCGGACGTTACTCTGACTAAATCGAATCGCGCTGGAATCCAGCGACACTGTCCCCTTTGCGGCAAGGAATTGAGCTGGTGAGCCGAAGAAGGCACTCGCATCAACCATTTCGGGTGGGTTGTTGTCCCATGCGCGCAACGGTTCTGCGTCGTAGCCACGGTTCTGCGTCTCCGTCGCATCATACCTGATCGTCAGGCCACCATTCGCCTGATTCAGTGCACCCATGGCCGCAAAACTCGACGTCGTAGTCCAAGCCAGTCCCAGCAGAAGCAGACAGACCCATCGTAGCCATTGGAAAATCGTCCTCATAGCGGCACCACGAGACCTTCGGCCTGAGCCAATCTTTTCTGATTGGCGTCAAAGGTTAGGAATTCGGAAGCCCCAAGGTGCAGGGCAGTTGCGACGTGGAGAACGTCGAAACCACGATGCCCTTCGGTCCATGTATATTGCGCTGAAAGTCGCTCGCCAATGCTGGCAACGTCGGGCCACTCCACTGGCACGAGCACTACCGCGCCCGACGAAATATTGATTTGGATTTTCCCCATGGCGGCAACCGCCGTTGCCCGAGCAAATCCTTTGGCTGAATTGTGCGAGTGAAGAAATACCTGCCAACGTGTGGCTTGCCGAAACTCGAAAAGCAAAGGGGAGGCCACATGCAGGGGTTCTGGCATCTGAGCAAAATGACGGGCTGCGCATCCCGAGTTATCCTGTTGCCGATAGATGGCGCACAGAAAGGAGGTGTCAGGATAGGCAATCATCCCAAATCTTCCGCCAATTCGTCGTCTCGCATCGCTTTGACTTCCTCCATCGAGAAGACGCGATCACCCCACACTTCCTTAAGCTGAGCCATAATGTCGGGTTTCACGAGGACGCCTCCAGTATCAGCCGCGGGTATAGCCGTGAGCCGGGCAAAAGGACGACCACGTTTGAGGATTTGCACAGTCTCCCCATGTTCGATCCATGAGGAGACACGACGGAAATTATTTCTGAGATCGGCAACAGTGGCGATTTTCATGATAGAATAAAAGTATCACTGCCTTTAAACGTGTCAAGTCTCGTCGTGGGATAGCCAGTGTTTATTTAGGGTCATGTCTAACCATCAACATTGAGCGAGGTCATCCCATTTTCTTTTCAAGCTCCGAATGGTCTCAAGCCTTGTTTCAAAGCATTTCAATACCTCGCTGCCCCTGCATTGATTTCCTGCAACTCTAGGACTCAGGGGAGAGCCAAGCAAAACGCTCCAGCCCGATCAATCCCCAAAGGTCGTGCAGCTGCTCTTGTTTAGATACTCACAACTGATTTACAAATGTTGAATGTTGAGACGTGAACCTAGCCGCCTTTTCAAAGGCAGGTGAAGGGGCGGAGCCCTTTGTTTGAACTTTTAAAAATGTTTTTTTAACTTATTCATCCATTGATCCATTTTCATTGTCTGGGCTCGCTGGTGGGCCAGTTCCTCCTCGACCATGCCTTGCACGGAGCGGATTTCCAGGGCCAACTCAGTTGGAAGTTCCCCGGTTCCTTTCTTTTTCAGATAAACCCCCACATCAGGGGCATAATGCTGCACCAGATCATCGTCAGCACAGAGGAAAAATTGGGCAGAACCCGGTTCGCCCTGCCTTCCGGCCCTTCCAATCAGTTGACGGTCGATGCGGCGTGATTCATGGGCCTCGTGTCCGATGACATGTAGCCCTCCGCTATCTGCCGCCCCTTCTCCCAGTCGGATGTCAGCACCACGACCCGCCATGTTGGTGGAGATGGTAATCCTGCCAAACTGGCCCGCCTCACCGATCAGCAATGCTTCATCTTTATCCTGACGGGCGTTGAGCACCCGAATCATCAACCCGGCCACCCTCAACAGGTCGGCCAGTTCCTCACTATTTTTGACTGTGCGCGTACCAACCAGAATCGGCTGCCCTTTGGCGTGGCGTTCTTCAATCTCACGAACCATGGCCTTCACTTTTGATTCCCAATCGCTGAAGATGCGATCAGGTAGAATGGTCAGAAGGCTTGGCTTGTTCCGGGGGATCGTAACGAAAGGTAATGAATAGACATCCTGTAGCTCGGCGGCACTTTCCTTGGCAGTACCTGTCATACCGCATAGTTTGGGATACATGGCATAGAACGTCTGGCGCGAAATGCTAACATCGGAGTTGCTTTCTTCTCCTATCACGACGCCTTCTTTGGTTTCGACGGCCTGATGAAGTCCCTCGCGCCATTTGCGGTCGGCAAAGCTCCGCCCAGTGAACTCGTCGATGATTTCAATTTTGTCCTTCCGGATCAGGTAATGCCGATCCAATTGGAAAAGGTAGCGTGCTTTCAGTGCCTGCTCCACGTAATGGTGGGCGGCCCTCTTGAACTGTGATCGTATCCGTTTGTCCTCCCGCTCATAGACAACCTTCAAACCCTCCAGCGTCAATTTCAGACTGCGCTGCCTTTGGTCGAGATCGTAATGCTCCACGGCCAGGTCTTCGGCAACTTTTTGGGCCCAGCGGTAGGGTTCGGGTTGTGGATGCGGCCCGCTGGAACTGGTACTGATGATCAGCGGAGTCAAAGCCTCGTCGATCAGAACAGAGTCCACTTCATCCACGATGGCAAAGGCACTGGAACGTTGTGTTTGAGGTGCCGTAACCAGGGCCTGCTCCAGAAGGGCGCTTTGAAACCGCTCTCCCAGGCGTTGCCGGGGATGTTTAAGAATGGTCAGTTGATCCCGCAGATAATCAAAACCGAATTCGTAACCCGTTCCGTAGGTGATGTCCGCAGCGTAGGCTTCCCGTTTTTTTTCCTTGGGAGCTCCGGATTCGGGAAGAAAAGCAACACTAAGACCCAGTTGTTCATAAACAGGGCGCATCAGGTCGCAGTCACGTTCCGCCAGGTACTTGTTCACGGTGGTGACGTGAACCCCCTTTCCTTTCAACGCAAAAAGGACCGCGGGAAAAGCGGCCACGAGTGTTTTTCCTTCGCCGGTTGCCATTTCTGCAATGGTTCCTTTGGCCAGAGCCAAGCCGGCCATCACCTGAACGTCGTAGGCCCGCATACCCAATGTCCGCCAGGCTGATTCACGGACCAGGGTAAACGTTTGCTCGATCAGGGCTTCCGAAAAACCTTCTTCGCTTTCAGCCCTGGCGCGCAGGTTCAGGATGCGTTCCCGCAATTGATCCTGGTCGAGGCTGCGCACGGAAGCCTCCAGAGTTTGGATGTGATCAATGGAGGCCTGAAATCGGGAAGCGGACTGGGCATCCTGGAGGCCTACTTTGGCCAGGGTTTGGTTCCAGAAGTCGCGGTTCCATAATTTACTGGCACTGGAGAGCATGGACAATTTTTAACGCAAAGACGCCAAGATGCAAAGACGCTAGTTTTAAGACATAAAGCGTTGGGATCCGGGGCGAGACTATCTTTTTTCGTAGGAGCGACCTTGCGTCGCGATGGATATACCAGACGAGTGGTTCACTAAACTTAGCAGCGCCAGGTCGCACCTACAAAGCAGCTAAAGCCATTACTTCCAAAAACCGAGAACGAAGGTTTTGGCGCGCTGAGTCCAGGTGGGTGATTCACTTTGGGCCTGCTCAGCCTCTTTGGAAGGTGATGCTTTGAAAACAGGCTCAGCCGGAACAATAACCACGGCTTCTTCTTTCGGCGCTGCAACCGGAGTCTGTTGCACGGGTTCGCTCACTACCTGGACAGGTTCAACCGGAGTTTCTTGAGGAGCAACCACTGGCGCCTGCGATTCCGTCACGGAAACTTTTTCCACTTCTTCTTTGATAGTAGTTTCAGTGGAATGCGTGGCTGGTTGATCCTTGGATTTCTGCTTACCGGCAGGAGCCGTAACCCGGACCGGTTTGTTGCCTTCGGTCTTTTCAAGCTCGATCTTGGGCAGGTCCGTGTCCTCGTCCTTGCCGCGCTTGAGGGTGACGTTCTGGTAACCCAGCAGCGTTCCTTTGGACCGTTCCAGGTTGGTGATGGCCGTATTATAGGTAACCAGGCTGCGGAGGTATTCATCCTCGCCCTTGGCCAGACGTTCCTGGGTATCCAACAAGGCCTCGATGTAAGAAGACCCGGACATGTTTTCCACGCCCAACATCAGGTCCTTGCGGGCCACCAGGTCGTCGATGTCTTCCCTGTTTGCCATATAGCTGGCGTATTTGGCTTGGAGATCACGATAGGAAGTTTTGAGCTCGCGGGTGGAGACCTTCACTTCGAGCAGAACCGTCTCGATGGTGGTTTTCAACTGGTTGAACTGTTGGCGGAGTTCAAGTTTGCGGCGGTCCAAGCGGGCCATGGCGATGTTGTTTTCCAGAGGGTATTCGCCGGCGAAGCCAATCATGTAACCTGGGCCTCCTTCTTCAAATTGCTTTTCTGCGGCGCGGTTGTATTTACCGCCCTCATTGAGTCCGGCAAGGGACCCCTCAAGGATGAGGTTGAGTGTTGGAAGAATTTCATTGCGCTGCATTTTTTCGCGGATCGCGGCAGCGCGGAGCTGTTGGAATCCCTGGCTGATTTCAGGACGCTTGGCCAGGGCTTCCGCTGCAACGAAACGGATGTCCGCTGTAACTTCAAACTGGATGGGGGCATCAATGGGAATGATTTCGTTAAAGGAATTTTCGCGCATGGCGGGATCATTGACCAATGCCAGGAGACGATCCTGGGCGTTGCGAACCGAGGCTTCGGAGCGGATCAGGTCTGCTTTGCGCTCGGAATCAGCCGCACGGGCACGCAGGAGCTGACGCTTGACGGCATCGAGATCAGCGCGGGATTCCAGATCGCCCACCAGTTCACCGGCATTCCTGGCGAGATTCTTCTTGGACTGATAAAGACCACGGGCCAGATAGAGTGCCCAATAGGAACGGGTGATTTCAAGAAGATGGGACTCGGCCTGGCGGATGAATTCCTGGCGGGCGATTTCACTGTCAATTTCAGCCACGCGGATGACGGCCAGATTGTAGGCGGGTCCGGCTCCCTTGAGCAGAGGCTGCATGAGGCGGAGTTTGAGTTCAGCCCCGCCCTGGGGATCGGGGAGAAAGAAAGACGAGTTGTTGTCAGTGCGGGAGACTTCCTGGGAAACGGAGAGTTCAGCGCCGGTATTGATCTTTTTACGCAGCCCGCCCTCCATCCGATATTCTTCCTGGAGAAAACGGCCCGTGCCTCCGGTTGTCAGGGTGCTGCCAACAGGTTCATTGGTTTTATCGTAGGAACCCTCGACGAAGGCGGTCGTGTCAAAGACGCCCTGGGCTTCCTGGATGCCTGTTTCCCTGATCAGCGGGATGTCGCTGAAAACTTTGATTTGGGAAGAATTTTTCAGAGCGGCAACATAAAGTTGTTCGAGGCTGTACTCATTCCGGCCCACATCTTTTTGGACGGATTGCAGGATAGAGTTGTGGCTGGAGGATTTAAAATCGGAAGGCACTTCCGGCAAATCCGCTGCGCGGTAGGAGGCCTTGTCTTTTTCCGCAAGCCGTTCGGCTTCCATCCGATAGTCCCCCACCATCTGTTCGAAGTGACCTTTGAGATCCTTGGAGGCATCGTACTGGGAAACGCAACCCGTCAGCAAAAGGCCTGAAAAAAGAAGCGGAAACTTAATGAATAGGGAAGAAGAAAAGGACATTTTGGCGATTATCGTTGGGGTTTTCGTGGATGGATTAATAGCAGAATGGAGATAACAATCCTATTAATTGCCCAGACTCGTGATCAAGAACAAGCAAAAAACCACGATTCTACAGATGGGTAAAGGATTTTCTTCCTTTTTTTTAATCGTGTAAAATGCAGTGCTAGCAAGTCGCAATGAGTTCAATGACAAGGTATTAGAGCTTTGCCATAAAAAGTATTAAAAAACGTTATTCACAGGTGAAAGGGCTTGCCAACAAATTTGGTTTGACTACGGTAAGATTGTGCCGTTTAGACCCAGCAGATTTAAACCGAAATCAACCCCAAAAGCCAGGTCGCGCGTCCTCTTTGCCGAGCCTCTGGAGGAACGCTTGTTATACAGCGCGGTTCCGGTGGCCGATATTCAGGCTCCTGCATCCGTAGGCGCGGGAGAGTCGGTAAGCATCACTGTTACTTTTGACAACGCATCCCCCACGGACACGGGTTTCGGTCCCTGGCTCGACGTTTTTATCGACCGCACGGGAACGGATGGGGCGGTCGACCCTGCAAACCCCAACGGCTTGCCCACAGACAAGGATGGAAACCCGGCCACCAACGGCGATTTTTACGACGGTCTTTCCCTCACTGGCAACCCCTCCTACCTCAGTCCCTCCAACCTCCTTAACTTCACCGTCCTCACGCTGGATGACACGGCCAACGGGGGGCTTGGCATCCTTCACCCCTACGCCGTGGATACCCTCGGGAATGCCATCTACATCAGCACCACCAATATTACGAGTGCTTACTTCACCACCCTGAGCGGATCTTTCACGAACGGCGACCAGCTTCTGGTCATCGAACTGCCCTTTGGTAGTTTCTCTCCCGACCAACCGGAAGCCGAAGTTACTTTCAATCTCACTCTCAGTGATCATGCCGACATCGGTGTCCCCCTCACCCTCAAAGCTCTCGCAGGCTTCCGCTATGGCAATGATCCCCTCGACAACCCTGCGTCGGATCCCTCAATCATCGGTGTGCCCGATACCGCCACTTCCAATGTCGATGTCACCCTGGCCATCCTGACCAAAAGTTATAATGGTCCGGAAAATGAAACCGCCACCGGTCCAAACCATCTTAAAAGTTACACCCTCAATTTCGATGTGGCCGACGGCCAAACCTTTACCAACGTCAATCTTTACGACAGGCTCCCCCAGGAACTGCAATTCACCCAGATCCTCAACGTCACCCAAAACGGGGCCTCGATCACACAGGGAGCCGGAGCGAACCAATACCAGATCATCCAAACGCCCTCCACCACCAGCACAGGGGGAACGCTCCAAATCCGCTTTAACAGCCCCACCATCGGCGGGACGGCAACTTCCATCGAAGTTGAATTTTACGCGCCCCGGGTGTTCGACTCCAATCTCAATGGCAGCATCGACGCGGGCGACTCCACCGTTTTGGCGGCCAACAGCGGAGCCGACCGCTTGGTGGACAACCAGGCCTACGGCTACGGGACCTGGATCCCCATCGACCCGCGCGATACCGGCAGCACGCTGGGATTCAATGTCACCGGAGCCTTCAACCCCTCCAACCCTTCGGGCACCGTTGCCCCCAATGCCGCCCCCGAACACAACGATCTCGAAGTCTCCCCTCTCGTCATTCAAAAGAGCTACACTACCGTGGCCGATGTAGGGTTGGGTGGTCCGACACCGGGTGATCTTCTGGAATTCACCCTCAACTTCCAACTCTCCGATTACTACGCCGTGAATGGCATTGTCATCGATGACCTGATCCGCGATGGCCTGCGCTGGGATTCCACTTTTGTTCCGACGCTGCTCATCAATGGAAATACCTACGTTTTGGGAAGTTCCGGCTGGACCGCAATCAATTACACTGTTTCCCAAAACTTCAGCGGCGCCACCGCCTCGGGACCCTTCACCGTTTCCAACAGCAGCACGCTTACGTCCAATGCCTCCTTTGGTGACACTGTCATTCAGGTAAATCTGGCCCGACAGATCCCGGTCGGCCAGACCTTTACCCTCAATGGCACCACCTACCGGGTCGGAGCCACCACCGTGGGCCTCAACGGAGGCGCTGGAAACATCACGCTGGATGGCTCGGAACCACTGGTTTTCGCCCCTTCTCTCCTGGCGGCATCGCTCACTGGGACCGCGCTTCGGGATGGCTCCACTGCCGTCCAGTTCCGCGTCTCCAACGAAATGATCACCCGCGGCCAGGATGGCAAACTCCTCGGCGGTGGGGTCAACCCGGTCGATACGGATGCCACGGTGGCCAACAACCTCCCCGTCTATAACAATGATGCCACCACGGGCCGCATCGTCTACCGCGCTTTTATTCTGGATGAATTTACCGATAACTATTCATCCGGGGAATCCCCCCTGAACCCGCGTGACGTGCTTAGCAATACGGTAACCATCTCCGCCAGCATCCTGAATCTGAACACGCTTGCTGCACTTAACGATACCCAGGCAAGCATCCTTCCCTACGCTGGACCGGTCACCACCACGGATGATTCGGGAGCCTCCATCACGATCGCCGAAGACGTGGTCGAAAAGGACATCTACGCCATCAACGGCATCTTGCGCCTGAGCAACCCCGCCAACCCCAACTCCGCCGAAAGCGCGGTTTTCACCAACACCTTCCGTACCGGGGGCGTCCTCGCGGGAGCGATCAACCTCAATCCAGGCGACGAGATCACTTATCGGCTTTCCTACACCATTCCCACTGGCGATGTGGAGCAACTCCGCGTCACGGATTACTTCCCGCTGCCGATATTCGACGTTACGGATCCGGCCCAATCCGGCGTCAGCTCCTGGACTTTCGTCAACAATCTAACTAGTACCGGAGTTGCACCAGTCGTGGTAGCAGCCCCCGCTGCCGGCACGATCACTTACGGCCCCTCGCACACGCTGCACACGGTGAGTGATCCTTTTAATCCGGGAACCCTGGGCGACATCGTCGGCAACCCGGAAACCCCCTATGTCTCTGGCTTCGACTCCGGGATCGACAGCACCTCCAATTTCCTCCGCATCCAGTGGGGGGATTTCGCCAGCACCGCCAATCTCCCCGCCCGCCTGGACCTCCTCTTGACGGTCACCGTCAGCGACGACGCCTTCGCCGACGGCCTCTTCCTGACCAACCAAGTCCAATCCGGCGAGGGTAACACCCAGTCGCCGGGGACTGAAAGTGTGGCCAGTGCCATCATCCAGATCGTCCTGAATCAACCGGAGGTCTCCATCTATAAGGGAGTCGTCGCCTCCACCCAGGGCGGGTCCGTCGGAACAGTCGGAGGTCTGGCCTTTGATGCCATAGGATCGGGCGGTAATGATTTCTCCAACATCCTTACGGGTGCGGCCAACGCCACAGCCATTGGAGCCCTTAATCTCACGACAGGAACCCTCCCCGACACCGGTGATCTGGTCCGCTACGCCCTGGTCGTTCAGAATACCGGACGCTCCGACGCCTTCGATGTGCGGATCACCGACACGGTCCGCGGTTCCTACGCCAATAACTACGCCGACGTGGACGCTTTCGTCATAGCCACCGATTTCCGCGTCTTCCGCGGCGACGGTAGCGGAGCGGCCCTGACCCGGGACACCGGCTCCGGAGGGGATTACACCCTAACATGGAACAACACCACCAAAACATTCGAAGTCGAGTTGACCGATAACTACGACGAAGGCAATCCCGCTGACACCAAGGAAGGTGGACTCAGCAGAGGACGCGACACCAACCTGGCCGGTGTGCCGGATGTGACCAATGGTAGCAACGCGGTCATCATCCTCTATGATCTAACTGTCGATACCGATGCCCAGATCAGTTCCACCATTATCAATACGGCAACCCTCACCAATTACGCGGGGGGGGAAGGTGCTCAGGATCATACGGCCCAGAACCCCATTGACAGTGCCACCGTCATCATCGCCTCGCCGACCTTCCTCAAGACCCTCACTTCCACCTCCGTTACTGAAACCGGCAATTCCGCGCTGACCCAGGCCGTGATCGGAGAGTTGGTCACTTACACCCTCACCATCACCGTTCCGGAAGGCGTCACTGCAAATGCCCGGATCGTCGACACCCTCGATGCGGGCCTGGCTTTTGTCCGGGTGGATTCGATCACACTCTCATCCGGGCTGACCTCGAGCAACGCCGCAAACGGTGTCGTCACCACGGTTGTCCCTGAAAATGATCCCAATTACCTCTCTGGGGAATCAACCCAGAATCTGACCTTTAATCTTGGCACCCTCACCAATGCCAACACGGTCAATGCAACCCCTGAGACGATCACCATTGTATACACCCTGGTGGTGCTAAATACCAACACAGTGCCTTCCTCCCCCGGCAACCAGTCCGGCACCAACCTCAACAACAGCGCCAACCTCAACTACACTGCGTCCAACGACGGCGGTGTGCCCAACGCCACCGTCCGTGTCGCCACCACCATTAATCTCACGGGCTTCCTCGCCAATGTGATCACCGGCGTCGCCACCACTATGGATGGTGTCGCCCTCGCGCTGAACGACTTCGTCCTCGTCAAGGATCAGGGCACCCCGTCCCAGAACGGCGTCTATCAGGTCACTACCCTCGGCGGCACCGCTACGCTCACCCGCGCCGCCTATTTCGATAGCAGCGCCGAGATCACCCTGGGCTACGCCGTGCGCGTCTCCGCCGGCAGCGTCAGCGCAGGCCTGCTCTTCCAACAACAGACCGCAGGCGTGGTGCTTAACACCAGCCCCATCGTCTGGACCGTCGGCAGCGCCCCGGCCCTCCCCTACGTCATCGCCAGTGCGGCCGTCGCCAATGTGACCGTCATCGAACCCACCCTCACGATTGATAAACAGGCTTCGGCCAACAATGTCACTTACACCGACACCTTGACCGGTGTGGATGGCGGGGATTTCGTTTTCTACCGTATCTACATTACCAATGCCTCCGGCAATCCAACGGCTTTTGATCTCGCACTGAGCGATGCGATTCCCGCCAATCTGGGATCTCTGGCCGTCATCTCGACCTCCCTCACCAATGCCGCAGGGGGAGCAGGTGGAACCATCGTCGTCACCGACGGGGGACCGGACACTCTCGACACCGCCGATTTTGCCTTCACTGGAAACAATCTGGCCCTGGCCGGTGGACGCAACATTGACCTGGGGGGAAATTCCCGCCTCGAAATCGTGGTGCGAGGGACGCTGGATTACAGCGTTGTCCCCAACCAGAGTATCAACAATACAGCTACCGTAACATGGACCAGCCTGGACGGAACCCCCGGTCAGCGCTCCATCCACAACCCGGCCAGCACCGAACGCACCGGTGCCGGTGGGCCGGGAGCAGATGGTACGGTTCTGAACAATTACTCCGCCAGCGATGCCACTGCCACCACGATACTTTCCCCAATCAATACCAAATCCATTGTCATCACCTCGGAAGATTTTACGTCTGTAGTAGGCGGAACCGAACGGGTGGCCATCGGAGAAATAATCCGCTACCGCCTAATTATACAGATTCCCGAGGGCTCCTCACCAAACCTCCAGATCGTGGACAACCTGCCAGTCGGCCTGGTTTTCATCAACGACAGCACAGCCACCGTCGGCTTCGTCTCTGCCGGAAACAATATTTCCTCCACCACTTTATCTGGAGTCGGATTGGATCTTGGAGGAGCCGTCATCCAGCCCAGCTTCCTCCTGCCGGACACTGCAGTTTCCACCAGTTCCACCATCAATACAGATAATTACAATTCAGGAACCGATGTCCGCTTCAAACTTGGTGACATCGCGAACTCTGCCAGCAGCAACGGAACTGCGGAATTCATCGTCATCGAGTTCAACGCCTTGGTTTTAAACACGGCCAACACTGGCAATCAGAACAACACACTACTCAGGAATAATTTTAACTCCCGCATCAATGGAGATACCACCGTGGGGTCCAACTCCAACAATACTGATGTTGGAGTTGCGGAGCCGAATCTCACAGTCTCCAAGACAGCCTCCACCACCGGTCCGGTGGATGCCGGTGATACCTTCACTTACGTCGTCACCATCTCCAACAATTCCGATACCGCTTTCGCAAATAATGCGGCACCGGCTTTTGATATCCGGGTTCGGGACATTTTGGATGCCATTACCGCGTCAAATCCCGGCGTGGAACTGGAACTGGTTTCCCCTCCGACAGGCACTGGCGTGGTGGGCGTCGGTTACACAGGTAATAACGTCGCCACCACGGTTCCGGTAGGAACAACCGTTTTGGCCAATGCTTCGAACAGCGCCGGCATTGACCTGACCTTCAACCGCCTGAATGCGGGCAGCTTTATCGCTCTCACGCTGACCGTGCGCGTGATTTCCGGCGCTCTGGCCGGGGCCGAAATCGAAAACCTGGTGAGAGTCTCTTACACCAGCCTGCCCGGAGCATCCGGAACGGAAGATGCCACGATCGCTGCTTCCTATGGCACCACGGACGTGGATCTGAACCCAGGAACAGATTCCGTCCTCGCCAATGCCGACGCCAACCTCGGTGCCAACGCCGGCGAGCGCACGGGCGGTGATGTCCTTAATCCCACCAACAACAGCTCACCCTCGGACAGCACCACCCGCAACAACTACGCCGTGGCGGCCAGCGCACCTGCCGGCCTGACGGTCGCCATCCCCACCATTGATAAAACCTTCAAAGATGGAACCCTGACAAACGACGACAGCTCGGTGTCTTCCAGCACAGGGGGCAGTGTTGTGATCGGGGAACAGGTTACGTATGACATTCTGATTACCTTACCGGAAGGCGTGACCCAGAATGTTCGAGTAGAGGATCTTCTGCCGGAAGGACTCCGCATCGATTCCTTCACCGTAATCACGGATAACTCGGCATCACTGGCACCAGTCTCTTTTGACGGAACCCTCACCCTGACCCCCGTATCCAGCATCCTGAACGGTCCTGGAACGCTGGCCATCGCCTTCGGGAACATCACGACCAATGTCGGGGCGGTCGCAGCCAACGCCAACCGTTTTGTCATCCGGGTCAATGCCACCGTCACCAATATTGCCACCAACCAGCAGAACATCACCCGCACCAATACGGCGCGCCTCGTCTTCCTGGACCCGGATGGAGCTGGTAATGCAGGACCACCCGCCAACAGAACCCTGACGGATTCTGCTCCTGCCAATGATCCGATTGTCACCATTGTCGAACCCACCCTGGCCGCCGTCAAGTCCGTCACCCAGACAGGTGCCAGTGACGCCGGGGCCATTCTCGATTACAGCATTGTTATTTCCAACAGCAGCGGACAGACGGCCTATGATGTGACTCTCAGTGACGCCATTGATGCCGACATTGATGTTCTGGCCGGGTTCCTGGGAACCATCGCCAATTCCAACGTGGCTTTGGCAGGCGGCGCCACAGCCTCGGCCAATGCCTTTGAGATCGTTGACCTGGGTGGAGGCAATTTCGCCCTGCGCACCGCCTCCGGCGCGGATGTCGATATTCCAAGCGGCGGCAGCATCACGCTTACTTACCGCGGAATCGTGGCCCCCGACATCGTGGTCGGGACCAGCGTTGAAAACGTAGCAAACGTCCGGTGGACTTCCACCAATGGAATTAATACGGACGAACGGGGAGGTAATGACGTAATCGACAATGCCCCAACCAGCATCAACCAGACCAGCACGGGCGCACCTCTGAACAACTACGCCATTTCATCCGCTGTCACCATCTCGGTCATCAACAACATCTCGGCCAACAAGACCCTCGTCACCACCTCGCTCAACGGAATCGACGGCGTTGTCACTCCGGGCGAAGTTGCAACCTACCGCATCACCATCATTATTCCTGAAGGCGTTGCCCCGGATCTACGCATCCGTGACGCCATCCCCGCTGGCATGGCCTACATCAGCGGTTCCCTTGTTCTGGACACCACAGGATTTGTCGGATCTGTCACTGCACCTGCCGTTACTCCCCAGACCGGCGTGACCTACACCAATGGCCAGGACATCCTTTTTGATTTTAGCTCCATCACGGTCACCGACAACAATATCACGACAGACAACACCTTCAGCTTTACCTACCAGGCTGTGGTTCTCGATGTGGTTTCCAACGACGGGATTCTGCCCGGCCAGAGCACTCTGACCAATACCGCCACCCACAACAATGGCGGCACCGACCCAACCTTTTCCTTCAATGCGGGAAGTGCCTCCGTAACCGTGGTGGAACCAGACCTCAACGTCATCAACAACATTTCCATTACAGGCCCGAACGACGCTGGAGCCCCTTTTACTTACACCATCACCATCAACCCAACAGCCAACTCCACGTCGGATAGCTATGAGTTGAGTGTGTCGGATATCCTTCCCGCCGAACTCGGCTCCCTGAGCATCAGTTCCGCCGTAATATTCGACGGACTGACCAACACCAACGTCGCCGTCAATTTCACCATTATCGGCAACACCCTCTCAACCGTCACCCCGATCAATCTCTTTCTTAATACCAACGGCAGCAGTGACCAGGTTCTGACTATCACCATCACAGGTACACTTAGTTCCAGTATCAATCCCGGTGAAACGGTCAACACCAGCACAGCGATTGCCTACACCGGCTATCCCGGCGACCGCACGGCAGCGGGAGGATTCAACCCGAATGCGGACGTCACCACAGACAGAGAACGCAGCTACACGGACAGCGACACGGAAAGCTTCATTGCACCGTTGGCTTCTCTTGCAAAATCCCTTTTCTCAACCAGTGATCTCTCCACCAGCGGCTCCAGCGTAGCCATCGGTGAAACAGTGACCTACGCTCTGCTCATCACCCTGCCCGAAGGCACCACACCCGATCTTGCCGTCGTGGATCAATTACCCGCCGGCCTGCAATATCTTTCCTCCAGCACTGTTACGACCTCTGCAGCCTCCGGGGGACTTCTCACCGCTGACTTTAACGGCACCCTGCCCGCCCCCGTCACCACCGGTGGGGCATCCAACGGGGATGATGTGACTTTCACTTTCGGCAGCATCTCTGTCAACGGCGACAATCTCACAAACAACAACAGCTTCCTCATTCTAATCACGGCCCGCGTTCTGAACGTCATCGAAAACCAAAGCGGTGCCACGCGCGACAACGCCGCCAACTTCGACATCTCGGGCGATGGCCAGGGAGTCTTCACCACTCCCGCTGTCAGGGTTACCGTGGTTGAACCCCGCGTCACCATCGCCAAGTCCGTCACCTCCACCGGCCCCTATGATGCGGGCGACCTCGTCACCTACCAGGTGACCATCAACAATCTCGCCGTAAACGGGGCCACCTCCATTGCCTACGATGTCGCCCTGACCGATCTCATTCCCACTGGCCTGCTCATCACCAACATCGTTTCCACCACCCTTAACACCGGCAGCGCCACCGCCCTGGAAAACTCAGCCGCCGCCATCACTGGCGGTGGCACCGGCCTTTCCGGAACCTACGATATACCCATCGGCGGTATCGTCGTCGTCACCTACCAGGCCACACTTCAGACCAGCGTCACCCCGCTCCTCTCCCTCAACAATGACGCCGATGCACGCTTCTCCTCCCAGGACGGAGTCGTCATCGGGGAACGTACAGGAATCAATGTGGGCAACCCCACCAACAATGCCGCCCCCCTCGACAATAACATACTCAACAACTACGCCGTCGGGGCCACCGCCAATGTCACCACCACGGGCTACAACCCTCTGGTCAACAAGCAGATTGTCAGCACGAGCGAAGCCTCGACCTCCTTCACGTCGGTAAACGGCGATGTCCTCATCGGCGAAGTCGTCCGCTACCAGATCAAAGTCGAGTTGTATGAAGGCACCCTGAACCAGTTCGTTATCCTTGATAATCTGCCCACCGGCATGCAATTCCTGCCCGGCAATGTGGTTATCTCCACCCTCGGGGTCGATACTACCGTCTCCGGCCTGAGCACCGGCACCTTCGATGCCACTACTTCCACTCTTATCGGCAGCAGCCTGACCACCGACGCCGACACCTACACCAACGGCACGGATATCTTCTTCAAACTCGGCAACCTGATCAACAGCGATAACGACGCTGGATTGGAGTTTGTCCTCATCCAGTTTGACGCCCTTGTGCTCAACACCACGGCCAACCAGGCCTCCAACGACCTCTTAAACACGTTCCAAATCCTGCGCGACACGGACAACAACCTCGGAACCAATCCCATCGTCATCAACACCCTGCGCATTGATGCCAATGACGATGGCACGGCGGAATCTACCGCCCAAAGCTTCTCCAACACCGTCACGGTTAATATCGTCGAACCCAACCTGACCGTCGCGCTCACATCCCAGACAGTTAATGGAGACAACACTGCGCCCTACGTTTCAACCGACGCCGGGGACACCGTGACCTATGTCTTCACCGTCACGAACAACGCTCCCACGATCTTCGGTGCCGCCAATGCCACCACCGCCTTCGATATCAATTTCCGTTCCGAACTGGACCGGTGGCTCCCCGCCAACGTCACCGCCGATCTGACCCTGGTTTCAGCCGTGGCCTCGGTAACCGCCACGGACAACTCCGCCGGGGATATTGCTGACCTGACCGTATCCTCTCTTGCCGCTGGTTCTTCCTTCACCATCACGATCACGGCCACGATCAAGAACTCGGCCCCCTCGGGCGCGCTGGTCGCCAATTCTTCCACGGTCACATACACCTCCCTCCCGGGAACCAACGGCACCGCGGGTGCCGCTCCGGGTGCTGCAGGCACCACCACCGGCGAACGCACCGGCGGAGGCTACACCACCACGGTCAACGGGGCCAACACCCCAACCAACAACAATCCCCCGGCCACCAACGCAGCAGCGGATGCCTCTGCGAATAACTATGCAGTCGGAGCTAACACCGGCTTGGTTGTCAACCCGGTCGGCGGCGGTAATTTCATCCTCAATACCCCGTCCATCACCAAGGCCATCACCGCCACCAGCGAGACCGCCACCACGGGTGTGAACGTCGCCATTGGCGAGACCGTCACCTACACCCTGACCGTCACCATCCCCGAGGGCGAGACCCGCACGGTCAGTTTGATTGACGGCCTGCCCCCCGGCCTTGCTTTCGTCACTGGCTCGACCGTAGTCGACTTCACCGGATCGGGAGTTACCTCGTTCGCCGCCCCCACCCCAGTCGTCACCGGCACGGTGGCTGTAGGCCAGTCTCTCGCCTGGACCATCGGCACCATCACCAATCCCGCCGGAGCGGGCACGGATACCTTCACTCTTACTTACACCGTCCGTGTCGCCGACATCGCCTCCAACATCAAGAGTGTCGACCGGGTCAACTCCGCCTCGCTCACCTACGTCGATCCCGACGGGGCCAACAACTCCGGCACTCCCTCGTCTGAAACCGTCAATACCCCGACCGATCCCTCGGTCAACATCGTCGAACCATTCCTCACCGTCACCAAGGCCATCAGCGACAGCACACCGGATATCGGCGATGTCGTCACTTACACTGTCACCATTGTTAACACGACCAACATGGACGGCGCGACCGCCTTTGATGTCCGCGTTAGCGACGCCATTCCCACCGGCCTGACCTTGGACCTGACGGCGGCCAACATCCTGATCGACGGGGTGGCCATCAACCTTTCGCCTCTGGTCAATGTCGGCTCCAACCTTTCAACTGCCAGCCTGCTCGACTTCACCCTGGCCTCCCTGGCCAATGGTTCCTCGGTCACCATTACCTATCTGGCTACCGTCAACAACACCCTGTTGAACATCGGAACCACTCAGGACAACAACGTCCGCATCACCTACGATTCCTTGGAAGGTGATGAGGCTTCCGTCCCCTCCGGAATCCCTGACGGCAACTCACGCTATCCCGACACCGACCTAACTCCCGACCGCAACTACGGACCGGTTAACACTCCGGAAGCCCCCACACCGTCACCTGACGACCCAGCCCAGGACACCGTTCGTCTGGTGGTCAACACGGCTTCGATCTCCGGCTTCGTCTATCATGATGCCGACAACGACGGAATCTTTGTCGGTTCCGAAGCTGACCTCGGAGCCGGTATCAGCATCCGCCTGACCGGCACGACCGACACCGCCCTCCCCGTAGACATCACGGTCGTCACCGATGCCAACGGCTTCTACCAGTTCACGAATCTGGCCCAAGGGACCTACATCCTCACCCAGGTCAACCAGCCCGCTGGTTACCTCGACGGCAAGGAAACAGCCGGAACACTTTTCGGCGGCACGGTGGACAACAACCAGGTCAACCAGACCATTACCAACATCGTCGTCCCAGACCAATCGGTTGCCAACGCCCTCAACTACAACTTCGGCGAACTCCTTGCCGCCTCCATCTCCGGCAAGGTTTACCGCGATTACGACAACGACGGTGTGGTCGACGGCGGCGAACCCAACCTCTCCGGGGTGGTAGTCGAACTCACGGGCATCAACGACTTCGGGGTCATCACCGTCATCACGCTCAACACCGATGGCAGCGGCAATTACGACTTCACCAACCTCCGTCCCGGCACCTACACCGTCACCGAAACCCAGCCCGTCGGCTACAACGACGGACGCGAAACCGCCGGATCCACCGGGGGCACGGTGAATAATACGACGGACAATCAAACCATTACCACGATCCCCGTCACCGGAGCCGGAGGCGCCCCCTCCAATTCCACTGGAAACAATTTCGGGGAACTTGACCCGGTCTCTGTTTCGGGAACGGTTTACCATGATTTGGACAACGATGGCGTCAGGGACGTGGGCGAATCCGGCATCTTCAATGTCACCATCACGCTGACTGGGTTGGACGACCGGGGGGTTACCGTCAACCTCAGCACCACCACTGCCAGCGACGGCACCTACAGCTTTACCAACCTCCGCCCGAGCAACGGCACCGGCTACACCATCACCCAGACCCAACCCGCCGGTTTCACCGACGGTATCGATACCCTCGGTTCGGGCTTTACCCCGGCCACCGGAAATAGCAACGGATTCGCCGCCAACGACGTTTTCTCTGCCATCATCATCGCCAACGTCAACCCCGCCAACAACACCGGGGTAAATTACAA
>Ga0209591_10002742_pt1 | contig 20862 bp, 19 predicted proteins | sample MAT01_FD_187207 | JGI IMG/M metagenome (GOLD analysis project Ga0209591, IMG submission 187207) | Freshwater microbial communities from Lake Fryxell liftoff mats and glacier meltwater in Antarctica - MAT-01 (SPAdes) (version 2) | ecosystem: Environmental > Aquatic > Freshwater > Ice > Liftoff... | reverse complement strand
ACTTTCGCGGCCAAATACACAGCTGGCGCAGCGCTGAGTTTGCGCCGGTTTTGCTACACATTGAGGGCGCAGTTGCGCCGGTCGAACGTACGGCATTTCTATGGACCAAAGCCCCGACGTTTGAGTTAACCCTGCGTGCGCTGACGCTGCGTGGGCCGAACGTGCAAGTTAGCGCACGTGCAGTCGATGGCAATCGGCAATTGCACCTCGCAGTGGACGTTAACTTGAAGCCCTCAGCGCACATTGAACCGTTGAATGGCCAGGTCGATGCACGTGGCGACCGGGCGCTGGCCGAACGCATCATCGCTGCTGGACTGGCGATCAATTCGCAGTCCGATCAGGCGCAGCGCGACGCGCAAGGGCGTGCCACCGACTTTTTGGATCGCGCGCGCGACGCGCGCTGGATCAACACCGCTGGCGCTGATTTTGAAGCGCAGTGGCAGTGGTACGACGGCGTGCTGGCGCCGCGCTCAGTAGGGGCTAGCAAACCCTAGCGACGCCAATATGGCGCTCTCTTGCGCTTCCATAAGCGCAGCCTCGGGCTCGTTTTCGTGATCCAGGCCGAGCAAGTGCAGCACGCCGTGAATGGTCATGTGGGCGAAATGCGCGCGACTGGATTTGCCTTGCGCGAGCGCCTCGGCAAGCACTACGTCGCGACAAATGGCGATGTCACCCAGCATCAAGCGCCGCTCGATTGAATAGTCGCCAGCCGCAAAACTCAGCACATTTGGCGCGTAATCTTTTTGCCGAAAACGCGTGTTGAGCTCTACCGCCTCGACTAAATCGACGATGCGGATGGCGAGGTGGTAGTTGAAGGGTTTAGCTTTCACTGACCTTGCCAGCGCAGCGTCGAGTGCGGCCAAAGCCCAAGCCTCGAAACTCGCACGCTGCGGTACACCCAAGCGCGGCGCGGCAATGCTGAAGTCGATTTGGTGACTAGCTCCCTTCGGCGCGCTCATAGGCCTCGACGATGCGCTTGACCAAGGGATGTCGCACCACATCGCGCGCGCTAAAAAATGTCGCACTGACGCCTTCGACGCCTTTCAACACGCCAAGCGCGTGCTTAAGACCCGAGGCTTGGTGCTTGGGCAGATCCACTTGGGTCATATCGCCGGTAACTACCGCGGTAGAGCCAAAACCAATCCGCGTGAGAAACATTTTCATCTGCTCGACGGTGGTGTTTTGCGCCTCATCGAGAATGATGAAGCTATCGTTGAGGGTGCGACCGCGCATAAATGCCAGCGGTGCCACCTCGATGACGCTGCGTTCTTGCAGCTTGGCCACACGCTCGTAGCCGAGCATTTCATACAGCGCGTCATACAGCGGGCGCAAATATGGGTCAACTTTCTGGGTGAGATCGCCGGGCAAAAATCCGAGCTTTTCACCGGCTTCGACGGCTGGGCGCACCAGCACAATGCGTTGCACGCGCGCTTGGCTGAGCGCATCGACCGCACACGCCACCGCGAGATAGGTTTTGCCGGTTCCCGCTGGGCCGACGCCAAAGCTCAGATCGTGACTTTGCACCGCGCGCAAATAGCCCTGCTGATTGGCGCCTCGGCCACGGACCACGCCGCGCTTGGTGCGGATCGCAAATTCGGCACGCAGATCGCCATCGGTCGCGCCACCCGCGGCGGCCTCCGTGAGGCGCAGGTGCACTTCCGGGGCGAGGATCGTTTGGGTTTCGGTGCGCGCGTACAGCTCGCGCAAAAAGCGCTGCGCGCGTTCTACATCTTGCTCGGGCCCAACCACTCGAAACAAATTTCCGCGATTAAAAACCTCCACGCCAAACTTCAGCTCGATCTGGCGCAAATGCTCGTCAAACGGCCCGCACAGATTCGCCAAGCGCTCGGTGTGATCGGGTTCGAGCGAAAATTCAACAGTGGTCATTTGGATAGAAACTCCCATTTAATCCCGCTCACGCAGCCACGCTCAAAACGACGCGGCCGCGCAGGCTGTTGGGCATTGCCTCGGTAATTTCGACGTCGACAAATTCACCGATCAAGCGTGCAGCGCCGTCGAAATTGACCACGCGGTTATTCTCAGTGCGGCCGTTCAATTGCTCAGCGCGCTTGCGACTAACGCCTTCCACTAGCACGCGTTGGATCGAACCCACCATCGCTCGCGAGATCGCCTGCGCTTGCTGGGTCACTTGCGCTTGCAAGCGCATAAGCCGCTCCTTTTTGAGCAGCTCAGGCGTTTCATCCAGCAGCGCGGCGGCCGGCGTGCCGGGCCGTTTTGAGAACACAAAGGAATAGCTCTGATCAAAGCCGATCTCCTCGATCAGCCGCATGGTTGCCTCAAAATCGCGCTCGGTTTCACCGGGAAAGCCCACGATAAAATCGCTCGACACTGAAATGTCCGGACGCACCTCGCGCAGCTTGCGAATTTTCTGCTTGAACTCAAGCACCGTGTGATTGCGTTTCATCGCTGCCAGCACGCGATCCGATCCCGCCTGCACCGGCAGATGCAAAGAACTGGCGAGTTGCGGCACATCACGATATGCCTCGATCAGCCGATCGTCGAATTCGTTGGGGTGCGAGGTGGTAAATCGGATGCGCCCAATGCCGTCGATTTGGGCCACGCAGCGAATCAAAAACGCCAGATCGGCGATCTCACCCCCGTTCATTGCCCCTCGGTAAGCGTTGACGTTTTGTCCGAGCAAAGTGACCTCGCGCACGCCCTGCTCGGCTAAATCCGCCACTTCCGCGAGCACGTCATCGAGCGGCCGAGAGACCTCCTCGCCGCGCGTGTAGGGCACCACGCAAAAGGAGCAGTACTTCGAACAGCCTTCCATTACCGAGACAAAAGCTGCCGGGCCTTCTTTGCGCGGGGCCGGGAGGTGATCAAATTTTTCGATCTCAGGAAACGAGATATCAACCTGCGATCGCTGCGTGGCGCGTTTGGCATCAATTAGCTGCGGCAAGCGATGCAGCGTTTGTGGGCCAAACACCACATCGACATAGGGCGCGCGCTTGAGGATGGCCGCGCCTTCTTGCGAGGCCACGCAGCCGCCCACGCCAATGATCAGCTCAGGCTTGGCCAGCTTAAGTTCGCGCCAACGACCGAGCTGCGAAAAAACCTTTTCTTGCGCCTTCTCGCGGATCGAGCAGGTGTTGACCAAGATCACATCGGCATCGGCTTCTACGTCGGTGATTTCCATGCCGTGCGCGGCGCGCAGGACGTCTGCCATTTTGGCCGAGTCGTACTCGTTCATTTGGCAGCCTTGGGTTTTGATGAACAGCTTGCCAGACATAGCTTGCATTCAAACGTGTAAAGGCGGGCGGGCAGTGTAGCCGAGGCTCAACTCGCGGCGGAAATCGGCATGGCCAAGGCCTAAAAGTGTGACTTGGCTCACATTTCTCATAATTCACATGAGAAACCTCGCATAAAGTAATGATTTAACTAGCTTTCACTAAACGCCTAGTGATACTCTAGCGCTGCGCAATTCAGCGCCACCGACCACATCAACAGGGGTACTCTCAATGAAAAATTTAAGCCGATTTGCAGCAGTTCTGGCCTTGGCTTTGTGCGCATCGCTTGCGTTCGCTGCGGAAGAAACGGTTGCCGACCCGAATGAAAAGTCACTGATTTCGATCATTATTGAAACGCTGGTTGGCGTTGACGCCGATGAAGGGTCGGGGCAGATCAACAACGAATGCGGGTGCGGCACGCTCCCAGGCGGCTAAATACAATTAGCTGCGCCTTTTTGCGGGAGAGGGAGTGCACCCCAAACCCGCAACTTTGTGAACCTCAAAACAGCTCAGTTGGATAGAGGCGAGTTGCTATTCTCCGCGCGATGACCGACACCCTCGCTGCGCTGAAACTAAAAAAAGACCAGGACCGACGCTTACGCACGGGTCATTGCTGGATTTACTCCAATGAAATTGACATTGCGGCCACGCCGCTAAAGGGCTTTGAGCCCGGCGATCAGGCTCAACTGCTCGCCCACAATGGCAAAGCAATTGGGACCGTGTACGTAAACCCGAACGGCTTGATCGCGGCGCGCTTGTTTTCGCGTGATGAGCACCGACTCGACACCTCGCTGATCGTGCATCGTTTGAATATCGCGCTAAGCCTGCGCGAACGGCTCTATGCGGAGCCTTTTTATCGCTTGGTTTTTGGCGAGTCTGACGGCTTGCCAGGTTTGATTCTCGATCGCTTCGGCGACGTTGTGGTCGGCCAAATTTCGAGCCACGGTATGGAGCGCGTGATCCCGCAAATTGAAGCGGCGCTTGAGAAAGTGCTCAAGCCACATGCCCTGTTATGGCGCAACGACGGCGGCGCGCGCGCGCTTGAAGGTTTGCCTGAATATCAGCGCCTCGCTTGGGGCGAGCTTGAGCCAAGCGTGCTGGTGCGTGAGCACGGCTTGGCGTTTCATTGCTCGCTCAGCGCAGGCCAAAAGACCGGTTGGTTTTACGATCAGCGCGACAATCGCCAGGCGCTCGCGCGCTTTTGCCGCGACGCGCGCATGCTCGATGTTTTTAGCTATTGCGGCGCATGGAGCTTGAGCGCGCTCGCCGCCGGCGCGGCTTCCGCTGTGGCCATTGACAGTTCAAAACCGGCGCTGGAGTTCGCGCGCATGAGCGCGGCGTCGCAAGGTGTCACGGACAAATTTTCGACGATTGCCGACGATGCGTTTGACGCGCTTAAAACTCTCCGCGCGGCGCGGGAGCGCTTTGATTTGGTTGTGGTAGATCCGCCCGCGTTCATCAAAAAGCGTCGCGATCACAAAGAGGGAGCGCTTGCCTACCGTCGCATCAATGAAATGGCGATGCAGGTACTTAAACACGACGGCATTTTGATCAGCTGCTCGTGTTCGCACCATTTCTCCTTTGCCGAGTTGCTGGATGCGGTCAATCAGGGCGCGCGCCATTTGGATCGGCAAGTGCAGCTATTGCAGGTTCTCCAGCAAAGCGCCGATCACCCGGTACTGCCGAGTATTCCTGAAACCAGCTATCTGAAAGGCGCCATTTTTCGGGTGCTGCCGGTGTGAGTGATTTGCCCTACTTCCACGATCTGGATCCCATCGCGCTGAGCCTGGGGCCGATCGCCATACATTGGTACGGTTTGAGCTATTTGTGCGCGTTCGCGTCGTTTTACTGGTTAGCGCGTGCACGCAGCCGCTTGTACCCCGAGTGGGATGCTGAGGCCATTTCCGACATGCTGTTTTACGGGGCGTTGGGCGTAATCATCGGCGGCCGCGTTGGCTATGCGTTGATTTATGGCTGGGCGGAATTCAGCGCCAATCCCTTAAGCATTTTGAAGATTTGGACCGGCGGCATGAGCTTTCACGGCGGCCTGCTCGGTGTGGTTGTGGCCATGCTCATTTTTGCGCGCAAAAAACGCCGCCATCCGTTTGATTTGCTCGACTTTGTGGCACCGTGCGTGCCGCTGGGCCTGGGCTTCGGGCGACTCGGTAACTTTATCAATGGCGAGCTGTGGGGACGCAGCACGGACCTAAGCTGGGGCATGATTTTCCCGCAGTCGCTCATCGCGCTTGGACTATCGCCTGCGGAGCTCAAGGCGCAATACCTCGCGGGCGCGTTGAATGGCTATGCCCGGCATCCCTCGGCGCTGTATCAAATGTTTGCTGAGGGCATCGTGCTGTTTGCGCTGCTGTGGCTGTTGACGCGCAAGCGCACGCAGCGCTACTTCGCGAGCGGCATGTTCGCGCTGCTGTATGGCTGTTTGCGCTTTATCACCGAGAATTTTCGCGAGCCCGACCCGCAAATGGGCTATCTCGCGTTCGGTTGGCTGACCACCGGACAGGCGCTGAGCGTTCCGCTGATCGCACTCGGGATCGGCCTGATCATCCTCTCGCGACGTCAAAAAGATGCAGCCCTATCTTGATTTATTGAGCCATGTGCTGGCTCACGGCGAGCGTAAATCGGACCGCACCGGAACCGGCACGCTGAGCGTGTTTGGCTACCAGATGCGCTTTGATTTGCGCGCCGGATTTCCGCTGGTGACTACCAAAAAGCTGCACGTCAAATCGATCGTCCACGAGCTTTTGTGGTTTTTGTCGGGCTCCACCAACTTGCGCTATCTGCAAGCCAACGGGGTCAAAATTTGGAATGAATGGGCGGACGCGAACGGTGATTTGGGTCCGGTGTATGGCCAGCAGTGGCGCGCGTTTGGTGCGGGTGCCGAGCGGGTCGATCAGATCAGCTGGGTGATTGAGGAGATCAAGCGCAACCCCGATTCGCGACGCCTAGTGGTGAGCGCGTGGAATCCTCTCGATTTGCCGCAAATGGCGCTCGCGCCGTGTCACGCGCTGTTTCAATTCTATGTTTCAAAGGGGCGCTTGAGCTGTCAGCTGTATCAGCGCTCAGGCGACGTGTTTTTGGGTGTGCCGTTCAACATCGCCTCCTATGCGCTGCTCACGCACCTGATTGCGCAGGTTTGCGATTTGCAGGTAGGTGAGTTTGTACACACGCTAGGCGACGCGCATTTGTACGTGAATCATCTGGAACAAGCGCAGCTGCAGCTCACGCGCGCACCGCTAGCCCTGCCGACGCTTAAGCTCAATCCAAGCAGGCGCGATTTGTTCCAGTTCACCTTCGCGGATATTGCCTTCGATGGGTATCAAGCGCACCCAGCCATCAAAGCGCCGATCGCGGTATGAGCGTCGTGTTGATTGCCGCGTTAGATCGCAATCGGGCCATTGGTCGGCGCAACGCGCTGCCGTGGCAGCTGCCTGATGATCTGAAGCGCTTCAAAGCGCTAACCGGAACGCGACCGCTGCTGATGGGCCGCAAAACGGCCGAAAGCATTGGTCGATCTTTGCCGGGACGCCTGAATTTGGTGCTGACCCGCAGGGGCGATGCGCCGTTTGCCGGGCAGCAGGCCGTCAACGCTATCGACGCGGTGATCAACGCGCATCCGGATGTGTGCGTGATTGGTGGTGCTGAGGTGTATGCGCAAACGCTTGAGCTCGCCGATTGCCTGCATCTCACCTGGGTGGATACCGAAGTGGCGGACGCCGACACGTTTTTCCCGGCGTTTGACGAGCGTGAATTTGTAAAAACCGTCGTCGCGAGCGTTGCCGCCGATGCACGCCACGCGCATTCGTTTCAGTTCATTGACTATGTTCGAGCTCGCTGAGCGGCGCGCTGCTCGCGACGCGCACTTTATGGAAATTGCGCTGCGCCAGGCGCGCTTGGCGCTCGAGTCCCATGAAGTACCGGTGGGCGCGGTGGTGGTGCACAACGGCGAGTTGCTCAGCGAAGGTCACAATCGCAACTATGTCGACCACGACCCGAGCGCGCACGCGGAAATCATCGCCCTGCGCGCAGCTGGGCATAAGCTTAAGAGTCCGCGTCTAAGCGATTGCACCCTGTATGTCACGCTCGAACCGTGCGCGATGTGCGTTGGCGCGCTGCTGCATGCGCGGATTACGCGGCTGGTGTTTGGCGCATACGACCCCAAAGCAGGCGCGTGCGGCACGGCGTTCGATACGCTGGAAATGGTCAGCTACAACCATCGCGTCGAGGTGACGGCAGGCGTTTTAGCGGCCCCATCGCAAGCGCTGCTGCAGGTGTTTTTCAGCGCGCGCCGCTAGTAATGCGCAGACATTCTTACTGCTTGGTTTGCAATTCTGTACCTCGACGGCGAAAATCCTTAGTCCCTTTCTAATTCCCCGGACGTTCGGCATGGTCGCGGTGCTCAAACCCATCCTTAATGACATGACATCGCTAGATACCCTCAAGCAATGGGTGGACGAAACAGAGCAATTGACGGGTGCTGCCCGAGTGCACTGGTGTGACGGCTCTGATGCTGAAAACCAAGCAATGATCGAGCTGATGCAGCGCACCGGCGATTTGCTCGCGCTGAACCCCGCAACACATCCCAATTGTTTCCTGCACCGTTCTGATCCTAGCGACGTCGCGCGCGTTGAACATTTAACGTTTGTCTGCACCAGCAACCCCGCTGCGGCTGGCCCCAACAATCATTGGATGGCACCCGAAGCGGCGCACGCAAAAATAGATGCGCTGTTCAAAGGCGCGATGCGCGGACGGGTGCTGTACGTGGTGCCCTACTGCATGGGCCCGATCGACTCGCCGCTGTCGCGCTGCGGGGTGGAGATCACCGACTCGCCGTATGTGGTGGCGAATATGCGCATCATGACCCGCATGGGCGCAGCAGCGCTGGCGCGCATCGAGCGCGAAGGTCATTTTGTAAAAGGCCTGCACTCGCTTGGCGATCTGAATCCGGAACGCCGCTTCATCATGCATTTCCCCGAAGAGCTCGCGATTAAATCCTATGGCTCGGGCTATGGCGGCAACGCGCTGCTCGGCAAAAAATGCCACGCGCTACGGATTGGCTCCTATCAGGGGCGATCTGAGGGCTGGCTGGCCGAACACATGTTGATCGTCGGCATCGAAAACCCGAATGGTGAAGTGCACTACATTGCCGCGGCGTTCCCGTCGGCGTGCGGTAAAACAAATCTGGCGATGCTGATTCCGCCGGCCTCAATGCCCGGTTGGAAAGTCTGGACGGTTGGCGATGACATCTGCTGGATGCGCCCCGGTGCGGACGGTCGAATGTATGCAATCAACCCGGAAGCCGGCTTTTTCGGCGTGGCGCCCGGTACGTCGCAATCCACCAATGCCAATGCGTTGAGCATGCTCAACCGCGATGCGATTTTCACCAACGTGGCGCTGAGCGCAGACAACCGCCCGTGGTGGGAAGGCTTGAACAAAACCGAGGTCCCGGCAGTCGACTGGCAAGGACGCGCATTCGATCCAGCCAACGGGCCGGCCGCGCATCCAAACTCGCGCTTCACCGTGTCGGCCAAACAGTGCCCGAGTTACACCGCTGAAGCTGAGAACCCAGCCGGCGTGCCGATTTCCGCAATCATTTTTGGCGGTCGCCGCGAAAGCTTGGTGCCGCTGGTGTTTGAAGCGCGCGATTGGGCGCATGGCGTGTTGATCGGCGCGGCAATGGCGTCAGAAACGACCGCCGCTGCCAGTGGTCAAGTGGGCGTGGTGCGCCGCGACCCGATGGCGATGAAACCTTTTTGCGGCTACAACTTTGCCGATTACTTCGCCCACTGGCTGAGCTTTGGCGAGCAGTTCACGGGATTGCCGCAGATTTTCCACGTCAACTGGTTTCGCAAAGACGCTGAAGGCGACTTTATGTGGCCCGGATTTGGCGACAACCTGCGCGTGTTGCAATGGATTGTCGAGCGCTGCACGGGACAAGTGGGCGCCACCCCAAGTGCGATCGGCATGCTGCCCAACCCGGCGGATTTGAATATCGAGGGCCTGGATTTGAGCACTTCTGCGCTGGCTGAATTGCTCCACGTGGACGCAGCCGCGTGGCGCGAGGAAGTTGCGGCTATTCGTGAGTACCTCGACTCATTCGGCGAACGCATGCCCGCCGCGCTCAAAGCCGAACTCGATAAAACTGCCGCCGCACTCGGTTAGTCCGCGACTCCCGCGAAGCGCGGGAATGGGGCCGGGCAGTTTGAAAAACGCCCGGCACGTCCGCGAATTCATTGTGGAAATCGCGCCCACGCCGACTTTAGTTAAACCTTTTGGCAGGTTTCAGGCGTCTTAACCCTCAATCATGCTTGCCACCCTCGCCATTTTGCTGGTCCCTCCGTTGACCGAACACATCGATCCAAGCGCCGATTGGGTGCGTCTCGCGCAAGCGGGTGATGCGCGCGCTTTCGAGCGGGTCTACCGGCTAACGATCGGCCCGATCCACGCGCTGGTACTGCGTTTGGTCGGCTGGGATCAGGCGCGTGCAGACGATCTCACCCAAGAAGTTTACGTACGCGCCTGGCAGCGTCTTGCAAGCTTTCGCTTTGAAGCGAAGTTCTCCACATGGCTGCATCGCCTGGCGCTCAACTATGTGCTCTCGGCTCTGCGCGGAGCTGCAATACCCAGCGTTGAATTAAACGAACAAATTGCCGATGACCTAGCGCTCGATCAAGTGCGTCGCGAGTGCGACCGAATCGACCTTGAAAAACTGATCGCGCGCCTGCCGCCGCGCGCACGCACGGTGCTGGTACTCCATGAAATTGAGGGCTTGAGCCATGAAGAAATTGCAGCCGCGTCCGGCATGGCGGTGGGATCGAGCAAAGCCCAGCTGCACCGAGCGCGCGCGCTGCTCAAGCGCATGGTTGAGGTGAGTACATGAATGACTTTGACCTCGACCGCGCGCTGCGCGAACTGCCGCGAGCGATCAATCTTGAGCACGATGGCTGGTCGCGCGTTCGCGGATCTATCAACGACAAACGCGATCGCCGCACCGTTTGGTCGATGGCCGCGTGTTTGCTGGTGTTCATCGTCTGCGTTCGATCAAACGAAATCATCGCGCCAGCGCCGCCCGGTGTGGCCGCCATCAGCCACGGATTAGACGACTTGCGCTCGGCTGAGCTCGAGTTGCGCTCCGCACTTCGCCAATACCCCGCGCGCGCGCACCTTAATCAGCTGCTGGCTAGCGTGCTGCGCCAGCAGATCAAGCTGCAAATCAAACAGCCACCTCTTCATTTGACCTCAACGAGTTAGACGGCCATGTTTAAGATCTTATTTACCAGCGCCCTGCTTTTGGGTTTCGGCAGCGCACATGCGGCTAAGCCGATCGACGAAACCCGCGAACTTGCCGCTGACGGGATTTTGGAAGTGCATAACGTCGCCGGGTTGATCCGGGTGGTCGGGTGGAACAAATCGAGCGTGGCGATTCGCGGTGAGCTCGGCGATGGCACCGCGGGCCTCGATATTCGCGGTGACCGCAAATCGCTGCGCATTGAAGTTAAATTGCCGAAGCGCTCTGGATTTGGCTGGTGGGGCGGCGGCTCTGACAGCTCGGCAACTCTGGAAATTCAAGCGCCGATCGGCGCGCAGCTGCGCCTCAACGGCGTCTCGGCGGATGTTGAAGTACGCGGGCACGGCGGTGAACGTCTGCGCGTGGATACGGTTAGCGGCGACGTTAAAATCGACAGTGGCGCGCCAGACATTGCATTGAAAACAGTTAGCGGTGATGTGAGCCTTGCAGCGACCCGACCCACGCAGCGCGTGGAAATGGTCACGGTTAGCGGCGATGTGCGCGCCACCGACGTGGGCGGCGAACTTGAACTCGAAAGCGTGTCCGGCGATCAAGACATCTCCACTTTGAATTTGCGCCGCCTGCGCTCTGAGTTGGTTTCGGGCGATTTGATCTTGCGCGTAAAGTCCCTCGCGCCGAATGCACGGATCAACGCGGAGAGTGTTAGCGGCGAAATCAGTATGCAGCTGCCGAAGATGGCGGATTTCAAGATCGAAGCTGAAAGCTTTTCAGGTGATATTGAATCTGACTTCGGGCGGGTTAAAGAAGAGGAATATGGATCAGGCAAAACCCTAAACTTCACTGAGGGTAAGGCCCAAGTAAGCATCGAACTTTCCACGATGAGCGGGCAGATCACGTTGAGGCAGGGCGCGCGGTAGTCGAGATTTCGCACGAGATTAACGTTGCAAACTGCTGATTCGGGCACAAAAACAATTTGTTAAGCACGCGTTTGCGAGCGTAAACTTAAGGACAGGAACCAATGTTTTGTTCAGCCACTCTTAAGCCGGTATCCGCTAAGCCTAAAATGTTTACCTCCACGCCCAAGCCGCTCATTGCAATCGCACTGGCTGCTGCCTTAGCCGGCGGCGGGCTTGCGCATGCAGAGAGTTTTTTGGAAAAGAGTCTTTTAGAAGAGAGCAGCGCGAACACTCCGCTGGCGAAATCTACCGCTCACGCCGAAAAGCGCGACGTCGCCGTCCTAGGCCTTGGCCCTGAGACCGTTGAATATATTCTGTTGCCACTGTCCGCTCCGCGCAGCGATGCGAGTTCGCGGCCACCACTGGGTCTCGATCAATTGCTGGCATCCGCAACCGATCGCACTGCGCCGCAACTTTCATTAATGCACGAAGCCACGCTGTCGACGCAAGCAAACGGCGTGGTGTGGCGCCCCCAGCCAGATAGGCAAGTGGTTGCCGCACAGGTTTTAGGCTTGGCCAGCAATGCCGACATGCAAGGGCTAGGACTGTGCGCTAGCGAGCAAGGCTTAAGCCCGCTTTTGAATGCAGCTTCGTGCAGCGCGCTCAGTTTTGCAGGCAGCGAGCCGCTTGTACTGAAACTAAGCGGCATCGGTATGCAGCTTGAGTCGCGCGTGACTGAAAATACCGACATCTCGATGAGCGGCTCGATCGTTCGCCAGCGGCCCGTCACCTTTAGCCAAGATTTCATTGCGTTTCCGATTAGCGCTGAAGCACGCAGCGGCGCGCGCCCGCTGCTTGAAGCGGATATCTCCGAGCAGCTAGCGGCTAATCTGGGCGGCCGTTATTGGCTTAATCCAAACACATCGGTCGGTTTAACCTGGGCTTATCGCGAACAAACGGGCAGCCCTTTGCTGGCAGGCTTTCGTGAGCGTTCTATCAATTTGGGATTCACCCGCGAGCAGTTCACCGGCACGCTCGTCGGGCGCGTGATTGAATCAGACGGTCCATCGCAGCGCTACGGTTCTGCTCAGCGACTCTCCGGCAGCACCATCGATATGGGCTTGATACTGCGCCTGCCGTGGCGCGCAGCACTCAGCGTTGGCGCCAAGAACTTGCTCAAATCATCAAACGTGCAAACCAAGAAAATCCCCACCGGTATTGCCGTAGACGACGATTTGCTAGACCGCATGGCCTACATTCGCTACGAGCAAGATCTCTAGCAGATCGTTAAGCCAGCCCCTTGATGGGCTTCCTTAAACGGAGATTTGAGCAATCCATCGTTCGGCAAACGCACGGTTATCTTTGCACCATTGCCCCAGCTCTCCAAAGCCCACCCACTCAAGAAATTGCTTCCGCGGGCTAAAGTCAACCCTAAAGTGGGCCTCGGCAGAAACTGCCGCTCTAAGCGCTGACTTTCCTAACCATTAAGAAATTGTTACCCTTGGGCACGGCCGTGGGCTCCGCAAGGTGTGTCCGTGGCGTTTTTAGATCATAGGCAGGACGCCGTTACCCGCTTACCGTCAAACCACTCGTTGGAGATCGTTAATGACACTTAACCACAATGTACTGAGCAAGTCGCTTCGACTTGCGCTCGCAATTGGCGCGGTTTCTACCGCCTCATTTGCTCCGACCCAATACGCAGCAGCGCAAGACTCTGAAGACGCGCAAACCCTGGCGCCTGTTCAAGTAACCGGCTCGCGCATTAAGCGCACCGACCTCGAAACCTCGCAGCCGGTATTGGTTGTGACAAAGGCAGACATCGCTGCGACCGGTTTGGCGCAAATCGGTGACATCTTGCAAAACCTCACCACCGCAGGCGCGGCGCTGAACCAAACGTTCAACAACGGTGGTAACGGCAGCACTTACGTCGACTTACGCGACTTGGGCGCTAACCGCACCCTGATCTTGGTCAACGGTCGCCGTTTTGCGCCCGATGGCCAAGCGCTGAGCGGCATCGTCGACTTGAACTCGATCCCGACATCGATGATCGAACGCATCGAAGTTTTGAAAGATGGCGCATCGACCATTTACGGGTCTGACGCCATTGCTGGTGTGATCAACATCATCACGCTGGACCGTTTCGAAGGCATGGAAGTGAACGCTTACTTGGGCGAAAACTCCGAGGGCGACGGCCGCACTGAATCCTATGATTGGACCGCCGGTGCGTCTAACGACACCACCTCGTTGATCGTCAATGCCTCTTTCACCAAAAACGAACCGATCTTCGCTGGTGACCGCGATATCTCGAGAGTGCCGCAGTTCGGCGCCGATTTCTGTGCGTCGACAACCAACCCAAATGGCCGCTTCGGTCTTGCGGGCCGCACCGGTACCTTTACGCTGACCAACCCAGCACCCACCGCGCCGGGTGTCGTCCAGGCGGCTGGCAATATTCGTCCGTTTGCAATTCCAGGCGACTGCTACAACTTCGCACCGGACAACTACTTGGTCACCCCAAGTGAGCGCTATTCCTTGTTCGCCAAGGTCAAGCACAACATCACCGACAGCATTTTCTTCCGCAGCGAATTGGTTTACACCAACCGCGAATCCGACCAGCTGCTCGCAGCGATTCCGGTCACCTTCGCTGGCAGCGGCCTGTTCGGCGGCAACGTGCGCTTCGATGTCTCGCCAAACAGCTTCTACAACCCGTTTGGAGTGGCTACCACCCGCGTTCAGCGTCGCTTGAACGAAACTGGCGGTCGCCAGTTCGCCCAAGATGTCGACGTGTGGCATTACAACGGCGGCGTGGAAGGTTTCTTCTTACTCGGCGAGCGCTCGTTCTCCTGGGATTTAGGCTATTCGTATTCGAAGAGCCAAGATCAGGACATCACCACCGGTCAGGTCAACTTGAACCGCGTTGCAACCGCAGTGGGCCCATCGTTCCGCAACGCGCAGGGTCAAATCCTGTGCGGCACACCCACAGCGATCATCGCTGGTTGCGTACCGCTTAACATCTTCGGCGGTGAAGGCTCGATCACGCCACAAATGTTGGCGTACATCACCTCGCCGTTGCAGGACGTTTTTGAATACCGTCGTACCAGCTATCAAGCCAACATCTCCGGTGAAATCGTCGAGCTGCCAGCCGGCATGCTCGCATTTGCTGCTGGTTATGAGTACCGCAAAGAATCCGGCTTTGATCTGCCGGACGCGTTGACTGCCTCGGGCGCCAGCTCCGGCAACATCCGTCAGGCCACCAACGGCGGCTTCGCGGTTGATGAGTTTTTCGCAGAGTTAAGCGTGCCGATTCTTGCTGATGTCCCCGGCGCTGAGCTGTTGGAACTGAGCTTGGCTTCGCGCTACTCGGAATATGACACCTTTGGTGACACCACCAATTCGAAACTCGGTTTAAAGTGGAAGCCGATTACCGACATCTTGGTTCGCGGCAACTTCTCGGAAGGCTTCCGTGCACCATCGGTCGCCGAGCTGTTCCAGGGCCAGTCGGATAACTTTGCGCAGGTGCTCGATCCGTGCACAGGTCCTGGCCAAGCGACCACCAACCGTTTTGCTACGTTGAACGCGGCCCAGCGCCAAAACTGCATCAATGCTGGCGTGCCAGCAACCGGTGCTGAGCAAGCCTCCGGCCAAATTCGCTCAACAGTGGGCGGTAACCCAAATCTCGCGCCAGAAACCTCTGAGTCGACGACCCTTGGCATAGTGTTCAGCCCAGAATATATCGAAGGCTTTGACATGTCCCTCGACTGGTGGAAAATTGAGATTGAAGACTCGATCACCACGCTGGGTGCACAAACCATTGCTGACGCTTGTATTTTGGGTGGCGCTTCTGCGCAATGCTCGTTGATTCAACGTTTGCCAGGTACCGGCGCGCTTGTCGGCTTGTTGGATGTCAACACCAACGGCGCATCGGATGAAATCGAAGGTTACGACATCACCGCGAACTATCGCTTTGATCTTGACACCTGGGGCAAATTTCGCCTGACCTCCGACACCACCTACCTGGCTGAATATATCAACATCACCGAAAGCGGCCTTCCCGGTGACCCGTTGGTTTTTAACCTCGTCGGCAACTACTACGGCCGTGGTGCCTACACCGCCCGCGTGAAGTCCAACTTCAGCGTGAACTGGGACCTCAACGACTTTGGTGCTTCCTGGACCATGCGCTATGTATCGCGCATGCAAGAAGATTGCAGCGGCGCCGTGAGTCCTACCACCCAGTGTTCGGATCCAACCGGTTCGCCGTTTAACGTTGACGGCTTGGCCAGCAACGGCTTGGAAGTGGTGCCAACCAATTCACTTGGCGCAACTACTTACAATGACATTCAGCTTCGTTGGAACGCACCTTGGAACGCACAGATCACCGGTGGCGTTCGCAACGTGTTGGACAAAGATCCGCCAGTGTCGATCGCCGTGTCTAACAACTCATTCGACCCGTCGTTTGATGTCCCAGGCCGCTTCTTCTACGTTGGTTACAAGCAGAAGTTCTAAGCCGCAAGGCATCTGCTGAAAAGCGCGCAGCTGCGCACTTCTCGATTAAAAGACGGCTCCTTCGGGGGCCGTTTTTTTTGGCCAGTTAACCCGGAAACCAGCAGTTAAAGGCCACCGTAATGCGCTCGCTCGAACCGATGTAGGGCATCACTTGGTGGAATAAGTACGACGGAAACAGGACAAGCTCGCCGGCCTGCTGGCGCAGCAGAAAGTTCTTGGACGAAAACGGCAGTTGCAAGCGCGCATTGCCTCGATCGACAAACATATTCGCGGCCCCGAGCGGATTTAGAAACGATAGCGCGCCGTTGTCAGCACGCCCCGCGTCGCCTGGCGCTACGCAATACACGCCACTCCAAGACGCCATCGGATGGTTGTGCATTGCAAAGTACGCGCCGCTGCGCGACACGTGAAACCACGTATGACTCGAAACGGCCAGGGCGTTGAGCTCTGACGGTGTGAGATTGCTTAATTGGCCGATGGTTTTTTTAAGCCACGCGAAGCAAAACTCTTTGAGCTGCAGGACACACGGCTCGGTCGATGCAAAAAAGTCGAAGCGGCTTTCAAAAAGATGTTCGGGGATCGCCATTGCCGGGGATGGATTTTGGTGGCGACTGCCCTGTGCCTCCAGATTAAGAATGTAGGCACGCAACCGATCGTTGAGCTCAGGCGCGGCCGGATGCTGTACTTGCGCAAGTGGTACGGCAAACAACGTAAAAAGATTCGAGTCCACGCTTAGGCTCACCGAAAAAGGGCCGCCATCATCGCGCAAACGCCATCTTTCGGCGCAGTCACTTGCTTGAGATCGGCCAACTTGAGTGGCAGTCGACAGTAACTATCCTCAATCGTAGATAGCTTGCTCTAGAGGTGCTGCTTAGTTTCGGTGTACGTTTGTTCACGCGTCTAAAGGTTATGCCATGAAAATGATCGCTTATACGTTGACACTCGCGGCTTTACTGCTCAGCACCGCGCTGAGCGCTCGCGACTTTGAAGTGGGCCCGAAAGATTCAGCGGGCCTCGTGCAGGCCTTCATTGAGGCCGATGCGCATCCGGGGCCGGACCGAATTTTGCTCGCCTATCGAGGCACTTACGTCTTGACTCAGGCGCACAGCGAGCTGCTTGCACTGCCGCCAATTTCCGATGAATTGAAAGTTTTAGGGCGGGGCAGCGAGATTCGACTGTATTCGCCGCAACCGCTGGGACTACTGCGTGTGGCGCCAAGCGGCAGTTTAGAATTGTTCGATCTGGTGATCGCCGGTTCGAGTCACACCGCGATGATCAACCAAGGCCGTAGCTCGCTCACCCAAGTACGCTTTGAGGATAATTTCTCACGGCATTTAGCCGGGGCAATTGACAACCAAGGTGTTCTCGATTTGCGCGATTGCGCCATCAGCTTCAATACCGCGCAAGCGCGCAGCGTGGTCGGCGGAGTTTTCAACTCGGGCACGCTAACCGCCTCTCACCTGACCATGAGCTCGAACTTGGCCCAGTCCAAATCGAGCAGCGCGCGGGTGGCCGCCGCAATCTTTAACCAAGGTGAAATGCGCATTGAGTTCGCCAAGCTCGATCTCAACGAAGTTATCGGGGCGAATTCGAGCGTGTTCATCAACGGCGCGCGTGGACGCCTAACGATCAATAATTCAGCGATTGAATCGCTTGAAACCCCAGCGTTCGCGGCCCAGCCGGGTGACCAGCCGATCCAACTTAACGATACCTCGGTAAGCGCAGGCGTCGTGAGCCCGATCGCACAATATTGAGGTTTCGGTTAAAGCTCAACTTACACGCCAGCTCTGCTACGTCGCACCTCAATCAGCTGCGCCAAAATGCTAACGGCGATTTCGTGCGGGGTTTCCGCATTGATCTCGAGCCCAACCGGTGACACAAGCGTGAGCGCCAGCGGATCGTCCTCGGGGAGACTCAAACGCACCGTCTGGATGCGTTTGCGGCTCCCCATCATGCCTACAAAGCGCAAAGGTCGCCGAGCAAGCACTTTAAGCGCCGCGATATCAGCTGCAAAGTCGCGGTTCAGTAGCACCGCATAGACATCGCGCTGGGTGTCGAGCGCCACGCCAAGATCGTCACTAAAGCTCGCTCGCGGAAAGCGGCTCGCGTCAAACAGCTCGCGGCGCTCGTCATACAGCACGATGTCGAAATCAAGGTGTTGGGCTAAGTCATACAGTGCGCTGCCGCAGTGGCCAGCGCCGATCACCAGCAGCCGGGGATCGGGTGCAATGCGCTCAGCGTCAAACTCAATCCACTCGCCTGCAGCTAAACGCGCGCTCAAGTCCGCAATGCTTGGCTGATCTTGCGCAGATAAGCGCCGCAACTTGATCTCCATGCTGCCCCCGCAGATGCCGGCTGAACCGAGCTGGCCGCTTAAGTCCACTTTCAGAAGGGTCGATTCAGCGCAACCGCTGCCAGCCAAATCGCGCGCTGCAGCAACTACGCGCGCTTCAGCCAGTCCACCGCCAACGCTAAACGCGCACTCGCTGGCGCTGATCAGCATGCAACTGCCCTGACTGCGCGGCGTGGCACCGCGCGTTGCGATCACCCGCGCGTACACCACGTCCGCGTGCTGTAACCAGCGCGCTAGGGTGTGGATCACCTTCTCGCTCACTGGCGACGGACTTCCTGGATCGCATTAAAGATCGCTTCGGGCGTCAGCGGAGACGGCAACGGCACGCTGCGCGTTTCCCCAAAAGCGCTGATCGCCGCACGCAACGCCTCGCGCACGCTTAGAGCCAGCATCAGCGGCGGCTCACCGACGCCTTTGCTGTGGAAAATGGTCTCGGTTGACGGCGCACGCCGCTGAGTAAACAGCGCCACGCGGAAATCGTGCGGCACTTCGCACACGGTGGGGATTTTGTAGGTGCTTGGCGCGTCAGTCAGCAGTTTGCCGGCGGCGTCGTAGCGCAATTCCTCGCAGGTCAGCCAACCCAGCCCCTGCACAAAGCCGCCTTCGATTTGGCCGCGATCAATCGCCTCATTCAAAGTACGGCCGACGTCGTGCAGCAGGTCGACGCGGGTCAGCTCAAACGCGCCGCTGTAGCCGCACACGCTCACTTCGCTGACCGCGGCGCCAAAAGCAAAGTAGTAGAACGGATGGCCTTGGCCGCGACTGGCATCCCAGTGCAGACCAGGCGTGCGGTAATAGCCGGTCGCCGACAGCGAGATGCGTGCGCTGTAAGCCGCTTTGACAACCTGCACGAACGGAATTCGGCGCGCCGGATCGTCGCGCAAATAGGCATGATCGTCATGAAATTGAACGGCCTCGGGCGCTCCACCGAGCAGCTCAGCCGCCGGCCCGCGCAGACGATTTTGCAGCTCCTCACAGGCCACTTTGACCGCTTGTCCGTTGAGATCCGCGCCGCTGCTCGCAGCCGTGGCTGAGGTGTTGGGCACCTTATCGGTCGCGGTCACCATCAGTTGGATGCGCTCGACGCTAATCCCTAAAGTGCGAGCCGCCACGCTGAGCATTTTGCTGTGCAGCCCTTGGCCCATTTCTGTGCCGCCGTGGTTCAGCTGCACGCTGCCATCGGTGTACACGTGCACCAGCGCGCCGGCTTGGTTGTACTCGGTTTTATTAAATGAAATCCCGAACTTGACCGGCGTGATCGCCAGCCCGCGCTTGCGCTGCTTTGAGCTTTTGTTGAACTCAGCAATCTCAAACAGCCGTGCGTTGAAATCGCTGCTGGTTTTGAGCTCTTGCCAAAGCTCCGCGATCACGTTATCGACCACCGGCTGGCCGTAGTGGGTGAGATTGCGCTCACTATCCTGATAAAAGTTCAGCTCGCGCACCGTGTGCGGCGCATGGCCCAGATGGCGCGCCACCCGATCGAGAATCTCCTCGCCAATCAACATGCCCTGCGGGCCGCCAAAACCGCGAAAAGCGGTGTTGGACGCGAGGTGCGTTTTGGCAATCAAGCCGCGCACGCGGATCGCTGGGATGAAGTACGCGTTGTCCACATGCACCATTGCACGCATCAGCACCGGCGGTGATAAATCGCAGCTCCAGCCGCCGTCCGAGACCAGCTCAAGATCCACCGCCAGCAGCTCGCCTGCGTGACTAAACCCCACCTGATAGCGCGCGAAAAACGGATGGCGCTTGCCGGTCAGCTGCATATCGAGCGCGCGATTGAGCTTAATGCGCACGGGCCTGCCGGTTAGCTGTGCAGCCAGCGCTACGATCGCCGCGAAGGTATTCGCCTGCGTTTCCTTGCCACCAAAGCCACCGCCCATGCGCAAACAGCGCACCACCACGCGCGCCGACACGATGCCCAGCACGCGCGCCACGATGATTTGCGTCTCAGTGGGATGCTGGGTTGACGATGACACCCGCACGATGCCTTCTGAATCCACCAGTGCTGCGCTGGCGTGGGTTTCAAGATAAAAATGATCTTGTCCGCCGATATCTACAGTGCCTTCCAGCGTATGTGGTGCCTGCGCGAGCGCCGCCGCCACATCTCCGCGCATCACTTGCACTGGCGGCAGGTGATAGCTGCCCGCGTCAATCGCTGCGCGAATGCTCAATAGCGGCGCAAGTTCGCGATACTCAACCTGCACACAAGCGGCCGCCGCTTGCGCCTGTGCTTCGGTTTCGGCAACCACCCAGGCGACCGCTTGGCCGAAGTACTGCACCTGCGTCGCGGGGATCAGCGGCTCGTCGTGCAAGATCGGGCCGGTATCGTTTTCACCCGGAATATCGCTTGCCGTCAGCACGCGCAGCACGCCGGGCAGCTTGAGCGCCGCCTCAAAATTAATCGCCAAAATCTCGGCGTGCGCGAACGGCGCTTGCACCGGATAAACGCTGAGCGATCCCGCAGGCATTAGCTCCTCGTCGGTGTAAATCGCCCGGCCGGTCACATGGCCGAGCGCGCTTTCGTGCTTCATCGCGCTAACCCATCGATAAACTGTTCAAACAGCCCGCCGCACAGCGCTGCGCGATAAGCAGCGC
>Ga0209591_10002739_pt1 | contig 20899 bp, 12 predicted proteins | sample MAT01_FD_187207 | JGI IMG/M metagenome (GOLD analysis project Ga0209591, IMG submission 187207) | Freshwater microbial communities from Lake Fryxell liftoff mats and glacier meltwater in Antarctica - MAT-01 (SPAdes) (version 2) | ecosystem: Environmental > Aquatic > Freshwater > Ice > Liftoff... | reverse complement strand
CATGAAATTCGATCGCTTTGAGCGCATTCTTCCTTGTGACTAATGACTAATAACTAATGACTAATCACTAATGACTTCTTAAATATACTGCGAACCCGTTGAATTGAAAGTTTTACCACATTCGTGAGCGCAGACATCCAACCTTTTGGAACAGGAAAAACTGGTGGTGAGGTCTTTGCGAAACCAATCACTTTCCAGGGCATCTTTCACGGATTGAGTTCTGAGAGAATTAAAGCCCTCTCCGTATTTTTCAAGTAAAGCTAACATCTGCGGTCTGTAAGTATCATTATAAACAGCGTATTTAGTATGGCTTACCCAACAACAAGGCCAGAGTTCCGCTTCAAAACTGATAAAAATGTCTTTGCTGGCTTGAGTTTGACAGCTAATTTCTACATTGCGGTAGTAATTATTGAGGCCGCCGTAGGTTTCTACAACTTTCACAAATTGGTCTCCCTGTGGATTTTGATATTGTTCCAACGATGGAGGTTGGAGTTCTTTGCTGACTGGCTGTGATGGGATAGACTGAGTTGGTTCTGGTGCTTCAGAGGTTTCGATAGCTATAGCTTGACACCAAGCATAATTTGCTTTTTCTGGTTGCCCCAACTGCGTCAACACTTTAGCTAAATTGCGATAAGCGCCTGAAAAATTGGGTTTAAGCTCGATCGCCTTTTGGTAATAAGCACTAGCTGGCTGCCACTGTTGCTGTTGAGCATAAAGACTGCCGACATTAGCATAGACTTCTGGAAAATTAGGCTGAATTTGCAGTGCCTTGGCGTAACAATCTGCTGCTGCTTGCATCCGCCCCAAACCTTGAACAGCGTTGCCTAAAGTTTTCCAGGCTGCTGCAAAATTAGGTTGAATTTTCAGGGCTTGTTGGCTAGCTGCGATCGCCTCTGAGAGCTGTCCTTGTCTCAAACAGTCCTCAGCTTGTTGGTGGAACCCAAGGGCCGTCTGTGCTTGATTTTGAGGGGCTGACGCATTAGTTATTGGTTGGTTAGGGCGATCGCTTTTGGTATCTACCGAAGAGTTTTCTGCCTGCTGATGCTGTTGATTTGCGGACTGTTGCGTAAACAGTTCTTGCGCCACAAAACGAGAAGTAGCTTTCGGTACAAACTCGGCAAAGCCTAATTCTTCAGCTAAGGCACGAGCTGATTCTACTTGATGTTGGTTATGTTCAAAAATCAAGTAGTGCCAGACAGCTTTTCCACCAGCTTGGATGAAGGCATTAACCGACTGCATTATTCTATCCCAGTTGGTATTTTTGCGGTAAATGCTGTTAGTATCTGCCAAGCCGTCGATACTAAAAGTTACGCTGTCGTTTTCTCCTGTCATCGCCTTTGCCAGGGCTTGCCACCAGTCGGGATTGCGTCCGCTACCATTAGTGTAAAGCCCGATTTGAGGAACTCCCATGCGGTGCCAATATTCGATCGCCCCAATTGTAGTATTGCTAGTCATAGCATCCCCGTAGTTGCCGCACATATATACCAAATCCAACTGAGAGCAAAACTCTTTGGGGAAAATTCTCTCAATATCCTCCATCTTTAATTCCGCAGCCGGCAAAATCGGGTTGTCGGTGCGGGGACATTGCGGGCAAGCTGCATTACACCGAGAGGTGATTTCTACGCTGACTCTTCTGATGTCTTCATATTTTAAGTACATGAGTTTTCTCCAATTGATTGTTTATGAATCTTGAGAATTTTAAGAATAAGTAGGCAATGCTGCCTTCGGTTCGAGCGATGTTAAAAATAAATGTGGAATCTACTATATCAAGTACCTATGTTAATGCCAAGAGCCGACTTCTGCTGTGAGGGCGATCGACGTCTCTAACCAAAGTGTAGTAATTTTAACTGTTTTTGACCGCTTTGACTACCTCTAAAGATAGATGCGAAAATACCTCTTGCGACTAATGGCAACATAACTAAACATTTCTTAATATACAGAGAACAAAGGGAATGGGAGGAAAGGTTAACAATCCTTAAGCCCTTGGAGTGCTAGGTTTAACCGGATTCTTCAATAATAAGGGCTAAATCAATGAATAAGCAGCAAAACTCAGAAGTTTCAGCATTTTTGCCCATGTTCCAAAAAGGTATTTGGGTGTTTGGTATTATTTCTTGGATATTTGGGCTGACAGATAGAAGTATTGCACTATTAGCAGATGGATATTTGTCGGCGATCGATATTGTCCAGCTATTTACAGCTTCATTCTTCTTCGTTAGTTGGCTGTTGTTAAGCCCATTTCTCAGTGTTAGTTCCCCAAGGAGTCTGAAAGCAGAAAACAGCCGACAGAAGGTAGAAGTAGCTCGATAGTCTTTAAGTGGGAATGTTAGTTTGTGGATCGTTATTTTCCTCCTGTGAGGCAAAGCGAGTCGGCCAAATGCGATCGCAAAAAAACAAAGTGCCCGCCGTCACGCATAACGGAATAGCCAACAGATTCAACAGCGGAATACTCACCAAACCCAAACAAACTAAACCAAAACTTCCGCTAGCGGGCAAACTTTCCCGAATTATGGCTAATTTCTCCGGAAAAGGCCGCCTACGCCTCTCTAAAGGTGCATCTAAAAAGTCCAAACAGACAAGAGTTGCTCCCAAAGCTACTCCTCCTAAACTTCCTAAAATAGAGCCTACTCCGGGGATGAAATTCAATATTATGAGCGGTATTCCGAAGCTTAACAAAATTTGTAATTTTCTGAATTCAAAGGCGATCGCCCTTTTGATATCCTGAAAAATACTACTCATATTCATCGGCTCTTCTGCTGGTAATTGACCGTTACGCAACAGTTCCAACTGTGCGGACAATTGACCGTACCAAGGCGAACCCAAAATCACGCCAAACTGCACTAACAAAAATCCAATTATTAGCAAAAGTCCTGCTACTAGCAGTATTCGTAGCAGCCAGCCGAAAGCGACTGTTAACGCGGCGAGAAAGCTTAGCCAAGCTGGTAAACTAGCAATTAAAGTGTTAAAGCGGAGGGATAAATCGGCAACCAAAATGTCTATTCCTGATAAACTCGGAAATAGCAAGCCCAAATAAAGACCGATGCCAATTATAAAATTTAGTACGACTGGAACCAATACATAACCCCAGAGCTTGGGAGTTTGTGAAAGCAGTGTGAAAGCTCGCAAAGGATAGGTGAAGCCTGCGAGAAGTCCGATGGGCGCGCTAATGATGGCGTTTGGGGGATTGGAATTGAGCTGTTTTGACATATTTTCGGCTTTTGGGGACTTGACTCTATTTTCTGTCATCTACTTTCTACTATTATTACTTATGAGGATTTATTGCAGGTAGCCCCAAAGTGAAGCTTTTTATTTACCATACTCCCGAACTTACCCCAACGGGCAATTTGCCTGTGTGTGCGATCGCGGTTGACGTGCTGCGGGCGACTACGACAATGGCAACTGCCCTCAATAATGGGGCTGAAGCTGTCCAAGTTTTCAGTGACTTAGATAAACTGATGGCCGAGAGTGAAAAATGGCCTGCTAACAAGCGGATTCGCGCAGGAGAGCGCGGTGGCGCAAAAGTTGACGGATTTGACATGGGGAATTCCCCTTTTGACTGTACGCCGGAAAACATCGAAGGTAAGCGAATTTTCATTAGTACAACTAATGGTACTCGCGCTTTGCAAAGAGTGGAAACTTGTCCAATAGTTTTGACAGCAGCTTTGATTAATCGCAAAGCTGTGGTGGATTTTTTGTTAAGTAAACAGCCAGAAACTATTGGTATAGTTGGTTCTGGCTGGGAAGGGAGTTATTCGTTGGAGGATACTGTGTGTGCTGGGGCGATCGCCCACAGCCTCTTGACAGAAAGTGGCATTCCTGCTACGGATTTTGCTGGTAATGATGAAGTATTTGCAGCGATGGCGCTGTATCTCCAGTGGGAAAATCAATTGCATAAATTGCTAGAATCTGCTAGTCATGGTCAGAGACTGCTGGGTTTAGGGGTGATTGAAGATTTGAAGTATTGCGCGCAAATCGATATTTTAGATGTGGTGCCAATTCAGCGAGAACTGGGAGTTTTGGTAAAAAATAAACGATAGAAGACGCAGAAATTAAGACTAAAATCCTGACTACAAACAATCTGCAAATCGCTCAGTTAAACAATTGGCAATCCGCCGCGCTGCACCTGGTTCTCCCATGCGGCGCTTGCCGTTTTCCTCAATTAGTTGCAATCGGCTGGAATCGCTCAACAATAACTGCATGGCCCTGGCAACTTCACTGGGATGTTTAACTAAAATTAGGGATGGCCCTAGGAGGCGACTTTGAGCTTCAGCAAAAGCTGGTGTAAATTGTGGGCCGGTGCCGGGAATTGCGATCGCAGGTTTTCCTAAACCTACAAATTGTTCGGTAGCGGTGCCGGCCATCGCCACGGCTAAATCGGCTTCGTACAAATAATCGTTAAAGCTTTGCTGACTCAAAATCATGGTTGCCTTTCTATGCACAAATGTCAAAGGCAATAGGAAATTAGGAGATTCTTGGCTAATTTCTTGGGCATTAGATACAGGAGGTCGCAAAATACTTCCTTCTCTGCGGTGCGTTCTAGTTTCGCCGTCTTGATTCCATCCGAAATATTCTAGAATAGAGCGCAAAGCTTCTAAATTTAATTCGGGGGAAATTGCCCCCAAAAATAACAATTGCCGATCGCCAAAAGTCGATAAAATTCCCGCCACAGCCTCGACAATTAGCTGCCAATTACCATAGGCTTCTGGCGCTCTAGAACCGGGTAGCAAGGCGATCGCGATCGATCGATCTCTTTCCCGAAACTCCGCGTTACCGCCGTAAAAACCGGGGGCAGGGTTTTCTGGTTGCAGTTCGTCCATCATCGGATTTCCGAGATTGTAAGCTCGAATTCCGAACTTTCCCAAAGTCTCCGTGGTCAACGCATCCCTGGGAAAAACAGCGCGACAGCGCCTTCTAGTCATCAGCCACCGCTCCCAAGGCAAATAAACCGAGCCCGACCAAGCCTCCCAACTAATACCCCGTGATTGGCTACTTAGAGGCCCGTTTTCGTCTCGTAAATAATAGTCGGACTTGGCGGTGCCGACAAAGGCATAGGGCGCGCCACTCAGCCAAGCAAACAGCAGTGGCACAATATCTCCGCAGGCTAAAATAACGGCGTTCTGATTTGCTGAGTCGTTGTGCGATCGCACCCAAGCGCGGATGGCTTTAAACTGAGCTATGGTCAACTGAAGCAGCCCACCTTTGACATCCCGCAACAACTCCCTTCTGTCCATGTAAATAAAGCCACCAGAAGGCATCCGCTGCACCGGGCCGATGACGGGGGCGTTTTCCAGTTGAGCGAAAGCTTGCCCTTCTCCTACCAGTGGAAAAACGGCTAATTCTGGTGGATGCGGCTGGTGTTGGAGTTCCCGTAAGATGCGAAGCGCGATCGCGTCCTCTCCATGACCGTTACTGAGGCAAAGTATTTTCAATCCCAAAATCTCTCAAAAACTCTCTCTCATATTATCGAGAAACTGGGTGCAACTCATATCTTACACCATTCTCAACTAGCTGTAGGGGCGGGTTCACCAATAGACTTGAAAGCTGTAAGTAGGTTAAATAAACCCGCCCTCACTCACTCAGGTGAAACGTAAATCAAAGCAATTTTTGGTAAAATAGCAGGTGAAACTCCTATTTTAGAGGTAAAATCGGATGGTACAAACCCTGCCAAAGTCTTTGACACTCGAAGAGTTTCTGAAATTGTCAGAAACCAAACCAGCCAGCGAGTATATTGACGGTGAAATCATTCAGAAACCCATGCCTCAAGGAGAACATAGTGTCATTCAAGGTGAGTTGACAAGCGCTGCTAATGCTGCTCTCAAACCTCAAAAGGTAGCGCGAGCATTTCCAGAACTACGGTGCATTTTTGGCGGTCGAGCGATCGTTCCAGATGTGACTGTATTCACTTGGGAGCGTATTCCCCGGAAAGAAAATGGTGGTGTGGCAAATGTGTTTGCGATCGCCCCGGATTGGACAATTGAAATCCTCTCCCCCGACCAAAGCCAAACTAAAGTTACTAAAAACATTCTACATTGTCTCAAACACGGAACTCAAATGGGTTGGTTAATTGATCCAGAGGAACAGTCAGTTTTTGTATATAGGCAGACTCAATCAACCGAGGTGTTTGACCAACCGGAACAGTTATTGCCCATGCCATCTTTTGCCGGGGAATTGCAACTGACAGTAGGAGATTTATTTGGTTGGCTGTTAGAGTAAAAAATGTGAATTGGGAATTGCGAATTGGGAATTGCGAATTGGAATTAGAACCAATAACAAATAACCAATAACAAATAACCAATAACTACTGACCATCAATATATTGCTTTAAAAAACTCCTAATTTGTTTGAGCCCAAATTTTTTAGCCAGTTGGCGCACACGGCCAACAAGCAACATTAACTTCGGCTCTAAAATTTCCAGCTTAACCGACTCATCAAAAATTCCTTCGATATCGCCCATAGCTGCTAATTTAAGCATTCTCACGACTGATTCAGCAACCGGAGGCAACAGAGAAGAGTAATTTGGCAACTCAGAGTTCGGTAATAAACTTGCTGTTTTTCGCTTTTTGCTTTCCAAACAATCCTCGTAAATCCATTCTAGTCCCAAATGTAAACGCAATTGTTCTAAAAAGTGATTGGCCTCGATCGGCTTGGACATAAAATAATCGCAGCCTGCGAGAATACTCTCTTGTTGCGTGTTCTCAAAAACATTAGCTGAAAGCGCAATTAACACCACATCTTTCAATTCAGGCAACTGCCGCACTCGCCTCGCAGTTTCCAAGCCATCCATGACAGGCATCAGCAAATCCATTAAAATCACATTGGGTTTAAATTCAACTGCCTTGTGGAGACATTCTTGACCGTTTTGTGCTTCGGCAATTTCAAATCCCAAACCCGAAAGAAGCCTGCGTAACATAGAGCGATTTATTTGATTATCGTCCACGATCAGCACTTTGCGTTTGTCGCCAACAAAACCGACTAGCCAACGTTTTTCCTGCAAAATAGGCACTTCCGAATACAGTTTAGGTGCGGGCAACTCTAAGTCCAACCAGAAAATACTACCCTGATTCAAGGTACTTTTGACATAAATTTCGCTACCCATCAGTTTGGCTAATTTTCGGCTAATTGAAAGTCCGAGACCTGTACCTTCAACAAATCTGTTTGTCCCTACTTGATGAAATGGCAAAAATATTTCTTCTAACTTACTTTCATCTATTCCAGTGCCAGTATCTTCGACTTGAAAACGAATTTTTATAGTATGTTTATCTGGAATCTCATTTTGGGAAAAGCGCAGGTAATTTTGTTTCAATTCCGAACTTGAAACTGAGAAATCACAACTTTCTTTTTGTCCCCACCTCCAGGCTTCTGTACCGACATAGCCGACCTTGAAAGTTACTCCGCCACTATTAGTGAATTTAACAGCATTGCTGAGCAAATTTATCAGAATTTGGCGCAATCTTTTTTCGTCAACATAGACACATTTAGGTAGAGGAGATACTTGTTCGTATCTAAATGTAATGTCTTTTTGCGATGCTCGCATTTGAAATAGGTCGGAAATATTTTTAATAAAGTGTAAAATATTTAACTCTGTGGGATAGAGTTCCATTTTCATAGCTTCTATTTTGGAAAGGTCTAAAACATCCTCAATCAGCATCAGTAGGTGTTGACCGCACTGTTGAATGTTGCTGAGGCTTTCTTGGTGATCGGGGTTTAACGTTTTATCTGTTTTGAGAATTTGAGCATAACCTAAAATGCCGTTTAAAGGTGTGCGGAGTTCGTGGCTCATATTGGCGAGAAATTCGCTTTTTGCCCGGTTGGCAGTTTCTGCGACTAATGCGGCTTTTTGGAGGGCTGATTCTGCTTGTTTGCGATCGGCTATTTCGGTTTGTGCTTGTTGAAATAGTGTCGATTGCTGGATCGCGATCGCTAATTGCACGCACAATTGTCTGAGGGATTCTATTTCTGAACATTCCCAAAAACGCGGCCCGTTGCAATCCTGAGCAATCAGCAGTCCCCACAGTCGATTTTCCGTGCTTTTTTGAGGGTGGGAAATGTTTTTTCCCGCTTCTAAAATCGGCACTATTAAATTAGCTTTGACTTCAAATTTTTCAAGAAAATTAATATGACATTCGCTCAAATCAGCATGATAAATATCTTCTATCGATCGAACCCAACCTTGTTGGTAAATATCTACCAACTTCTGTCTAAAGCAGGGGTAATCAATGTTTAAATTCCGCAGCGCTATCCGATTTTCAGCAACGGATTCCGTAACTACAGCACCACTCCAGTCTGGATTAAAGCGATAAATCACTGTGCGGTCTGTTTGCAATAATTGTCGCACTTGTTCGACAGCAGTTGTGAGGATTTCTTCTAAATTGAGGGAGGAGCGAATGCGATCGAGCATCGCGACTACCAGCCGTTCTCGTCTTAATTGCTGAACCAAGGCTATTTCGGCTTGTTTGCGATCGGTGATGTCGGTAATTACTCCCACTAGCCCGATTAAATTGCCAGTTTCATCTTTAATGCAGTCGGCTCGAAATAGAGTTGTTAGCAGTTCGTTACTTTTAGTTTTGATTTTGAGTTCGCCTTGCCAAGATTTGCCTTTGCGAAGGGTTTTAAACATTTCTAACAGCACTTTATTTTCGGGGTAGATAGCCATTGCTCCGCCGGCGGCATTGAGTTCTGCTGCTGTGTAGCCGTACCGCTGAATAAAGGCTTGATTATGATAGATCGATCGCCCTTTTAAGTCAGAAATCCCGATCGCATCGCTGGTGCTTTCCACGGCTTGAGTAACGCACAGTAGGTCTAATTCTGCTTGTTTGCGATCGCTAATATCAGTAATAGTGCCAACATAGCCTTTAATTTCGCCAGCATCTCCCATTTCCGCTACTGCTTGACCGATAACCCAACTCACAACACCGTCTGGACGCAAAAAGCGGTATTCTGATTTAAAAGGAACTCGATCGATTACAGCCCGATACCATTCACCATTCACTCGCTCCGCGTCATCTGGATGTATGACATTCAACCAGCCTGTTTGTGTTGCTAATTCTGCACTGATTCCCGTGATTTCACTCCAGCGCTGATTTACATAAAGACAATTTCCCAATGTGTCGGTGTGGAATATGCAAACTGGCGATGCTTCTGCTAAAGTTTGGTAGCGGCGCTGGCTCTCGCGCAGCGCTGATTCTGCTTGTTTTCTATTAGTAATATCGCGAACAATACAAATTATCTCGCCACCTGCAACCATAGTCATCGACAGTTCTTGAGGAAACTCGATACCATCGCAGCGCTGACCTATTGCTTCTATATTACAGTGCCCGGTTTTTTTGAGTACAGGTATTATCTTTTCTTGAAAATATTTAATCTCTGCTTCGCCATAAAGCATTTTCCAGCTTTTGCCAAACAATTTAGACGGACTAGCAATGCCGTAGATTTTGAGATAAGCGTAATTTAAATAAATATATTCTTCATTAGCATTGAGGATAGCAATGCCGTCATAAGCAGCATCCATTGCTACTGCTTGTCGCTGGAGTGTGGACTCTGCTTGTTTGCGGGAGGTAATGTCGTGACCGACTGAATAGATTAAGCCTTCTTCGCTAAATGGCGATGCCGTCCACAGCAAGCATTTGTAAGAACCGTCTTTACAGAGATAGCGGTTTTCAAAGCAGATACTAGCCGTACCAGCTACTAATTTTTTAGCTTCGGCTACGGTAGCTGCTCGATCGTCTGGATGAACAAATTCCAGCATCGGCTTAGCAAAAAGTTCAGAAATACTATAGCCTAGGGCCGTTGACCAAGCGGGATTTAAGCGTTTGAAATAGCCATCGAAATCCACAATACAAAGCAAGTCTAAAGAAATGGTAAAGAAGCGATCGCGCTCTGTTTGTGCCTGCTTCAATTCAGTAATATCCATCACTAAACCGTCCCAGATAATATCAGATCGATTTCCAGCTTTTGTCTCATTATTCACCACTTCTGGTCTCGAAGCTCCTTGCAGCCACTTCACTTTTCCTGATGGCAACACGTACCGCCACTGCTGCTGCCAAGGCTGCATAGTTGCGGCAGAAATTGCGATGGATTCTTCTACGTCTGAGATGTCATCTGCATGAATTTTGCAAAAAATAATTTCTGAATTTTCCTGTATCACTTCAGGCTCTAATTCGTAGATTTCGCGGCTGCCTGAAGATACATAAGGAAAAGTTCTTTCTCCGCTGGCTGAGAGACGGAATTGATAAATTGCTCCTGGCAGGTTCGCTACCAGTTTTTGAAATCGGGCTTCGCTTTGTTCCAGGGCTATTTGTTGACGCCTGTATTCAGTGACATCTCGAATTGTACCTACTAATATTTTACTACCATCGGGATTTTGAAATACACTTTTTTTTGTAGAAATAATGTGTTCTTTTCCTTGGCTATCTGTCAAACACTCTTCTGTTTCGTTAGGGATGCCAGTATTCAATACTTCTTCATCTTTTTTCCAAAAAAAGTCGGCTTCTGCTTTAAGGAAAAAGTCATAATCTGATTTGCCGATGAGTTCCGATCGCGGTTTCCCGATCAACTGACAAAAAGCATCGTTTAATATCATCCAGCGGTGCTGCTCGTCTTTGACAAAAATTGGGTCGGGAATGACATTGATCGTGTGGTTTAAAAATTGCTCTGATGCTCTTAGTTGGGCTTCGTAACCGTAGCGATCGCTCACATCCAATACCACTTTAATCATCCGCTCGATCGACCCATCTCGGCCGCGGATACAGCGCAGGGAAACTCGCGTGTAAACTATTTCGCCGTCTTTTCGCCGCCATCTTTTATCTGAGACATAGCCCTCACTCGTACCTGCTAAAATTTGAGATAATTGTTCAATATTATTACTATAATCCTCTGGATGAGTCAACTCCAACCAGTTCTTTTGCACCAGTTCGTCGCGCTCATAGCCCAGCAAATTACACAAAGCATCGTTAGTTTCTATCCAGTTACAATTTTCAGGAATTGCGGGTTCAATAATTGGGGCAATAATCGCAATTCCGATCAGAGAATTTTCAACTACCGAGCGATATTTTTCTTCGCTTTTTCGCAAAGCATCTTGGCTGTTTTGGCGCTCGATCGCATAACGGATCGATCGCATTAAAAGTTCGCCATCTATTTTTCTTTTTACTAAATAATCCTGTACGCCCACCGAGATTAACCTCAGTGCCAGTTCCTCATCATTTTGACCTGTTAGCACCACAATCGGCACATTTACCGCGTACTCTTGTACCCTAGCTACTGTCTCAATTCCACGACTGTCGGGCAGTGAAAGGTCTAATAAAATGATGTCAAAATTTTCTTGATTCAAACGCAGTAGCGCTTCACTGAGGCGCTCTACTTTTGTCAGCAATATCTGCTGTCCATCGCTAATTCCTGACAGCAAATCTTCAATCAGTTCAGCTTCATAAGCGTTGTCTTCGACCAACAAAACTTTAAAGCAGGTAGGAGGTACAGCTAAGTTAAAAACTGCTTTCATGATAGTTAGTTATTCATCAAAAAATTATTTGTAAAGCTAACTGAGATTGCACATTTGTTTGTGGAGGTATTTGCCAAATTGCCGCTACACATACATTAGCATTATAATTGCCGTGCCAGGGAACGCTACCCAAGATTTGTTTAAACAACATAATGCTATCACAAACTAGGTGTGATGTCAACGCGGAGGTTTTTGTATAACTTTTATTTTACTGATTAACTAAAAACTGGGTTTTTCTTTAATTAAAAAAGTAAAAATTACAAATTAATACTATTTTCATTAAGAGTAAAGTGAAAAGTTGAACCTTTGCCCGGTTCCGACTCTACCCAAATCCGTCCGCCGTGACGTTCGACAATCTTTTGACAAATTGCCAAACCAATACCCGTACCAGAATATTCTTTTTGAGTGTGCAATCGCTGGAAAATTTGAAAGATACGTTCTTGATGCTGCGGTGCAATCCCAATTCCATTATCCGAAACAGAAAATAGCCAAGTCTCCTGCTGTTTACAAGCACTGATGGAAACAGCAGGCGGTGCATCTTGGCGATATTTAATTGCATTGCCAACTAAATTTTGAAATAGCTGCACAAGTTGAGACATATCACCAGTGACTACTGGCAATTGACTAGAGGAAATAACTGCTTTTGTATCACGAATTACGGCTTGCAAGTTAGCCATGGCTTGCTCTACTACCTGATTACAATTAGTAGGTTTAAAAGGCTTGTGACTCCTGCCCACTCGCGAATATTCGAGTAAATCGTCAATTAAAGCTTGCATTCTCGTGCAGCCTTGAACGATGTTGCCAATAAATTTATTAGCTTGACTATCTAATTGGTCTTTGTAGCGTTTTTCTAAAAGTTGAGCATAACTAGCAATCGTAGCCAAAGGAGCTTGCAAATCGTGGGAGGCCACATAAGCAAATTGTTCGAGTTCGGCATTAGAACGGGCTAATTCTTGATTTGATTTCAAGAGAGCAGATTCGACACGCTGGCGATTTCCAATCTCTTTTTGCAGCAATATATTTTGTTCTTGAATGGCTTTTTCAATAGCACGGCGACTGCTGATTTCTTGTTGCAAAATTTGATTTTTTTCCTGAAGAATTTCTTCTACTGCCAAGCGGTTACTAATTTCTTCTTGAAGAAGTATATTTTGTTCTCTGAGTTGTTTTTGCAACTTCCGCAGGGTGAGATGACTTTCGATACGTACCAAAACTTCTTCAAATTGAAAGGGCTTGCTGATGTAGTCCACGCCTCCTACGGCAAAGGCATTTACTTTGTCAAAAAGTTCATCTTTAGCGCTGATAAAAATTACCGGAATGTCGCGAGTTATAGCGTCATTTTTTAGGTTTTTACACACTTCGTAGCCATTCATTTCTGGCATCATAATGTCAAGCAAAATCAAATCAGGCGGATTAGAATTGCAGGCTCTCAGAGCCATTTGCCCGTTAATAACGCAGCGGGGCGTGTAACCCCGCTGACTCAACATAGTAGACAAAAGGCGCAGATTTTCTGGCGTATCGTCCACTACCAAAATGCTTCCTAGTGAGGTTTTCTGTGCGTTACTATTCATGGGATATTTTTCCTATTTTAACAAAAGATATTTGTGGATATTTGATTTTAAATTAAATGCCTAAGAGTAAAGTCAGAGCATTATTTTTCCAAGTCAATCCTTTATCTAAAACTTTAAATCCAGCTACTTTACACATAGCTTCTAAAGCATAAGCTGTAGGTAGCCACCACCACTGGCCAAAATCATTGATATCAAAAACTGCTTTTTCTGTTAGTCCTATAATTGGTGAGCCATAAAGATAGGGCTGCCAATAAGCTTTTAAAATAGCTCGTTCTGCTTCGTCTAAAGCTGGAATAAATATTACTCCAGAAGCTGGAATTTCGTAGCATCCCCACTCATTTTTTATAACTTCTTGGGTAATAGCTGAAGTGAGAATTAAATGCTTGCCAGTTATCTGATGTAAGCCAACTAAAATCTGCATAGGATGGGGGTGATGGTACAAAACTCCTGCACAGTGAACTACATCGTAAGGTTTGCCAATTTCTGCAAGCTTAATTTGGGTGATATCTTGACTGATACAATGATAACTAACAATATTTAAACTTGTCATGCGATCGCGAAAATCTTGCCAAAAGTGATCGGAAATCGGCGTTACATCAATCATGGTGAGAGAAGTGGCACCGTATTTGCTAGCTACAGATACTTTTTCGTTGACAGTTCCCCACAATCCGCCTACTTCTGCAAAAGTCTTGCCTTTGATGACTCTGGCAATGTAGCGATCGCGAATATCATTAGCTTCTAACTCCAATAATAGACTAGATTCCCCTGTTTGACGCTGTTTTTCTAAAGTTTCCTCTAATTTTTGGGATATTTGTGTATCTTTTGGTCGGATTTCTAATGCCATCAAGTATAACATTATGGCTTCGTTAAGTCGATCGCTCTCTGCAAAATTTTTCGCTACTTGAGAGTAAAAATCTGGGGCGTGTAGCGAGGGCATTTCGTGGTGATAGTAGCTAGTTGCTGCATCTAAATCTGCCGGAGTTCTTTTAATTAGAGCCTCACCTAACTTTGTGTAAATTCCTGGAAGAGATGGTTCGATTTCCAGCGCGCAAAGATAGGCGGATACAGCATCATTCCAGGCGTGAAGTCCAGTCAAAGCGTCGCCTAAGTTGTAATAAGACCAAGAAATACTGGAATTAAGTTCAATCGCGCGCTGGTAAGCGGTAACTGCGGCTTTCCACTGTTCGGTTTTTAGCAGTAATTCTCCTAAATTATGGAAAGTCCAAGAGAATTCTGGATTGAGTGCGATCGCCCGCTGATAGGTTAATGTTGCTGGTGCGAACTTCTGAAGTTTAACGAAAGTCAGAGCTAAGTTATAATGAGACCAAAATGAATCTGAACTAAGTGCGATCGCGCCTTCGTATGCAGCCTCAGCTTCTGACCATTTTTCAAGTTTAAACAGAGCATCTCCCAACTTGTGAAAAGCTTCGTAATAATTAGGGTCTAATGCAGTGGCGCGCTGGTAAGCTGCGACGGATTCCGACCATTTTTCTAATTTGTCGTAAGCTTCACCGATGCTATAATAACACCAGGAAAAATCTGGGTTGATTTCAATACCTGTGCGGTAGGCAATGATAGCTTCTGGCCAGTTTTCTAATTTGAGCATAACACTGCCTAAGTTGTAGTAAGACCAAAAACAATTGGGATTTAGATCAATACTTTCGCGGTAATTGGCAAGAGCTTCATACAAGAGTCCTTTTGCTTGTAAAGCATTTCCTAATTTGTAATAATACTCCGAAATGTCGGGCTGAATTTTGAGAGCTTTGCGGTAGTTGGCAATAGCTTCGTCCCAGTCTTGTAGTTCGGTAGCAGCTTCGGCTAATTTATAATAAGCTTCGCAACAACTGGGGTTTAAATAAATAGTACGGTGGTAACAAATTAGCGCTAACTTAGCCTTTTTTTGCTCTAATAAAGTATTGCCTAAATCGAGATATTCTTCGGCTATTTCTACTGGTTCTACCATAAGTGCTTGATACCAACACTCAGCAGCTTCCTCAGCTTGGCCAAGTTGGGAAAATACCCTACTCAAATTGCGGTAAAATCCAGCAAAGTCCGGCTGTAGCGAGATTGCTTTTTGGTAACAATCGATCGCCTCCTGCCACTGTTCCAAAGTAGCACAGAGAGTGCCGAGGTTGGCAAAAGCTTCGGCAAAATCGGGTTGCAGGGCGATCGCAACTTTATACCAATACCTTGCGTCTTCTAGTTTACCCTGAGCTTGCAGCGCCTTCCCTAGGGTTTTGCAAGTCGCGGCGGAATTGGGATCAGATGCCAAAATTTGTTGGCAAAGTGCGATAGCCTCATCCAACTTACCCACAGCTAAATAAATTTCTGCCTGCTGCCTAAAATCAAGTCCTACTATTTCTGAATTCACTTTTTGTGTTCCTGTCGAGTAATAGTTACTTGTAAAATTATATGCTACAAGTTGCCAAAATTCAAATTCATGTAAGTACACATACCCGCCTGCAAATAGTGTTCAATGTATGCGACATTAAGATAAACTAGATAATCATAGGTTAACAGCGAGCTAAATAATGTCAACAGCCAGTCCCACACCGCAAGTAAGCGTAATTATACCTGCATATAATGGCGATCGCTACATCGTGCAAGCGGTGGAGAGCGCACTGTCCCAAACTTTTACTGATTTGGAGATTATCGTTGTAGACGACGGTTCAACGGATGGGACACATCAAGTATTGGAGCCTTATCTTGACAGAATTAGTTATTTTTATCAGGAAAATCAAGGAGTAGCAGCGGCCCGGAATCGAGGAATTAAAGAAGCCAAAGGTGATTTAATTGCCCTTTTAGATCAAGATGACTTTTTTTTACCAGATAAATTAACAGCACAGGTAGCACTGTTTAGAGCATCACCTTCCTTGGGAATTGTCAATAGTGGTTGGCGTTTAGTTAATGAGCAAGGTGATGCTATTTCCGACATAGAACCTTGGCAATATTTTCCCAAATTAGACTTAGAAACTTGGATAGTACGGACACCAGTGCTTCCAGGCGCAATGATGTTTTCGCGCCAATTGTTGGAGCGTATAGGTGGCTTTGACTCGCGGTTTAATGGAGTAGATGATGTAGACTTAATACTCCGTTTGGCATTAACTGGTTGCGAATCAGCATGGCTGCGCCAAATTACATTGTACTATCGCCAGCACGATCGCAGTGTGTCAACTCAAAAAGCGCTGCAACAGGCAAGAAATTTAGAAGCTGTACAGCAAAATTTCTTCGATCGGCAAGACTTACCCGATCGAGTACGTCAATTAGAAAATCAGGCTCGTTTCGAGGGGCTGACATGGATGGCGTGGCATTTGTATCATACTGGCTATCCCGTTGAGGCGATCGAATATTTAGAGAAATCTTTCCGCTATACGCCATATCAGCCAAATGTTACTGTAGTAACTTGGGTACAACGACTAATCAACAATTCTTTAGGGTATGGCTGCGAATTTGATACGCAATTCTTAAGAAATTTACCACAATGGAAACAATTAATGTCTAATATACTTCCCGAAAAAAACATACGAGTTAGCGTAATTATCCCAGCGTATAACTGCGATCGCTATATTGTGAGAGCAGTAGAAAGTGTGATCAAACAAACTTATAAAGACTGGGAAATTATAGTTGTCGATGATGGTTCAACAGACACCACTAGCAAAGTTTTAGCACCATACCTTGATTTGATTCAATACATCTACCAAGAAAATCAAGGAGCAGCAATAGCTCGCAATCATGCTTGCAAACTTGCCAAAGGCGAATTTTTAGCATTTCTAGATGCCGATGACTTTTTCTTGTCAGAAAAACTAGAAAAACAAGTAGCCTGTTTTGACGATAACTCATCTCTAGGTATGGTACAAAACGGCTGGCTAATAGTCGATGAAAACGGCAAAGATATCTCCCCAATCATGCCTTGGAAAGAAGTAGCTAAATTAGATTTAGAAACCTTAGTTTTGTACAAATTTGTGCGTCCCAGCGCCATGATGCTGCGGCGTGAATGGTGGGAACGCTTAGGAGGTTTTGACCCTCGCTTTCCCCCAACCGAAGATTTAGATTTTGCCTTGCGCTTAGCTTTAAAAGGCTGCAAATGTATTTGGTTAGAAGAGATACTAACCTGCTACCGTCAGCACAGCACTAATCTCATGTCTGGCGGCACAAAAATGATGAGAAGTATGGAAATTGTGATGGAGCAATTCTTCGGGCGGCCGGACTTGCCCAAACATATTCGTGACTTAAAACAAGCGGAACGTTACAAATGTTTAGTCTGGATAGCGTGGCGGATGTATCGCGACGGATACTTAGCCGAGATGATCGAGTGTTTGGAAAAGTCTTTGTACTACACTCCTCTGTATGGTGCTGAAACTATTTTTAATTGGTTAGAAACTTTCAAAGGAGTTTCGGAAGAATACGGCTACGATTTTGATGCCTATGCCTTAACCAATTTAAAAGAATGGCAAGAAATCGTGGTTAGGGCTATCAATAATACTCCTCAACTTCAATTTATACCCAGCGTGATTTCTCGGCAAAAATCAACGCACATACTCCTGTATGCAGAAGACCACGGAGTTGGAGGTTTAGCCCAGTTCAACCACTCGCTGATGTGTAAATTAGCAGCCGATGGCTACCGAGTTACCAGCGTTCAAACTCAAAGTTCTAACCCTTTAATTGCTGAACAACAGCAGCTAGGTATCGAACATATTTGGCTAGAGTTTGACACGATGAAAGAGTTTTCGCGGATTGCTTACAATTTAGCCGATTCTGAAAAAATCTATGCCCAGTCTCAACCTGATTTAGTTATATTTAGTGATGGTTGGCCGATGGCAAATTTTGCAGCAAAGGAAGTTGCTATTAAGCAAAAAATACCGTATATAATTACTCTCGGTTATGTCGATCGCACTTATGAGATCTTCCAGCGTGGCGATGAAATTCCCTATTTGGATGCAGTCTCCTATCAGTATGGCTTGTCGCGAGCAGCAGTAGCAGTTTCTCATGAAAATTTAAATTTGTTTAAAAGTCTGTTTAAACAGCCTTTAGAACAGGGGAAAGTAATCTATTATGGTAGACCTAACACTTATTTTGAACCACCGAATCTTTCAACTCGCCAACGCTTGCGTCAAGAAGAAGGAATTCCCGAAGATGCTATCGTTTGTTTCACTGCTGCGAGACTAACTCCAATTAAAGGATATCAGTATCAATTGCAGGCAATCGCACAACTTAAACAGTTGCCAATTTGGTCACAACTCTACTTCGTTTGGGCTGGTCCTGGTTCTGCAACTCACGACAACATGGAGCCGGAATTGAGAGCAACTGTGAGCAAATTGGGAGTAAACGAACAGGTAAAATTCTTAGGACAGCGGTGGGATATTGCCGATTGGCTTGATGCCAGCGATATCTTTATTTTGCCTTCCGAAGCAGAGGGAATGCCACTAGCAATTATGGAAGCAATGGCGAAAGGATTGCCAATAATTGCCACAGCAGTCAGTGGTATTCCTGAAGAGTTAGGAGATACCGGAAGATTGTTACCAAATCCTCAAATAGATCCAAAAGGTACTATAAAAGAGTTGGTTGAAACCATAGAAAAATGGGCAGAGAATCCCGAATTGCGACAAATTGCAGGACAAGCTTGCAAAGCACGAGCTCAAGAATTGTTCGCAGAAGAACGGATGCTTCAGGAATACTCAGAAGTCATCGAACGAGTTTTGTTAATTGACAATAATAGCGATAACTTCTGTGTTAGTCCAAAAATGCAAAAACAAATAGAGCGAGTAGACAACTGCCTAAATTACAATTATTTAGTGTGGAAAGCCTGGTATGCTTACGACCAGGGGGATATTTCCGGAATGGTGAAAAATTTGCAGTTATCTTTGACTTGCACGCCTCTTTTGACCACAGAAACAATCTTGAATTGGCTAAAAAGCTTTGCTAATTTCTATGCAGAGAAAGACATTCAACTGGATACTTATGCGCTCACAAAATTAGAAGCGTGGCAACAATTGATAGAATCAATACAGGGTTTTGAAGTGTCCTCATCTGTTCGTTAAGGCAATCGGCGATTGAAATCGCTACTACACATACAAAGTCCGCCTGCGCGGACTCAAGAAAATCAAAGATATGCAATTTACATTGAAGTTTCCATCTATGAATAAACTGCTGCCAATTTGCTTAGCTATTGTCACTGTCCTATTAATCATATACTTGGGGCAGCAAAGATCGATCGCGCAAATGCGATCGAACGTCACGGTAGATTTCGGACTCCCAGCAGCCACAACATCCATGAGTGGGATCCTCCACGGAATCGACCCCACCAAGCCACCAGATGACTTGGTAAAACCCTTAAAACCCAAACTTTGGCGGGCGGGGAGACTCGATATTTACGATCGCGTAATCGCCAACGGAGCCGAGTTTCAACTATTAGTCAGCGACTTGTGGGGCTACGGTAGCAACCCCAAAGGTTGGCCCTATCAAAACTACCCCGCATGGGAAGCATTCATACGGCAATTAGCTCAACAAAATAAGGGCAAAAAAATTATTTGGGATGTATGGAATGAGCCAGATTTAAAGAATCCGTTTTGGAATGGTAGCAGAGAACAATTCTTTGAAACCTACAAAAGAGCTTACAAAATCTTGCGACAAGAATTAGGGCCATCAGCAATGATTGGTGGACCAAGCATCAGTACCTACAACAAAGAATATCTCACGGCTTTTCTGGATTATTGCAAGGTGAATAAATTAGAAGTAAATTTCCTAGCTTGGCATGAACTTAATGACAACATGATTTTATTTATTGATGATCATGTCATTGATGCTAAGCGCAATTTTCAAAGTGCTGCTTATCGAGAATTGAAAGTGCAAAAAATTTATGTCAACGAGATTGTTGGAAACTTAGCACAGTATGAACCAGGGGAAATTTTAGGTTATTTATATAACTTGGAATATGCAAAAGCTGATGGTGCTTGCAGAGCTTGTTGGGATACAACAGGAGGTAAAAAAGTTAGCAATTGCTTTAATAATACGCTGAGTGGAATGGTGACTCCCAATACTTTTGAACCGAGAGCAGCTTGGTGGGCTTATAAAGCTTATGCTGATGGAGTTAATTCACGGGTACTAAGTCGATCAGATAATGATCGCGTTGTCGCTTTAGCCAGTAAGTCGAATCCTGAAGGTAAAGCACAGGTGCTTTTGGGTTATTTCGATCGCAATTTTTCCTCAGCAACAACTGTCACTTTAAATCTCAGAAATTTGCCACAGCTAGGTATCCAAAAGGGTCAAAAAATTAGTCTTAAATTAGAGAAGATTCCTAACTACCAAGAAGGTGCTGTGCGAAAGCTTGTGACTGTCAAAGCCGAAAATCTTTCTGTAGATGGTGACAGTTTGAATTATGTTATTCCTAACTTCAATGTACATGAAGGATACTTATTAACTGTTAGTAAGTAGGGACACGGCACTCCCTCCGCTACGCTTCGCCCATTGGTGTCAACTTAACGTCAAACCCTATCAGAGAGTGTTGTTTGACGATTAGGCCCAGATCCCCCCTAACCCCCCTTAATAAGGGGGGGACAAGAGTCTTTTCAAAGTCCCCCTTCTTAAGGGGGATTTAGGGGGATCTAGACTTAGGTAAAAGCGAGAGATACCAAGGCTTTCAGGCTTAAGTTGACACTACTGGGCACTGCCGTGTCCTTACAAATATATAGCCGTGTTCTTACAAATACATAGAGTCTAAGTAGGTCGGCGCCAAAAAACCGAACTATGTTAAAATAAGTAAATAAAGAGAATACATCTACTGAGGTAACTCAATATATGGGCGCTAGATTAAGAGTATTCCTGACTCAAAAGCAAGACAAAA
>Ga0209591_10002738_pt1 | contig 20900 bp, 22 predicted proteins | sample MAT01_FD_187207 | JGI IMG/M metagenome (GOLD analysis project Ga0209591, IMG submission 187207) | Freshwater microbial communities from Lake Fryxell liftoff mats and glacier meltwater in Antarctica - MAT-01 (SPAdes) (version 2) | ecosystem: Environmental > Aquatic > Freshwater > Ice > Liftoff... | reverse complement strand
AATTGCGGCTGGAGCGGATGATTATCTGGCGAAGCCTTTTGATCTGGGCGTGCTGATTGCGCGGATCAAGGGCTTGATTCGGCGACGGGAATGGATGGGGGCGAGTGCGCCCATGCCTGCCGAACAAATCACGATCAATGGGCGGTTGATCGATTTCAAGACGCTTGAGATTGAGGTGGATGGGGAGCGTCAGCCGTTGACGTTGCTGGAAGTGAATTTACTCAAATATCTGATCGAGCATGAAGGTGAGGCCGTGAGCAGGGCCGATTTGCTCGATAAGGTTTGGCAGGTGCAGAGCGATACCGATACGCGTGCGATCGATAACTTTATCGTGCGGCTGCGTAAGTATATCGAGACGGATCCGGCGCATCCGGAATGCCTGCTGACTGTGCGTGGCGTGGGTTATCGGCTGAACCGGAATTAGCCGAAGACTTCTTTGAGGGTGTCGAAGAAGAGATCGATGTCGGTGCGGCGGGTGTGGATGTGCGAGGAGATGCGGATCTTGGGCCCGCGAAGGGTCCAGACTTTGCGCTGGGCGAGTTTGGTCCAGAGGGGGGTGTAGTCGGGGCGGTCCACTTCAAAGGCCACCATGCCGCCGTAGAGGCTGGGGTTGGATGAAGTCAGAACTTTCAGATAAGGGACTTGTTTGGCTCGGCTGTAGGCGTATTGCGCCAGGTTGTGGATGCGGTCGTAGATCTTTTGAGGGCCGAGTTCTTCGATGAAGCGCAGGGCTTCCAGGACTCCTTCAAGTTCGGCACGATTGTTGCAGCCAAGCAGCATGTACTTGACCGCGTCTTTTGAGTTTTGCCAACCGTCGACGACGATGGTGGGCCAGAGTTTCGATTGGAAGTTTTTGTTGACGTAGAGGACGCCGCAGCCGGGCGGGGTGAGCATCCATTTGTGCAGGCTGCCGGCGAAGACGTCGCAACCAAAGTCATCAATACGGAAGGGGACCTGACCGGCGAGGTGAGCGCCGTCGACAACCGTGATGACGCCTTTGGCGCGGGCGGCGGCGCAGATTTTCTGAATCGGGAAGAGCAGGCCGGTGTGGGTGGTGATGCCGGAGAACGAGATGACGCGGGTTTCGGGGCTGATCTGGGAGAGCAGGGCGTCGGCGATCTGATCGGAATTATCAGGCGGGATAGGTATCTTCGCCGCGCGCACCTTGATGCCGGTGCGGGCTTGCTTGAGGAGCCAGCAGCCGCGGCCGGAGGGATGTTCCTGATCGGTGATGAGGACTTCGTCGCCACTCTTGAGATCAAGACCGTTCGCGATCAGGCTCATCGATTCGGTGGCGTTGTGGGTGAGGGCGAGTTCTTCTTTGGTAGTACCAAGAAATTTGGCTAGGGCGATACGGTGCGAGTCCATTGGCTCGTAACCCCATCGCGGGTATTGGTCAGTTGCGTAGGTGGCACCCTGGGCGAGATAGTCGTTGGTTGCTTTAACTACGCGGTTGGGGGCAGCACCGACACTGCCTGTATTTAGGTAGGCTCGCCAGTCTGGCAAGGCGAATTGCTCTTTGCGGATCTTAAGCCATGCTGCGTCGTCATCAGCGGCAGGTGCGGGAGCGGCCAGGGCGAGAGACGAAGATTGAATAAATTGACGGCGTAACATCTATGAGACAATAAAAATTCTCTCACGGATTGGTAAGAATTCCATGGAAAACACTCTGCCGTTGAACCCGGATGAAAATCTGGAAACAATGGAAAACCTAGCGGACTCCGGCTTCGGAGACATCCTGCGTGAATTTGAAACGCAGAAGACGCCCGAGCGCGAAGATGTTGGACGCGGCATGCTTAAAGGCCAAGTCTTGCGTATTACACCCGACGGGGTGGTGGTCGATATCGGCCGCAAGATGGAGGGGATGCTTCCTCTCGACCTTGTGACCGGTCGCGATGGCCAGGTAATCGTGCAAATAGGTCAAAAGCTCGAAGTGAGCGTGGCCGGTCGCACCGATGACGGGTATTATCGACTCGCGGTACAGAAGGTAGAGGCCCCCAAGGACTGGAGCGGCATCGAGCAAGCCTTCGAGAACAAGATCACGGTCAGCGGTACGGTGCTGGAAGTTGTCAAAGGAGGACTGCGCGTCGACATCGGCGAGCGGGCCTTTATGCCCGCTTCGCGCAGTGGTGCTCGTGATGTAAGCGAGATGGCCAAGCTGGTGGGGCAGAAGATTGAATGCCGCATCACCAAGTTCGATAAAGAAAAGGAAGACGTGGTGGTGGACCGCCGCGTTCTTTTGGAAGAAACTTCAGCCCAGCGTAAGCAGGAAGCCTTTGCTTCGCTTGTTGAAGGCACTGTGCTGAAGGGTCGCGTGCGAACGCTGACCGACTTTGGCGCTTTTGTCACTATTGGTGAAGTGGATGGTCTGTTGCATGTCAGCGACATGAGCTGGACCCGGATTGCCAAGCCTTCCGATGTATTGAAGGAAGGCGATGAGGTTGAGGTAAAGATCCTGAAGATCAATGCCACAAATCGCAAGATTTCTCTCGGCATGAAGCAGTTGCAGCCTGAGCCCTGGGCCGCTGCGGCTGAGCAGTTGCAGGTGGGACAGCGCATTAACGGTAAGGTGATGCGACTGGCTGAATTCGGTGCTTTTGTTGAGTTGTTGCCTGGGATTGAAGGCTTGATCCGCATGATCGACCTGACCTGGGATAAGCGGATTCGCAAGCCTGAAGACGTGGTTAAGGTGGGCGATGTGGTTGAGGTTCAGATCCTCGACATGAAGCCGACCGAGCGCAAGATTGGGCTTGGATTGAAGCAGTTGATTGAAGACCCGTGGGCGGCAGCCAAGGCCAAGTATCCGATGGGAACGGTGGTAGAAGCCGCTGTTACCGACCTGCAGACCTTTGGTGCGTTTATCGCGCTGGGGCCTGGGGTTGAGGGAATGGTTCATGTGGCCGATATTACTCGCGAGAAGCGCATCGAGCATCCGAAGGATGTCTTGAAGGTGGGCCAGATTGTGAAGGCCGTGGTGACTGAGTTTGAAGTCGACCGCCGTCGCATTCGGTTGAGCATCAAGCAACTGGAGCCGACCAGTGCCGATCACTTTATTGCGGAAAACGCGGTGGGTGATCTGGTGACGGGCCGCGTGAGCGACGTCAAGGACAACAAGGTGAAGGTGCAACTGGCCGAAGGCGTTACGGGCGTTTGTTTGATGCCCAAGGCGCAGGGCGGCAGCAGCGAGAGTTCTGGTGGTGGCGGCAAGGTGGATATTTCTTCCTTGGGTGCCATGCTGAATGCGCGCTGGAAGGAAGGCACCGGCATCGATACGGACAAAGATCAGGTTCGTGTTGGGCAAATCCGTCAAGTTAAAATTATCGCGATGGATTTGGAGACCAAACGGATCGAAGTCTCGCTGGTCGACTAGTTTTCCCTTTGCGGGAATCAAATTTGTTTCGATTCCCGCGTTACGGATTTGGGTTTGAGCCGTCGAACTAATCGGTGAACTCTCAAAACACAGGGCAGGCGGCGATTGCGGCACCGCGCAGGCTGCCTCTTACACAAAAGTCTATGGACGAAGCCGCACTGATTCGCGCCGCGCAGGCGGGTGACCACGAAGCCTTCGAGAGTCTGGTGGTTGCATACGACCAACAGGTGCTGAGACTGGCCTTTAACCTGCTTCGCTCCAGTGAAGAAGCCTATGATATCTATCAGGAAGCCTTCTTGCGTGTTCACAAGAATCTTTCGAAATTTCGTTTCGATTGCAGCTTTCATACCTGGCTTTATCGGATCGTTACCAACCTTTGCCTCGACGCTTTGCGTAAGAAAAAAGTACGCAAAGAGGAGCAGGCTGTTATTGAGACGAGCGACGGGCCGAAGGACCGGCTGGAGCTGGCTGCCGAAGATCGCGCCGAACTCGACCCACAACGCAAACTGCTGAGTCGCGAATTGCGTGAGCGGATCGAAGGTGTTTTGTCCGGGTTTACGCCGCGGGAGCGCATGGTTTTTGAGATGCGGCACTATGAGGGGATGCGTTTGCGGGCGATTGGCGATAGCCTTGGGACAACCGAAGAAGCCGCCAAGAATTGTTTGTTTCGTGCGACCCAGAAGATGCGTGTGGCACTTGGGGATTTTGTATGAACTGCGACCAGATTACCGGGCAGGTTGAGCTTTACGTTTTTGGCGAGCTCGACTTTCACCAGGAAGAAATGTTTGAGGCGCATATTGGGACCTGCGAGCATTGCAAGACATTGGTGGAGGAGCATCGTGCGATTTTGCGCTTGATGAATGAGGCTGAGGTGGAGGCACCGCCGCTTCTGTTGAACCAGTGTCGTCAGGGATTGAAGCGGACCCTGGCTGCGGAGCGGATGAAGCCGGTGGGGTGGATGGATCGCGTTCGTGATCTCATTCCCGCCTGGCCTGTTTTGCTCAAGCCGGTGTTTGGTTGTGCAATGCTGGCGCTGGCGTTTTATGCCGGTCGACAGGCCGAGGAGCGGAAGTCTGTTTCAGCGGCCGGGCTGCCTACGTCGTGGATTCGGACGATACAGGGTACGGGCAATGGCATGGTGCAGATTGTCCTCGAAGAGCCTCGCCAGAGGATGATCGAGGGGGCGCTGAGTGAGTCTGGGATCGAACAGGCGTTGATGACTGCGGCACGGCAGTCGCCTGATCCCGGGACGCGCCTGGAGAGTGTCGATCTGTTGCGGAATCGCTGCAATCGGTATGATGTGCGCAAGGCGATGCTGCAGACTTTAGAGAATGACGCTAGTCCGACTGTGCGCTTGCGTGCGCTTGAGGCGCTGCGGCCGCATTCGAATGAAGTTGAGGTGCGGCAGGCGTTGTCGAGGGTTCTGCTGAAGGATACGAGCCCGAATGTTCGCGTGCAGGCTATTGATTTGTTGGTCGACCGGCCGCCAGCGGAGATTGTGGGTACGCTGCAGGAAATCATCCGTCGTGACGAGAATGATTATGTGCGCGCCCGGTGCTTGCGTGTGTTGAGCCAGATGCGGGCCTCGCCTGGTGTGTTTTAGGCAGACGCCGTTTCGGCACTGTATTCTTTTCAATGTTCTTTCCAATGGTTGAGACGATCCAAAGTGAAGCCCGTCGATAAAGGTATGAAGATGCAATTTATGATTTTTGCCAGCGCGTTGGTGCTGGCAGGTTTTGCTGGCGAGGCTGATGCTCAGGTTGTGAGTGGTGGCCCTGACGAGGTGATCTATCTGGGACAGATCACTCCTCCTTCACCTCCTGCGCCGCCGGCCGCGCCGCTGGCTCCCATGGGCGAGCTTGTGCGGCTCATGGCGATCAATGGCAGTTACCTTGGCGTTGGTGTGAGAGATGTAGATTCCGAGCGCAAGAAGGCCCTGAACTTGAATGAAGAGCGAGGCGCTGAGATCACGAGCGTAGAAGACGATTCGCCAGCAGCCAAGGCTGGCCTTAAGACCGGTGACGTGGTGCTGGATTACGCCGGCACACGAGTGGAGAGCATGGAGCAGTTTATCCGGATGGTGCGAGAAACTCCTGCCGGACGTGAAGTGAAAATCGGCTTGATTCGCGCTGGGTCGGCAACTATCATTAGCGTCAAGCCGGAGAATGGCCGTAATCGGGCAGCACGTACGATCGGCATCGCTCCGATGGCCCCGATCGACATTCGGGGCTGGGTTGGATCGATGGATAGCCCTCGTGCGGTCATGTACTGGAAGAGCAGCTCGCTGGGCGTTGAAGCCGAGTCGCTCGATAGTCAGTTGGCCGAGTTCTTTGGCGTAAAACAGGGAGTGCTGGTTCGCTCCGTCGGTAAGGAGACCGCAGCCGAGAAGGCTGGAGTCAAGGCTGGCGATGTGATTGTGAAGGTCGAACAGACAAAGGTTGGGTCTCCCAGGGAAGTAACCAGCGCAGTGCGAAGCGCCCGGTCTTCGAGCAAGACGGTCAACTTGAGCATTGTTCGGGACAAGAAGGAAATGGCACTGAAAGTGGCGTTCGAAGATGAGCAGCCACCGGCCGCACCCCTTCCCCGAAGCCGTTCTGTTCAGAACAAGTTCCAGGAGTAGTGAGCGGCTAGCTTGAAACTAGCTCTTGTGTACGGCCCTTTCGAGCTTCATCAGGAATTCCACTTCGGGTTTCGGGAGCGAAAGGGCCGCAGATATTTTTGTGCTGGACTCGCCTCGCTTCACCATCTCGATTGCCTTGGCCTTGGTTGAGCTGCCCCAGAGTGTAGAGGCTGATGCGGCAGCAGAGGCTCGCAGCGGGAAGGCCACTTCGGCTCTCAGCGGCACCCTTGGAATGAGGATAGCGTCTTCCTTTCGGACCGTCTGGATCCAGTTGCTGCGTTGCTCGTTGAGCTGGAAGCGGACTTGTTCGATTTCTTTCTGCCAGTTGCGCTCGCTGCGGCGCAATTCCATCTTGATTTGCAGTGTCAGGTAAAGCGAGGCGAGCAGGCCAAGGGCCAGCAAGAACATTGCGATCTGGTTTTCCATCTGAGTCTCCTAGTTGACGGTTCGAAGCCGGTCTTGCCTGCTTACGATTTGTTGGATTCGGACGCCGTAGTTGCCTTCGACAACCACGACTTCTCCACGTGCGATTACGCAGTTGTTGACAATCACCTCGACCGGCTCTGTCACGGCCCGGTTCAATTCCACGATGGAACCGGAGCTGAGTTTTAATACTTCTTTGAGCGGCACAAGGGCGCGCCCAAAGCTTACGCTTACTGGCAGCTCGACATCTAGCAGCAAATCAAACTGCGAAGTACTGGCGATGCTTTCGACCGGAGCGACCGGGCTTTGAGCGACGGGTTCTGCTGTTGGGGGAGGCTGCAGAAGTTCGGCCAGCAATTGAGCCGAAACCTGCACTGAGATCTTGGCCTCGCCATCACCTATCGGAAAGCGATAGCCCCAGGTGGAAGCAGCCGGATCAGAATCAGCACCGACGGCGGTGCTGTCTGTCTCCCATTTCTTGCCAGCCATTCCTGAAAGATCTGGTCCCCAGGAAGAGGCAGCTTGCGCCATTGTTTCCGTATAGGTACTCTCAAGGGTTGGATCGTCGAATGTATCGACGCCAGCGGCTTCGAGAATCGTTTTGCCGATCAACTTCCAGTCTTCAGCCGAGGCAAAGATGCGTAATTCTACTTGAGGAGCTGCCGAGTATTTTGCGGTCCAGCCGAGAAGGTCTCCCGTCTGTGCTTCCTGGTCTGGCGACTGGATGACGTAGCAGCGCTGGGTGTTGCCGGTCATTGCCTCCATTGCCTGGGCAAGTCGAGTCGACAAGCTCTCTTTCAGCTTGGTCAGGACCTCGTCTTTAGTAAAGATTGGCTTCATCGCAGCCTAGGCTCCCTTGACTACCGGCCAGCGCTTCTCTAAATAGGAGCGGAGTCGCAGAACAGCCTGACTCTTGAGTTGGGAAATGCGCGACTCGTGGAGATTCACTACCTTGGAGATCTCGCGAAGGGTAAGTTCCTTCTGGTAATAGAGACTTAGAACGGTTCGCTCAATTTGTGGCATGCGCTGGATTGCTTCGGCCAGGAGCCGTTCGAGTTCAGAACGCTCGACAAGATTGGAAGGCCAGTTTTCTTCCTTGTCGGCGATGAAGCGAAGCAGATCTCTGTTTTCTTCGTCGCTGCCGCCTGATTCGAGACTGCCGAGATTTACACCGCGCACCTCGACGAGCCAGTCGTGATACTCCTGAAGCGGAATATTCAGCTCGAAGGCGATTTCCTCTTCATGCGGTGCGCGCTTGAGCCGCTGTTCGGCAGCACAGATGGCTGCTTCAATCTGCTTTGCCTTCTTGCGCTGTTGCCTTGGTGCCCAGTCCAGGCCGCGCAAGCTGTCGAGGATGGCTCCGCGGATTTTGTACTCAGCGTAGGTCTTGAGTTTTACATTCAATGTAGGATCGAAACGGTCGATCGCATGGATCAAACCAAGGATTCCCGTCGAGACCAGGTCTTCGAGGCTCACGCTCTCTGGCAGTCGTTCGTGAATGCGACGGGCAATGAGGCGAACTTGGGGCAGGTGTTCGAGAATCATTCGTTCTCGATCCTCTGCGCCTATTACGGTTTGTGTTGGGGAATAGTACATTTCTTGGTCAGCTCCGATTGATAGCTCTTGCTCGCGTCTCATGTTTGGGTGCGCCTTCTTGGTGCTGTTGTCCTAGGCTGCGCTGGATTTCGGCGTGCCTGAAATCTGAGTTTGAGCGTCAGATTCATTGCGGCGGAATCGAGCCAGGATCGCTTCGATTGCAGTGCGGGCTGAAGCGTTTGCAGCAACTGCCACACTGTGCTTTTCGGGAGCAGGAATTTCAATCCCGGCAATCGCGAATCCTTCTTCGACGAGCGGAGGCGCTAGCATCGCCGCAGCCCGCTCGACGACTTTGCCCGCGTCCTGGAGATCTTCAGGTACCGCACGGCCTGTGCCACACCAGCGGATTGTCAGAGCACTGATATCTCGCATTTCGGGGGCGGCAAGATCCATCCGGGCCTCATCGAGATGAGTCGGAAGCAGATACTCCGGACGGAAGCGCGAGTAGGCCTTGCGGCATGCATTGAGATAGGTGGAAGAGTATGTTCCAGAAAGAACAAGGTGAATTTCCGGTTGGGACAGGGAGTCGATTGCCGCTTGTGTTTCTGTCGAGAGAACTTCGTTGCCTTCCAGCGCAGCCGTGTCGACAAGAACCAGATCGGCATGCTCAAACTGCTTCAAGGCGGAACGAAAGCCTTCCTGGCTATCAACTTCAGAAAACGGGATTCCGGCAATTTCGCAGTAGGACCGGACGAAATCAGAACCGCCAACCCGGCCGGTATCCCAACTCAAAACCGCGGGAGAGAGGCCAAGAGTGAACTTGGAATGAATCGCAATTTTTGAGCAGGCTGAGCTTTTACCCGCCCCGCTCGGCCCAACGAGGAAGATCACGCGGGCTGGCTGGATCGAGGCTTGGGCAGGAAGTATCCGGACAGTAGGAGACGGCTTGGCTTCTGCTGGCGGCAGCGCATCAGGATTGTCTGCTACGGCACAAACAACTTCGTATTTGCCGTAATGCCGAAACTCGGCAGGGGCCTCGCGAGTATTGAGAATAAGCGCTTCCTCGCCCATCTCTTTACCGGCGCTCTGTAGCGCCACGTCCATCGAATCTGCGTAGAAGGATTTGATTTTCATGGTCGTTTCTCTTTTCGCCTAGATTTGGCCTAACGAAGTGACGTGGATACCCGACGCAATTTCAGAATGGGAAATGACGGTCAGATTCGGGAATGTCGATTCGGTCAACTGTCTCAGAAAGAAACGGGCATTCGAACCGGTCAGGATCACACCCGAGGCGAGTGGATTTTCAAAGGTCTGCTTGAAACGGGAGAGGAGGTCGCGGACGCGGGCCGGAGGCGCAGTAAGGTTGCTGTTGAATTCGCCGTGCTCTACAGAAGATTCGAGCTCTTGCTCGAGTTCCGGGTTGAGAAGCCAGGCGTTAAGTTCGGTTCCGGCGCTGAGAAGCTGCTTGGTGATCGTGCGGCGGATCGCCTGCCGGACGAACTCCGTGATCAGGGTGGGGTTCCTGGTCATGGCCCCGCCTTCGCTCATCGCTTCCAGAATGGAAACACCATCCCGGATTGAAACGCGTTCTCGCAACAAATTCTGCAATATCTTCTGCACGGTACTCAATGGAAGCAATTTGGGGACCAAATCCTCGACCAGCTTTGGAGTCTCTTCGGCGACCCGGTCGACATAGCGTTTTGCGTCCTGCCGGGTGAAGATTTCCGAGGCCGAGCGCTTCATTGTTTCTGAAAAATGAGTGCCTAGAATACTCGCGGTATCGACGATCGTGCAGCCTTCGAGGCGTGCAGCTTCTACGTGGTCGACGGGGATCCAAAGGGCATCGAGTTGGAATGCCGGTTCCTTTGTGGGAATTGCACCCTGGGCCGTGAGGTTCGCGGTGAGCTGGCTGTGGTTGCGCTCTTTGGCATCACCTGGAAGCAAGGCAAGCTCGTAGCCTCGCTTCATTTCAAAGCGCGCCATCTCATTACCCTTGATCAGGATTCTGTATTCCGTTGCGCGAAGGGAGAGATTATCGGTAACGCGCACGGCAGGAAGGACGAAGCCGAGGTCTGAGGCGAGTTGCTTTCTTACGCCCGAAATCCGCTGCAAGAGCGTGCTCTGTCCGCCGCCCTCGACCAGGCGAACCAGCCCGAGGCCTACTTCTACCGCAACCGTATCGACACGCAAGAGGGTTTCGATACTCTCCTTCGCCGTCGCTGCGGCTACTGCCGGCTCTGGCTTAGCGGTTGCGAGCTCATGCTTCTTTTCGAGCATTTTCTTGGCTGCGAAGATCGCTAGTCCACCCAAGGCCAGGAAAGGGATCTTGGGCAGACCTGGCACCATAGCGAGTAAAACCAGAACGCAACCGGCCAGTCCAACGGGTTCGGGTACAGCAAAGATCTGGCGACGGATTTCAGAATCCAGTTGGCCTTCGCTTGAGCCGCGGGTCACGATGAGAGCACCGGCAAGGGATATCATCAGCGCCGGGATTACCGTTACCAGGCCATCACCGATCGTCAGGATCGTGTAGGTCTCAAATGCCTTCCCAATATCCATACCGTATTGGAAGACGCCAATCAGAAATCCGGCAATGATATTGATCAACAGGATCATGATGCCGGCGACGGCATCGCGCTGGGTGAAGCGGCTGGCACCGTCCATCGAACCGTAGAACTCGGTCTCCTGGGCCAACTTCTTGCGGCGTTCCCGGGCTTCGGTTTCGTCGATCAGGCCGGCATTGAGGTCGGCGTCGATCGACATTTGCTTTCCTGGCAAAGCGTCGAGAGTGAATCGGGCGGTAACTTCTGAAATACGAACCGCACCGTGATTGATGACTACATACTGGATGCCGATCAAGACGAGGAACATCACGAGGCCGATGATGAAGCTGCCGCCTACTACAAACTGGCCAAATGATTCGATTACGTCTCCTGCGGCCGCCGTGCCCAGGTTGCCGTTCATCAGAATCAGTCGGGAGGAGGAAATGTTTAGCGCCAGCCGGAACAGCGTCAAGAGCAGAAGCGAAGAGGGGAAGATCGAAAACTCGGTGGGCTTGAGGATGTACATCGAGACCAGCAAGACGAGGAGACTGACGGCGATGTTGGCCGAGATCAGCAGGTCAAGCAGCATCACCGGCAGCGGCAGGATCATCGCCATCAGGATTCCCAGCACCGCCACCGGCACCCCGATCTCGGCTCGCTTGAGCATTTGCCAGTTGAAGATAGACGGGATTGAGACCGGCTTGATCTGGGCGCGCGGCGGCGCAGTAACGGGTTTTTGTGAGATGGGCAGCGAAGGGTTCATTTTGATTCTTTAGCGGGCACCGTTGCGCCCGAGGATACGGTAGACATAGGCAAGGACTTCGGCTACAGCCCGGTAGAGATGCATCGGGATTTCCTGGCCAATTTCGACGGACTTGTAGAGAGCCTGCGCCAGCGGCGGGTTCTCGATGATTGGGATCTCGCGATCCAAGGCAATTTTTCGGATTCGCAGCGCCACGTGATCCATACCCTTGGCGAGCACGACCGGAACGCTCATGTCATCGGAGTTGTACTGGATGGCGATCGCGTAGTGGGTTGGATTGGTGATCACCACAGTTGCCTTAGGGACTTGCGACATCATGCGCTTACCGGCAAAGTCCTTCATGAGGCGGCGGATCTTTGCCTTTACTTCCGGATTGCCGTTGCCCTCTTTGTACTCTTCCTTGAGCTCCTGCTTGGTCATTTTGAGCTCTTCGTTGTGCTTGCGCATCGCCATCATGAGGTCGGCAGCTCCAAAGAGGAAGAAGACCAGACAGCACAGCTTGCCGATGCTCATCAGCTGTGTGGACTGCTCATAGATCTGACCGAGAAGAGAAAGCCGGGTGAGGAAGACACTCCAGGAAAGCAGGTCCTGGCCGTAGTACCAGAGCCCGATCGAGACGATCGCAAGCAGGAGCAGACTGGCGCGAAGAGATTTCAAGCCTTCACGGAGTTGGCCGCTCAATCGGTTCGTGCTGAATATTTTGGAGATGTCGGGCTTGGCACGCGTGAGGCTGAAATAGCCCTGACTTACGACCATTTGTGAGGCTAAGACAGAGCCAGAGGTGACGGCCCCAGCCCAAAGGAAATAAGTTAGCGTCTGCCATGACCAGTGCAGGGTGGGCGCGAGGAGTTGGTCGGCGTGGACTGTGAGATCGAAAGAGGAGGCAAGCCAGGTTTTCCAGTGTCGCAGTGCGGGACCGGCCAACTCATCAAAACCGCTGAAGTAGAAGAAGCCAGCGATGAATTGAACGGCGATTGCGAGGTAGCGGCTTGAGACAATTTTGCCGTCTTCGCGAGCTTTCTCTAGCCGTCTCGGCGACGCGTCTTCTGTACGTTCCCCACTCTGCGACATGGCTTAGTTGCGCGCCCCCAGGAATTGGAGTGCCTGCTGTGAGAGCTTTGCCTCAAGATGATGCAGGGTGAAGGTAGAAGCCATCAGGATGAAGAGCGTCGCTGCCCACTTGAGCGGGAAGAGGAGCATGCTGAGCTGGAAACGTTCGGCGAAGCGGGAGCCAAGGGCAGAGGCGATGTCGAGCAGAAGCATGCTGGCAATGAAGGGGGCAGCCAGGCGCAGGCCAGTGCGAAAGCTGAAGCCGAACATTTCCTTGAGTACGCCGACAAGGGCACCAGGACGGCTGAGACTCTCCCAGACCTTGTCTGATTCAAGCAAGGCACCGAGGAATTCAAGGTGGACTCCGGCGGCAAGAAAGGTCAGCAAAACGCAGAACTGCGTGATGCTGAGGAGCGAACCACTTTCAGTATCGTTGGTCGGGTCGATAATCGAGCCGTAGCTAAGACCGGATTGAACACTGGCCAACTGGATCGTCAGCGAGCAGGCCTCAAGCACCGTATTCCAGAGCAAGGCCACGAGCAGGCCGGCTATCAGGTTGCGGCCGCACACGAGCCAGAAGCCAACAGGGGCTAGATCTGCAGTGCCAGCAGCCGCCCATTTACCTGAGAAACAGGCGCAGGCGATACAAAGCCCTAGAAAGGCGCGCGCCGGGCCTGGAACCTGCCGAAAACCGGGGAGATTCAAGACGGCTACAGCCGTCACCGCCCGGGCAACTTCGGTGGCAAACAAGGCGGCGGCTCCTTCGAGTGTCACCATAGCTACCGCGCAATCCTCGGAATCATTTCAGCCATTCGTGCGATATAGCCGGACATCTGATTCAGCATCCAGGGCAGGAGCAGCAGGAAGGCAAAGGCACAGACCGAAAAGCGGGGAATCGAGCTGAAGCCGGGGTCCTGAATCGAGGTAGCAACCTGGATCAGGTTGAATACGATGCCGCAGATGAGACAGATGCCTAGCAGTGGGGCAGCAATCAAGATCGAGGTGAGGATCGCCCCGCGGACAATTTCAACAGCAACGACGGTCTCCATCAGCGTACGACCTCGAAGGATTTCATAACGGCGTCAATGATGACCGACCAGCCATCGGCAATGACGAAGATCAGGATCTTGAAGGGCGCTGAGACCATGACCGGAGGCAACTGGATCATGCCGAGCGTTACGATCACGGCAGACACAATCAAGTCGACAATCAGGAACGGCATATAGAGGAGCACACCGATCTTGAAGGCACTTTTGAGTTCGCTCAACATGTAGGCACCAGCGATGACGGGAAAGGCGAGATCGGCTGGAGTCTTCGGGGCAGGGCCACGCGAGACTCGCAACATCATGGCGATCTCTTTCTCGCCAAGATAAGGCACCATGTAGCTCTTCATCTGGTTGCCACCGGCCAGGAAGGCTTGTTCTTCGCTTATCGTGCCCTTGTTGTATGGCTCGATGACTCCCTGGTAGATGGATGAGAGCTGGGGGGAGATGGAGAGCACTGTGAGCAGTGCGGATAGGGCAATGATGACCTGATTGGAGGGCACCGTTTGCGTCCCGAGGGCCTGGCGCAAAAAATGGAGCACCACGCTGATCCGCAGGAACGGCGTCATAGTGACGAAAAGCATGGGAACCATGGCAGCGATGGTGAGCTGTATGGCGAGGCGAAGCGGCGTGTTGCTGGAATCGACGGCAGAACCGGAGGCTGGAGCGGCAAGAGCGACACTGGCGCAAAAGCCAATCGCGAGAAGAGTCTTCAGCAAACCGCTTCCCTCGCTAGCTGAGACTTTCGGGTTCTGGTTTCCAGTTCGAGAATCTGGCTGGATTTGGCACTATTCCAGACCACAAGCTTATGGGTGGCGCCGTCGATTTCGACTTCAAGAACTCTCATCGACTCGCCTGGCCCCAGCCACTTCTGGCCGGCTATCGTAATTTTGGCTCTAGGCGGCTGAGCCTGCTGATTCTTGCCGAGAAGGCGGCCCTTGATAAACAGTTCTTTCACCAGATTCCACATTGTGTTCTCTTCCTCAGTTTTCCGTGGCCAAATCTGTCACTCGAACACCCATCGATTCGTCGATAATTACAACTTCGGCAAAGGCCGCCGCAGTGCCGCCAATGATGAGATCGATGTTTTCGCCGGCCGACCGGTTGAGCTTGATTACGCTGCCTTCTTCGAGGGCGAGAATCTCGAAAATGGTCATCGTTTTTTCGTCAAGTACAGCCTCGACACTTAAAGGCATGTCGAGGTAGTGATCGAATTGCTCAGATTGGCTCATGAATCACGAATTCTTCAGGCGCTAGCGCTTGAGGTTGATGGTTTCCTGGCTGATTTCATCAACCGTGGTGATCACACGGGTATTGGCCTGATAGCCGCGCTGCAGGACGATCAGATTGGTAAACTCGCGGGCGATATCGACGGTAGATGATTCAACAGCACCACCGAGAATCGAGCCGCGGCCACCGGTGCCCGGGGTTCCGATCGCCGGTAGAGCGCTCTTTTCGCTTAACTGGAAAGCGCTATCACCAACAGCCACGAGTGATTCCGGATTTCGGATCGAAGCCATTGCTACTTGACCTACGGCCTCCTGGACGCCATTGGAGTATTGAGCGAGAACGCGGCCTCCATCACCGATACCGACACGAATCAAAGCAGCGGAAGGTTGTCCGTCCTGGGAATTGGCGCTGACGGCAGAAGGTTGAGCATACTGCGTAATTCGTGGCGTTAAACCGTTGTAGATGCCCCATTTGAAATTGATGTCAGAGGCACCGTTGGCCAAGCCTGCAATCGCGAACGTCACATCAGTGGCTGCATCGGGGGTGGTCAGCCTGCCATTGCTATCAAACTGAAAGGTGCCGGTAAGGGGAGCGATCGGAGCCGTAACGTCGGCATCCGGAATCGTAATGCTGTAAGTCCACGCGTTAGGGGTCGCGGACTTGGTGAAGCTTACGGAAACCACGTGACTGCTGCCGAGAGAATCGAAAATTTCAATTGAAGACCGGAAGGTTTCTGGCGGAGGCCCGAGCGTCGCAGCTGCATTCAGATTCATGTCGAACTGGAAGGCTGTCGAGGCCCTCGGAGCCTTAATTGAGCCGACCGGAACAACAATATCCCCGACTGGCCCATTTGTGTCGAGCCTTCCGTTTGTCTCAGTCCAACCCTGTACCTTATAACCCTTTCCTGTCAGCAGATTCCCGAACTTGTCCACAATCAAGTTGCCACCACGCGAATAGACCGTTGTGCCCTGAGGGTTCTTGAGCACAAGGAAGCCATCACCCTGAATTGCGGCATCGAGGGCACCGCTGCTGGCCTGGATGGCACCTTGCGAAAAGTTCCGCAGCGTGACGGGCCGGCCGACGCCGAACCCGACCTGCGTTTCGCCCAGACCCGAGCCCAGCGACTGGGTCACAAGGTCATAGAACGAAACCGTGCTGGACTTGAAGCCAGGCGTGTTAATGTTGGCAAGGTTGTTGCCAACAACGTCGACTGCCGTGGAATGAGCGCCCAGAGCAGAGAGTGCGGTTGAGAATGATGTAAACATTTATTTCTTTCGTGTCTCCTTAAAACTTCTTTTGTACGGAACGGTAAGACTAGGGTGCTGCGGTTTTAGCTTCGGCCGGAGTCAGCCTGGCAACCAAGAGCTTCATCTGGTTCTTGATATCCACAAGCTGTTCAGTGCCGGTGAATTGATTGAGCTGAGTAATGTACTGCATGCTGTCTGCAGGCTTGCTCGGGTCCTGATTCTTGATTTGTGCAATCAGCAATTGCAGGAAAACTTCCTGATTTGCCAGATCATTGGGCTCTGCTTCACCCTTCTTCTTGGTGTCGGCAGCCTCGGCCCGACCAGCCAGTTTGGTTGTGTCGAATGAGGGCTGCTGTATGCCGGTCAAGTTTAAATTCGAAGTCATGGAATACTCCTTTTCTTTCTTCGTGCGCTGAGCCTAGGACTCAAGCTGTTCGTCAAATTCGTTTTGCCAGGCCTGCTCTTTTTTCCGGTTTCGGCCTTGCTGGTTTTGCTCTTGGGCATCCTTGCGGTCTGCCGGGGAATCATCAAAATTGAAGGCTTGTGAGGAAGTGCCCGCAGTGGCAATCGGTTCGCGCAGCGAATCGAATTGGTTCGCAGGAGGCAGTAGACCCTCGGCTCGGCGACGGCCATCGAATCCCAAATCAGGCTGCGCTACGTTGGCGGCGAGTTCTGCTGGAGGCGCGGTCCAATTCTCGGTCTGAAGCTTATTGAGAAGCGTTGGCATCGACTCTTCGATCCGGCCCTGAATCTCGGTATTGGGCGAATTGAATTGCAGAGTGAGATCGTTATTGCGCTGATTGAAGATCAGATCGAGATGGCGCACTGGTGTGCCCGTTGCCGCGCTCGAATCATTGAGCGGAATGCGGATAGATATCGTTTTGGCTTCGCGTGAGGCCGGCGGAGCTGGAGGCGGCTCTGGCACAAAGGTTGCCTTGCTTCGCTGGGGCACCGGAGCTGGCGGTGGAGTTGCAACTGATGGTGCGCGGGGAGCCGGATCGAGAGAATGCGGTGCCGGTGCTGGAGCGGGTTCTTCAGCGCTAGCCTTCAAAATAGGAGTGCCTTCGCGCGGTGCAGCGTCTGGAATCGGCTGCTCCAGGGCTAGCTTCGGCTCTTCGTTGGAAGGCGCTTCTGCCTCCACGCCTGGCTCACGCAGATCGACGGTGGCAGTCATCTCCGGTAGCTCTTTTTGGGTTGGTTCTGATTTGGATGGCGCCTTTATTGGATCATTCACTGCCGGTTGAACGTCGATAGCTAGAGTTTTGGGCAGAATCCGCTCACTCACTTTCCGCTTCAGGTTGACGACAGTTTCCAGTGGTGGCGGCTCGACGGTGGGTACAACTTTAAAAGCTGCCGGAGCTGGAGCAGGATTTACCGCGATGACTTTTTCACTCTCAATGCGTTCTGAGGCAGCATCGGAGCCATTCGATTTCTGTGGAGCGAGCATCGGCTCAAAGGCCTCAACCACCGCTGCTATCGCAGGGTCTTCATTGCTAACTTCTTTCTTCGCGACCGGGACTGGCAGATCTACTTTTGAGGATTCAACCACCGGAGTTTCTTTAACTGGAACTGGTAAGGTACTCACGAAAGGCAATGCTGGTAGAACTTGCTGCGGGGAGGCCTCGGGACCGGGTAGAGGTTTTGCCTCTGGCCCAGTGTCTCTGGCTTTAGCAACTCTGGCTTCAACGACCGTGGCTTCAGCAACTCTGGCTTCAACGACTGTGGCTTCAACCGGTTCTTGAACCGCTGCCCAAAGAATCGAAGCCTGGACGGCTTGCCCACCCACAAGGCCCAAAATGTCGGCTGCCAAGACTGGAGTACCTTTGCCCCCACGAGAACTTTCTTCAACTGCGCCAGATGCCGCAAATGTCTGAGTCTCTGCCACAGCGGAGCTTCCACCCTCTTGCCATGCCGTACCTGCTTCAACAGCGACCGGTTCTGGAAGTACCTGCTGTTGAAAGATCGTCACCCACATTCCGAGCAACGCAGCCATGCCGGTCTCACTAGCAGCACCATTGGCATCGTCCGTGCTCTCAGCAGAACGCCCGAACTCTGACTTTGCATCGAAACTGATCGACGCAGCGGTCTGAGGCAGAGTGGCTTCAAGGCTGGTCATGGATGGCATCACGCAGAATCACATTGCACGCGCAATGCCAAAGCAAAAAAGCCTTTGGTCACCAGATTGCTATTCCCTCTCTCAGTAGAACCATGGACACCACTACCAGCATCCTCGCCAGCGGTCTTCGAGCCCGCGCTGAGAGCCTCGACATCGTAGCCAACAATCTGGCCAATACAGGTACTCCAGCCTTTAAATCCGAGCTCGAACGCTATGCACTGTATGGTTCGGACGAAGCCAATGCAGCCAATGGCGGCCTTGCATTTACAGGGGTTTCACCAGATCTGCGTAAGTCCTGGATCAACTTCAGTCAAGGCCTTCTCGAGCCGACTTCGCGCCCGCTCGATGTAGCCCTTGAGGGCAACGCCTACTTCGTCACAGAATCGCCAGATGGCAATTTGTTGACACGCAATGGCAGTTTCCAAATCGGTACCGACGGCCAACTTCGAACCCGCGAAGGGTTCAAAGTGAAACTGACTCTTCCTGATGGGCAGCCGATCCCTCCGACCTTTCGATTTGACCCTGCCCGCAATCTCGATATCGACCGGCAGGGGGTTCTGCGGCAAAATAATGTCGCCCTTGCACGGATCGACTTGATGGAGCCGTCCGAACGCGACCAATTGACCAAGTCTGGCAATTCCTACTTTGCCCTCAGTGAGACGAACAAGCTAAAGCGAGCTGCCGGAGTAGAGGTACATCAGGGCTGGCTTGAGAAGTCCAACATCGATCCAACCACAGGCAGCATTCAGATGGTTAAGATTTCGCGCCAGTTCGAGATGTTGCAAAAGGCCCTGCAATTGCATGGCGAGATGGGGAAGCGATCCACTGAAGAAGTGGGTCGGGTATAGGAACCAAGCATGATACGAGCACTTTATAGCGCTGGCTCCGGCATGTCCGCCCAGCAACTCAACGTAGACAATATTGCCCACAACCTGGCCAATGCCAACACGTCCGGCTTCAAGGCCCGGCGAGCCCAGTTTCAGGACCTGATGTATCAGACCCTGACTCAGCCTGGTGCCTCGGCTGGAGCACAGACCAACATTCCAAGCGGGCTGCAACTTGGGCTTGGTACGCGGACCGTCTCAAACGAAATTGTCTTTTCTCAGGGTGATTTCGCGATGACCAACAATCCTCTCGATCTAGTGATTCAGGGCAAGGGTTTCTTCCAGATTCGAAGGCCAACCGGAGAGACTGCTTATTCGCGCTCGGGTGGATTTCACCTCGACCGTGACGGCAACATTGTCACCAGTGACGGCGATGCACTCGAGCCTCAGATTACAATTCCGGCCGAGGCGCAGGGGGTCACGATTGGAGCTGATGGCACCGTCAGTTATGGCCTTCCCGGACAGACCGCGACTCAGGTGGCGGGCCAGGTCCAGATTGCCAATTTCGCCAACCCGGCAGGTCTCAACAGCATTGGCAAGAACCTTTACATGCCGACAGATGCTTCGGGCGAGCCGCAGATCGGCACACCCGGCGGACAGGAAGGCATGGGCGCTTTGCTGCAAGGCTATCTCGAACAATCCAACGTCAGCGTCGTCAGTGAGTTCATCAATCTGATCGTGGCGCAGCGCGCCTATGAGGCGAACGCAAAGATCGTTAAGGCTGCCGATGAAATGTATCAGCAAGCCAACAATGTGACACGGTAATGATGTTTCTTCTGCTTGGTTTCGCTTTGGCTATTGAGCCCGGCTGCCTGATCATCGACCGACCTCAAGTGCTTGCGGAAGATCTGGCCAGGCGGCTGCCTGAGTTTCAACGACTGCCCGCCGCTACAGTGCTCACGGCTGCTCCAGGGTTTGGTGTGCGACGCGACTTGTCGTCGTCGACGCTTGGTGCCTGGGCGCGAAGTTTTGGAATCGAAGCTGGGCAGTTTGACCCTCTCTGCCTGTATCGCTCTGCTGCATCAGATCGGGATATTGCCTGGGAAGCAGAACTGCGCGAGGCACTTGACGGTCTGTTCGGATTGAAGCCCGGCCCCAAAGAAATCGAGATCCTGGAACACTTCGTCGCACCCGGACCGCCAGGTAAATTGAGCCTTGAGCGAAGCGGGCTCAGCTTTGAAGCGCAGAGGCAGCAGTATTTGTGGCGAGGCAGGCTGATAGGAACTGGCTCTTATGCCTCTGTTCGGATTCGATTCGCTTTCCATCGCCGGCAACTGAGGCTGGTAACAGCCCGTCCCCTTAGTGCGGGCCGACTGTTGACCCGAGAGGACATTGCGAGCATCGAAGAAGCCTGGCGACCCGGGAGAGGCAAGGACGAGATCCTCGTCGAGCTTCCGTTGGGTAAGGTGTTACGACGCTCGCTGTCCAAAGGCACGGTCCTCGAGCCTCTCCACCTGACGGAAGCTCCGCTGATTCAGCAGGGCGATGCGGTCGAGCTTTCAAGCACGGCCGGAGAAGCCACGATCCGCATGAGCGCAGTTGCCCGAGGCAAGGCTCGCCTTGGGGATCCGCTGCTGATCTCAACACTCGAAGGCAAAAAGCTTTTGCGAGCGATCGCCGTCGGCCCGGGCAAGGTTGAAATTCAGTCGGGGAAAGGAAAGAAAAACAGATGAGAATAACTGTTCGACTCCTCTTTGTAGCGCTCATCGCGAGCGCAATCGGTGAAGGGCAAAGCGCGCCTGGCTCCATTTACTCAGAATCCGGCCGATACAGCGACCTCTCAGGCGACCTCAGAGCTCGACGCGTTGGAGACACGATCACGATTGTGGTCTCAGACAGACTCACAGCCAGCAGCCAGGGGGATTCATCCTCGTCTCGAAAGTCCTCTGTCGATTCGAGCATCAGTAAGTTACTCGGCCAGCCAGCCGCACTGGGAGCATTGAGCAATCTGGCCGCGCTGAGTGGTAATTCGAAGCTGGACGGGTCTGGCTCGACGAGCCGATCCAATGTTCTGACAACGACATTGACCGGGCGCGTGGTCGAGGTCTTGCCAAACGGAGATCTTGTGGTTCAGG
>Ga0209591_10002737_pt1 | contig 20906 bp, 13 predicted proteins | sample MAT01_FD_187207 | JGI IMG/M metagenome (GOLD analysis project Ga0209591, IMG submission 187207) | Freshwater microbial communities from Lake Fryxell liftoff mats and glacier meltwater in Antarctica - MAT-01 (SPAdes) (version 2) | ecosystem: Environmental > Aquatic > Freshwater > Ice > Liftoff... | reverse complement strand
CCCGTGGGCTCGTAGCCGCCCCAGTCGTTGTCGATCCCCGCGGCGCTGATCCACAAGCGATCACCGGCCTTGTTGACCTGCATGCGGTAGTCGGGACGTCGCCCCCTCAACTCGATCACGCTCTCGAGGATCACGGGCGGGTTCGGATTGAAGCCCGGCGCGAGCACGGCGAGCATCGCCCCGTGCTCGGTGTAGTGGTTGCGGTCGTAGCGCTGCATTTGCACGTACACGCGCATCCCCACGACCTCCATCATCGACACGTCCGGCAGGCGATCGTCGTCGGCGTAGGCGCTCAGATCCTGGCCGGCCGAGACCACCCCGGTCGTCGTGTCGAGCCACCACAGGTTCGCGCTGTCGTGGTCGGAGATCAGGACCATGGTCGGCCCCACCAGGGCGAGATCGCGCGGCGCCAAGACCTCGGGGATCGAGAACTGCTGGATCAACCCGAGGCCCGGCAGCGCGCGCACCTCTACCTTCCGGTCGTGGCGTCCGAGCACATACAGATGTCCGTCGAACACGCGCACGATCGAGTCCTGGCTCGCGGTCGCCGCGAGCGGGGTCGCGGCCCAGGGCGGCGCGTTGTCGACCAGCGAGAGCGCGCCCGTGGAGTTGCTCAGGTTCGTGGCCACGATCAACTGGCGCGACGGGGCCCGAAACGCGAACGCCGAGCAGCAGATCGTGAGCGCCAACGCAGAGAGGAGCGGAGTGCGGAGCATGAAGGCCTCGAAAGTCCGTAGGGGTGGTGAGCGCTGCGCGCTCGTGGGTGGGGGGGGCCGGCTAGCATCCGTTGGAAAGCGCTCGCCCGGTGCGAAGTCGTCCCGCTCGATCTGCGGCGCCAAGAGCCCTGAGACCTCGCCCGAGCCGACCGCGCGGTCCGCGCTCCTGTCCGGCCTGATTCCCCGGTCCCGGCACGGCGGTCCGCGCATTCCCGCGCGTTGACACCCCACATCGAGCGTGTTGGGATCTCGCGGGCCCAACCACTGGGGGCCCGCACCTCCCGGACCCCCATGCGCTGCCCCCGCTGTAAACAGGACAACGACCGCGTCGTCGACTCGCGCGCGAGCTCCGACGGTTCGGTCATCCGCCGTCGGCGCGAGTGCCTCGCCTGCGTGCTGCGCTACACGACCTACGAGCGCATCGAGGAGACGCCGCTGCGCGTCATCAAGAAGAGCGGCGAGCGGGTCCGCTTCGAGCGCGACCGCGTCTTGGCCGGGATGATCCGCGCCTGCGAGAAGCTGCCTGTCGCGATCGAGGAGCTCGAGGCCGCCGCCGCGCGCGTCGAGACACGCTGTCAGGAGGAGTACGACCGCGAGGTGCCGAGCTCCGTCATCGGCGGCATGGTCATGGAGGAGCTGCGCAAGCTGAACCAGGTCGCGTACGTGCGCTTCGCCAGCGTGTACCGCGAGTTCAAGGACGTCTCGCAGTTCCTGGAGGAGTTGAAGCCGATCCTCGAGTCTCGTGGTGGGAAGTCGCCGTGACGACGCAGCTCGAAGAGAGCGGGAGCCGCGCATGAAGGTCGCGCGCATCCGACGACGCGACGGCACGCTCGTGCCGTTCGAGCGGCGGCTCGTCGAGAGCGCCGTCACGCGCGCGGCGGAACGCGCCGGCGAGGAAGGCTCGCGCGCGCCGGCCGAGGTCGCGGACCTCGTCGAGATGGCTCTGTCGCGGCGTTACGGGCCCGATCGCGTGCGCGAGGTCGCGGACCGCGCACGCGCGCCGGAGAACGGCGCGGTGAACTCGCCCAGCGTCGAGGAGATCGAGGACCTCATCGAGGAAGCGCTGATCGAGCTCGGTCACGCCGTCGTCGCGAAGTCCTACATCCTCGATCGCGCGCGCGATTCGCGCGTGCGCGCCGCGCTCGGCGCCGCGGGCCAGGATGCGCCGCTCGGACGTCGTGCGCCGCGCGTGCTCGTCAAGGGCGGCGTCGAGCCGTGGAGTCGCGTGCGTATCGTCGCCGCGCTCGTCTCGGAGGCCGACGTCCCGCGCGCGTTGGCCGAAGAGGTCGCGGCGCGCGTCGAGGAGCGCGTGTTCGCGAGCGGCTGGAAGCGCGTCTCGACCGCGCTCGTGCGCGAGCTCGTCGACAACGAATTGCTCGAACGCGGTCTCGCCGATGCGTTGCGCCGCACGCGTCCCGTGGGCATCCCGCGCCACGACCTGTCGCGCTGGATCTCGTCGCCGGACGCCGACGCCGAGCCCGGAGCGGCCGCGCGCGCGCTCGAAGCGCGCGTTGCGGGCGAGATCCTGCGGCGCTACACGCTCGAGGACCTTCTGCCCGACGCGCTCCAGGACGCGCTCGCCGACGGCGATTTCGGCTTGGAGGACCTCGACCGAGTTCACCAGGACCTCGCGCTCGCCGCGCCGTGCGACCTGTTCGTCGCGGGCGAGTTCGACCCGCCGAAAGCGTTCGAACTCCTGCAGGACGTCGCCGGACTGGCGTTGCGTTCAGCGCGCAGCATCGTGCTGGAGGATTGCGGCCAACTGCTGCACGTGCTGGCGCGCGCGGCTCGCGGAGCCGCACCTGACCGGCTCGGCGGCTGGATCTCCGCGCTCACAGCGGTCGCGCGCGCGTCGGGGCGCGCGATCGACCTCTCGGCGCGCCTCAGGAATCACGAATCCAAGCTCCGCGACCGCGGTCCGGCGGCGCCCTTTTGGTTCGAGCGACTCGTCTACGAGCTCGCGCAAGCGGAATCCGACGGGCCGCGTCCGGGGCTGCCGCGCGTGTATCTCGACGCCGCGGAACTCGCCGACGCCGCGGCGGCGCAACCCGCGCTCGAGCGCGGCGTCGAGCTCCTGCTCTCGCGCGGCCGCATCGTCCCGACGTTCGGATCCGCGGGCGAGCGCGCGGTCGGCGCCGGATTGTCGCGCGGACCGCGCGACCGCGGCGCTTTGGCCTTGCGCGGCGTCGCGACGCTGAACCTGCCGCGCGCGGCGCGCCGCGCCGGCCCGTGGCGCGAGGACGCGCTCTTCGAGGAGGTCTACCGCGTGCTCGGCCTCGCGTTGGATGCGCTCGCCGCTTTGCGCGAACTGCGCCGCGTCGCGAGCGCGACCGGTCCGCGCGCGAAGAGCCTCCACGCCGTCGTACCCGTCGGTTTGCGCGAAGCGATCGCCTGGATCGGCGACGGACAAGCGCGCCCCGAAGCGGCCGCGCGTTTGGTCGCCTTCCTGGGCGAGGCCGCGCAGCGCCTGGGTCAAGAGCGCGGACTTTCCGTCTCACTGTGCGGTCCGTACGGCGAGCGCGATGCGCGCCGCTTCGCGACTTTGGACGCGCGCCGATTCCAGGTCGTCCAGCCGAACTTGTTCCAGACCGCGGAATCCAAGCGTTCCGACGTGGAATACTCGCACGGCTTCGACCTCGCGGGCCTGCTCGCCGGCACGCACGACGGCGGTGGCGCGCGCGTCGAGGACGTGGCCACCGTGCTGTCGGCGCTGCCCTCGGGCGTGCTCGACGCACCCGGGCTCCTGCGCGCGATCGCGCGTCCGCAGGACGGACGCGCGCCGATCCTGGCCGGGCTCGAAGCGTTCGCGCGTCACCGCGCGCGACAAACCGCGCGCACGGGCGTGCTCTACGCGCTTCCGCGCGAGGCCGAACCCGCTTCGCTCTACTCCGACGACTCCACGCGGACGACCTGAGCGTCCTCCGCCCGCACGATCGACCGACGACCGCACGATCCCGCACACGACCATGCGCCTGAAACGACTCCAGCTCTTCGGCTTCAAGTCCTTCGCCGACCGCACCGCCTTCGAGTTCGGCGAGGACACCTTGACCGGCGTCGTCGGTCCGAACGGTTGCGGCAAGAGCAACGTCGTGGACTCCGTGCGCTGGGTGCTCGGTGAACAGCGGCCGACGTCGATGCGCGGCGCGGAGATGACCGACGTCATCTTCAAGGGCAGCTCGAGCCGGCCCGCGCTCTCCGTCGCCGAGGTCACGCTGATCATCGACAACGCGTCGGGCAAGTTCGAAGGCCACGGGCCCGAGGTCGCGATCACGCGTCGCGTGTTCGCGAGCGGCGAGGGCGAATACCTGGTGGACGGCTCGAAGGTGCGCCTCAAGGACGTGCGCGAGATGCTGTTCGACACGGGGCTCGGCAGCCGCGGCTACTCGGTGCTCGAGCAGGGCAAGATCGACGCGGTTCTCTCGGCGAATCCGGTCGAACGCCGGCGCATCTTCGAGGAAGCCGCGGGCGTGTCGCGCTACCGTCAGCGTCGCCAGGAGACCGAGCTGCGCTTGAAGCGCGTCGCCGAGGACCTGGCGCGCCTCGACGACCTCCTGGGCGAGCTGTCGAGCCGCGTGCGCTCCCTGAAGATCCAGGCCGGCAAGGCCGAGCGCTGGACCGCGGCGCACGAGGAGTGGCTCTCGGCGCGCACGCGCCACGCGCGTCACGGATTGTGGATCCACGGCGAGGCGCTGGGCGCGCTGGCCGAGTCCGCCTCGGGGCTGGACGCGCGCGCGAGCGCGCTGCGCACGGAGCGCGACGAGGCGGCGACGGACCGCGCGCTGCGCGAGAAGGAGCGCGCCGCGCTGATGGCGGAGCTCGATCGCGCCGCGTCGGAAGCGTCGCGCCTTTCGGGCGAATCGCGCGCGGTCGACGAACGCGTCGGCAATCTGCGCCTGCGCATCTCGGAGTCGAAGAACGCCGCGCGCGACGAGTCGGAGCGCGCGCGCGTTCTGGCCGTGAGCCTCGCGGAACGACGCCAGCAGTCGGAAGCGCTGCAAGCGAGCGTGCGCGGGCTCGAAGCCGCGGCGCGCGAAGCGCACGGGGTCGCGATGGCGAGTTCGCAGGAACTCGGGCAGGTCTCGAATCGCGCCGTCGAGCTGCGCAACGCGCTCGAATCGCGTGGCCGTGCGTTGCTGCGGCTCGTCGCCGAACGCACGCAGGCCGAGAACCGCATCGCGTCGCTCGAAGGTGCCTTGGCGCAGGCGCGTGAACGCGACGCGCGACACGCGGAGCGTTTCGAGATCGCGCGCACCACCGTCGACGCGCAGCGTGGCGAAGAGAATGGCTTGGTCGAGAACGCACGCGTCGCGGCCGAGGCGCTGGTCGAGACCGAGGCGAAACGCCGCGTGCTCGCGCAGTCGATGAGCGACCTCGGGACCCAGCTCGGGAAGGACGAGGCCGAGAAGAAGGGCCTCGAGATCGAGCGCGCGCGCGTCGCGAGCCGCATCGACGTGCTGCTGGCGCGCGAGCGCGACCTCGAGGAGCTCTCGAAAGGCGGCAAGACCGTTCTCGAGGCCATCGAGCGCCGGCAAGAACCGGTAGCGAAGGAGGAGCTCCTCGGACTGCTCGCCGACCACCTGCGCACGGACACGACGCACGCGCGCGCGCTCGACGCGGCGCTGGGCGATCGCGGCAGCGCGCTCGTCGCGACGGAACGCGGCGCGGCGGAGAAAGTGCTCGCTTGGCTCAAGGCGCGCGAAGGCGGATCGGTGGGACTCGTCCTGCCGCAAGCGCTGGCGCGCACCGCGGAATCGGGACCGATCGACGACCCGCGCGTCGTCGCGCCGCTCGCGCAGTTCGTGCGCTGCACGAAGAAGTTCGAGCCGCTGCGCCACGCGCTGCTCGGCGACGTCTTCGTCGCCGTGGACGTCGCCGCTGCGCTGGAGCTCGTCGGCGAGCATCCGACGCTGCGCTTCGTCACGCTCGAGGGCGACCTCGTCGACGCCGCGGGCGTCGCCGGCGGTCACCGCGCGCTCACGCAGGGCGCCGTCGGGCGTCGTTCGAGCGCCGAGGAGCTCTCCGCGCGCGTCGCGGAGCTCGACGCCGAGATCGAGGAGATCGACCTGCGCAAGGCCGAAATCGCGCAGCGGCGCATCGGCATGCAGAAGGACTGGGAACGCTCGAGCCTGGAGCTCGAAGCGCGCCGTAACGCGCGTTCGCACGCCGATTCGGCGCTGTCCACGTCGCGCGCGCGCTTGCGCGACCAGGAGGCGCTCTTCCGCGCGCTCGAGCAGGAAGGTCGTGCCGCGCAAGAGCAGGCCGCGCGCCTCGAGCGCGATCTCGAGACTTCGCGCGCCACGTTCACCGGCGCGAGCGCAGGCCACGACAAGGAGCGCGAGGCGCACACGGCGCTGGAGAGCGAGCGCAGTGGGCTCGACGCGCGGCGTCAGGAACTCTCCGGTCTCGAGGCCGAAGCGCGCTCGAACGCCGCGCGCGCGCGCGCCGAGCACGAGGGCGAAGCGCGTCGTCAGGCAGACGTCGCGCGCGCGCTGCAGGACAACGAGCGCGAGCACGAACGCGCCGCGCGGCTCGCGGCCGACCACGCGACGGCCGTCGAACGCAACGAGGCCGAGCTCGAAACGCTGCAGGCGCGCAGCGCGGAACTGCTCGAGGAACGCGCGGCCGCCGACGAGCACGTGCAGACGCTGCGCGGTGCGCTCGAGGCCGGCGTGGACGGGATGACGCTCCTGCAGGGACGCGAGCACGCGGTTTCGCGCGAGCTCGAATCGGTCGTCGCGAAGCTGGCCGACGTGCGGCTCGCCGAACAGCGCGAACGCATGGCGCGGGAGGAGATCGCGCGGCGCGCGCTCGAGGACCTGCAGGCCGAGGAGCACACGCTGCTCCAGGACTTCGAACCCGAGGCGGAGCTGCGCGACGTGGACGCGCTCCAGGCGCTCGACGCGGCCGTGCGCGAGCTCAAGAACCGCCTCGACAAGATCGGGCCGGTGAACACCGAGGCCGTGGCCGAGCTGCAGGAGTCCGGCGGACGCCTCGACTTCCTCGAGAACCAGCGGAAGGACCTCGTGCAGTCGCGCGACGTGCTGGCCGAAGCGATCCGCGAGATCGACGGCGAATCGAAGCGCCTCTTCCACGAGACGTTCGAGGCCGTGCGCGTGAACTTCCAGCGCATCTTCCGGCAGCTCTTCGGCGGGGGAAAGGCCGACGTGACGCTCACCGAAGGCGACGATCCGCTCGACACCGGCGTCGAGATCGTGGCGCGTCCTCCGGGCCGCGAACTGTTGCCGATCGGGCTCCTCTCCGGCGGTCAACGCACGCTGACGGCGCTGGCCTTGCTCTTCGCCGTGTTCGAAGCGCGCCCGAGCCCGTTCTGCATCCTCGACGAAGTCGACGCTGCGCTCGACGACGTGAACGTCGCGCGTTTCCTGGCGATGCTCGAGGGCTATCGCGCGACGACGCAGTTCGTGATCGTCACACACAACAAGGTGACGATGGCCGCGTGCCAGCGACTCTACGGCGTGACGATGGAGACGAAGGGTGTCTCGCGTCAGGTCAGCGTCGAGATGGGCGACGTCGATCGCTGGGCCGAGAAGGCCGCGGGCGGCGGCTCGGCGAGTGAGAACCTGCGCCAGGTCGAGATGATCCCGCAGGCCGGCGGCGGCCGCGTGAGCGAGGTCGTGGCGCATCCCGCGCCGTCGATGAACGAACCGGCGGCCTGATCGGGTCCGGTCGGTGGCGGTCCGCTGCGGGATCCCCCGCGGCCGACTCCGTCCGGATCGCGCTCCGGGAAAGCTCGCCTCCAACGCTTCGCCTTCCTCGGAAGTAGACTCGACCGCTCCAGTGGATCGCGTCGGTCAGGCGATCCAGGGACGGGCAGTCGAGGACCGTGTTGGCAGGAGCATCGCGAGCAACGTGGGTCGCCGGGTTGGCGCTGGTAGCGCCGCTCTGGGCCCAGGATCCGTCGGTGGAGGTCGCGCGGCCCGTGCCGGAGCCGATCGCGCCCGCGGTCGAGAGCGCGCCGCCCGCGCCGCAGCTTGCGCGCGCTCCGCAGGGCGCCGGCCCGAGCGCCGTCGACGCGCAGGCCGCGACGAGCACGCCGAAGACAGCGCCGAACACCGCGGGAGTTCCCAGTGCTCCCACGATCCCGACGCCGAGCGCGGCGCTCCCGCCGGCCTGGGACGCGCGCTACCGCACCCACGACGAGGTCGTCGCCTGGAGCGACGCGTGGATCGAGACGGGCCTGGCCGAGCGCGTCGATCTGCCCGCGTCGCGCAGCGGTCGCGCCGCACCGGCGCTCCAGTTCGGAGCACCGGGCGAACGCGCGCTCGCGGAACGGCCGACGATCTTCCTCCTCGGCGGACTCGACGGCGTGTCGCTCGCCGGCTGCGAAGGTGTCCTGCGCGCCGCGGACGAGCTCTTGCGCGCGCGCGAAGCGCTCCCTCCCTCCGTCGCGTTCGTGTGCGTGCCGTGGGCGTCGCCCGACGGACTCGCGCGCACGCTCGGCGGCGATCCGTGCGACGGACGCGATCGACTCGCGGTCGACGACGACGGGGACCTCGCGCTCGACGAGGACGGTCCCGACGACGTGGACGGCGACGGGCAGATCCTCGAGATGCTCGTCGAGGATCCGAGCGGTGAGTGGACGCGCGGTTCCGACCCGCGCTTCCTCGTTCCCGCCCAGAGCGGCGATCGGCTGCGCTACTCGCGCACGAAGGAAGGTCGCGACGACGACGGCGACGGACGCTTCAACGAGGATCCCGTGGGCGGCGTCGTCCTCGACCTCGCTTTCCCCGTGGGTTGGCACGGCGAGCCGGGAGGACTCGGCGGTGCGCTGCCGCTCGACGACGACTTGTCGCGCGCGCTGGCGGACTTGATGCGCGCGCGTCCGCCGCTCGCGGTGCTCGCGTTCCAGGGCAACCACGGTGAGCTCGCGCGCGCCGGCGGCGTGGACGGGCTCGCGTGGAGCGATGGTCCGGGCTCGCGCGCGGACGCGGCCGCGGTGCGGCTCTTCGCCGAGTCGACGCAGCGCGCGCAGACGGACCCGATCGCGCTGCGCCACGCGCGCGGCGAGGCGCGTCCGGGCGCGGCTCTCGATTGGATCCACTCGGTCGTCGGCGCGCTGGCTTGCGAAGTCGGCGTGTGGGGACCGCTCGAAGAACGCGCCGAACGTCTCGCCGACCAGCGCGGCAGCGCCGGGAATCCGCTGGCGGAACCGCGCAACGGAATCGCGACCGAGGCGGCCGCGCCGAACGGGGAGAGCGCGTGGGCGCGCTGGCTGGACGACGTGCGCGGCGGCATCGGGTTCGTCGACTGGCATCCCGTCGATTTGGGCGCGGGGCGCTCGGCGCTCGTCGGTGGCTGGCTGCCGTTCGCACGCGCGAACCCGCCGAAGGAGAACCTCGCCGGCGCGACGCACGGTCTCGGGACGTTCGTGAAGCGGCTCGCGGCCGGCGCGCCCGCGCTCGAGTTGCGCGTCGTCGAAGCATCGCGCGACGGCGAAGTCGTCACCGTGCGCGCGCGGCTCGAGAACACGGGTCGCTTGCCGACCGGACTCGGCGGCGCGAATGGCGCGCGCGTCACGCTCGAGCTGCCGACCGGTGCGCGACTCCTGTGGGGCGAGCTCGACGCGCGACTCGGAGCCCTCGAACCGGGCGCGACGAGCCGCGAGATCACGGCAGTCGTGCTCGTGCCGCCGGGCGGCACGTTGAAGCTCGCCGCGCGCGCGCCGTGGGCCGCGCCGGTCTTGCGCGAGGTGAAGCCTTGAGCGCGACGATTGGGCGCGACGCGCGTCCGGCCTCATCCGCGCACGCGCGAAGCCGCGGGCTGCTGGCCTGCCTCGCGCTGCTCGGCGTGCTGTCCGCGAGCGCGATCCCCGCGCGCGCGCAGTCGCCCGATCCCGCGTCGACGCCACCCGAGGTCGTGCCCGAGACGCCCGAGGTCGAAGCTGCCGACATCGCGCCGCCGGTGCAGGACCCGCGGTCGCAGACGCGGACCGAAACGGTCGACGAGCCCGTCGCCGAGCCGGTGCCGCCGACTTCCGCTGCGTCGCAGGCTCCTGTCGCCGCCCCCGCGCCGGATGCGTACGCCGTCGCGTGGACCGAGCCCGTGTTCGAGCAGGAGCTCGCGCGCCTCGTCGCTGCGCATCCCGCGCGCGTGCGCGTGACTGCGCTGGGCACGAGCAAGCAAGGCCGCCGCATCGCGCTCCTCACCATCGGTGATCAGGCGGGCGATCCCGATCGCCGGCCCGCGGCGCTCCTCGCGACCGATCTCGAAGCGCGTTTCGGCGAGCGGCCGGGTGGTCCGGAAGCGGCGCTCCACGCGATCCGCGCGCTGCTCGAACGCGCCGAGCGCGAACCCGAGATGGCCGAGCTCTTAGCCGGCATCACGCTCTACGCCGTGCCCGCGCCCGACCCGGACGGCGCGTTCGCAGTGGGGGCGACCGCCGAGCGCACGTGCCGTTTGGAGCGCAATTTTCCGGCCGGATGGCAGCCCTCGGATGCGGTCGATTGTCCGCAGGGTCCGTATCCGTGCTCCGAACCCGAGACGCGCGAGCTCGCGCGGTTCGTCGCGAGCGCGACGAACGTCGGCGCGCTCGCGCTGCTCACGCGCACGGTCGCGGCGGAATCGTTCGCGGCCCCGGACGTCGACTCCGCGCTGGCGCGCATCGCCGCGCGCACCGCGCTCGACGCGACGCAACTCGCACGCGCGCGCGACGCCGTGCTCCTCTTGCCCGGCAGCCTCGCCGCGTTCGCGCGCGCGCGCGCGGGAGCGTGCGTGCTCGCGCTCGATCCGTGGAGTGGAGCCGCCGCCGCGCCCGGCGGAATCCGCGCCGGATTCCAGACGCTGCCCGTGGCGATCGAAGCCTTGCTGCGCGAATTGCCGCGGCTCGAGGCCCGGAGCTTGCGCGCCGAGCGCTTGCGCGAACGGCTGTGGCTCGTCGAGGTCGAACTGCGCGTCTCCGGTGGCCTGCCGACCGCGAGCGCCGAGGAGCGCGCGAAAGCACCGGCCAGCGTGTGGCTCGACGTCGACGGCGCGCGCGTGTCGAAGATCGGTTCGCGGCGCGAAGGTCAGCCGGTGGGGAACCTCGACGTGCCGCGCGGGACGACGTGGCGCATCGGACATCTGCACGGCAACGAATCGGTGCGCTTGTTCCTCGCCGTCGAAGGCGACGAGGGCGGCGTGCTGAAGCTGGCGTTCCGCAGCCTGCGCGGCGGACGGTCGGAGTTCGACGTGCCGCTCGGAGGCTGAGGTACTGCGCGCTCGCGGCCTGGAGGATCTCACGATGCGGCGACGCCGCGCGCGACCCGTGCGCCGCATCGAACCGCGCCGCAGTGCGCTGGCGATCCGCTCCCTGCACGGAACGATCGGCCTCAACGGCTCCGGGTCAGGCCCGCCGCGAACTGGCTGACGGTCGCGATCCAGCGCTCGGAATCGCTCTCGAAACATCGGTCGTGCTCGGCGTCGTCGAACACGACCAGGGTCGAACGAACTCCGGCGGCCGTCGCCAGGCGATCCGCTTCCGAGGCTGTCACGCGTTCGTCGCGGCCGCCGCGCAGGATCAGCACAGGGATTCCGGGCTCGATCAGAGCGCAACAACGCTCGGGCGCGACGTCGTCCAGCTCGGGGAACACGAACGGCGCGGCGGCGAAGAGACCCCAGGCGGCCAAGTCCTCGGCCACCGGCGGGAGGAAGAGCTCGCAGCGGTTCCGAACGGCGTCGCGCAGGCTCGCGAACCCCGAGTCGAGCACGAGCCCGTCCACGCGGGATCCCTCGCGCGCGGCGGCTTCGGCCGCGACCGCGGCGCCGTACGAAAAGCCCACGAGAACGATCGGTCGTCCGGGGCGGCGCTCCAGGGCGGCGTCGATGCAGGCCGCGACGTCGCGCCAGGCTGCGCGGCCGAAGTCGTAACTCGTCCCGGCCGAGTCGCCGTGTGCGCGCAGCGAAGGCGTGAGCACGGCATGACCGCGCTGAGCGAGCGCAGCCGCGCGGTGCGCGGTCGTCGAGCGCGAGCCGCGCCAACCGTGCAGCATCACGACCGTTGCCCCGAGCGCTTCCGGTGCGAAGAGCCATGCGCGCACGATCTGGGCGTCGTCCGTGCGCAACTCGAGGGTCTCGACGCCTGCGCTGGCCGGAACGTGCTCGGCGACGGGATCGGACCAGCGGTGCGACAGCGCGAACGCGGCCAGCAGGCCCGAGGCGAAGCACGCGACGCTCAGCGCGAGCACGGCGATCACCGCCGTCCGCCAGCGCGGCCGGGGGCGCGCTCGGGCTGGAGTCACGGCCGCGAGTCCTGCGTTCGAGGCCTGGGCGGGACGAGCGTTCGGACGCGCCACCTCAGCGCGTCACGAGCGACGCTTCGAGGTCTGCGAGGCCGCGCAGCGCGATGCGGCCGGCCGCGTCGAGGCTCTCCTTCGAGCAGTTCTCGGGGATGTCCTTGGCCGTGTGCCAATACGAGTTGTCGGGGCCGAAGTCGAGGTCGATCAGGTCCACGACGCGCACGCCGGCCAACAGGAACGGGACGTGGTCGTCGCGGACCTCCATCGACTTTCCGCCGACGTGCTTGCCGAGCCCGATCTCGCGCGCGGCCTTCGAGAAGATCTCCTTCAGCTTGCGGTCGGACAGCGTGTCGTTCGTCAGCTTGAAGTCCTTGTCGCCGACCATGTCGAGCAGGACGAGCGCGCGCAGGGTTTCGAGCCGGCCGTTCGCCTTGAGCACCTTCACGTGGTGGCGCGAGCCGTAGGTGTTGTCCTCGCCGATCCATTCCTCGCGCACGGCTTCCTCGCCGTCGAAGAATGCGAATCGGTAGGTGATCGCACGCTTCGGACCCTGGGCGAGCACGCGCGCGATCTCGATCAGGACCGCGGTGCTCGACGCGGAGTCGTTCGCGCCGACGAAGCGGAACGGCATGCGCTTCGTGTCGTAGTGCGAGGCGAGCAGGATCCAGCCGGCCTTCGGGTCGGTGCCGGGCAGCTCGGCGAGCACGTTCGAGAACTCGATGTCGCCCGCCGGCGTGGGGGCCGTGAACGTCTCGCGGACGGCCTCGAGGCCGATGCCGCGCAGCTCGGACTCGATCCAGCGGCGGCACGTCTCGATCTCGGCGCTGCCCGATGGCCGCGGACCGATCTCGACCTGGTGGAGGAGACCTTTCCAGGCGCGCTCGGCGTCGAAGGCTGGTGCCTTCGAGGGCGCGTCGCCCTCGGGGCAGCCGGCGGAGCAGAGTGCGAGGAACAAGGCGGGGACGATGATGCGCGCGCTGGGCTTCACGGGGCTGGAGCCTAGCAGCCTGTTGAATAAGCCCCTACTGCGGCTTCGCGCGCACACGCGCTGCGGCGTCGGGCTCGTCGGGCCGTGCTCAGCGGCCAGGCAGGCCGCTACCGCCGTACCTCTGTCGCCCTCCTTGCATCGCGAGTGCGGCTTCGCGCGCACACGCGCTGCGGCGTCGGGCTCGTCGGGCCGTGCCCAGCGGCCAGGCAGGCCGCTACCGCCGTACCTCTGTCGCCCTCCTTGCATGGCGAGTGCGCGCTTCGCCTCGCTACGGGGCTTTCTCAACGGGCTGCTAGCAGAGTCGCGACGCCGGATCTCGACACGGCGGGGGTGTACGCGACCGGAGTCCGGACGCGGAACTCGGGCGTCGTACGTCTGGGAAAGCGATTCCACAGGGCCTACTTGCGGCGTGGAGGGATGGGGTTCGCGCCGAAGCAGCGGTGCAACTCCAGAAGACGCCGAGTCGATCCGAAAGGCTCGGTACGTAACGACATCCCCGCGCCGCGGACTTCCTCCGGCCCCGGCGCTTTGCAACCACCTCTGGTAAAGCGGCCGTCATGTCCGAAGTCCCGCCCAGTTTCCTCGACCTCGTGGAAGGCCGCCTGTCGACGGCGAATCACGCCGCTCTGACCTGGCAAGGGACTTTCGAGGAGTACCTGGCCCTCGTCGAGGAGAAGCCGCAGGTCGCGCGCAACGCGTGGCAGCGACTGCTCGACATGATCGAGAGCCACGGATCGGTGCGGTCGGGAACTACGGGCGTCCGTCGCTGGCGCCTCTTCGAGGATCCGTTCGGCGACGGCGCGGACGCCGTCTACGGTCTCGACGAGCCGCTGGCGCGTCTGGTCCAGACGATTCGCGCGGGTGCGCGCGGGCTCGGGCCCGAGCGGCGCGTCGTCCTGCTGCACGGGCCCGTGGGTTCGTCGAAGAGCACGATCGCGCGGACGCTCAAGCGCGGACTGGAGGAGTACTCGCGCACGGACGAGGGCGCGCTGTACACGTTCTCGTGGGATGTAGACGGCGAGATCGTGCCGTCGCCCATGAACCAGGATCCGCTGATGCTCGTTCCGCGCGAGGCGCGTGCGGCCGTCGAGGAGCGCATCAACAAGCGACTGCGCCGCGAGTACCGCATCCAGATCGAGGGCGAGCTCGATCCCGTCGGCCGCCACTACTTCCGCGTGCTGATGGACCGCTATGCGGGCGACTGGCGCAAGGTCATCGGCCACGTGCGCGTGCGTCGCATGTTGCTCTCCGAGAAGGATCGCTGCGGGATCGGGACCTTCCAGCCCAAGGACGAGAAGAACCAGGACTCGACCGAGCTCACCGGCGACCTCAACTACAGGAAGATCGCCGAGTACGGCAGCGACAGCGATCCGCGCGCGTTCAACTTCGACGGCGAATTCAACGTCGCGAACCGCGGCATGCTCGAGTTCGTCGAGGTGTTGAAGCTCGACGTCGCTTTCCTCTACGACCTCCTCGGCGCCACGCAGGAGCACGCGATCAAGCCGCGCAAGTTCGCGCAGACGTCGATCGACGAGGTCATCCTCGGGCACACGAACGAGCCCGAATACAAGAAGCTCGCGAGCAACGACCTCATGGAGGCGTTCCGCGACCGCACGATCAAGATCGACGTGCCCTACAACCTGTCCGTGCGCGACGAGGTCGAGATCTACCGGCGCCAGTTCGCGCGCCGCCGCGTGCCCGGGCGCACGATCGCGCCGCACACGCTCGAGATCGCGTCCCTGTGGGCCGTGCTGACGAGGCTCGAGGACCCGACGCATCCGAGCTTGACGCTGCTGCAGAAGGCGCGGCTCTACGACGGGGTCGACGTGCCCGGCTTCACGCGCGAGCAAGTCGCCGACCTGAAGGACCTCAGCCCGCGCGAAGGCCTGCAGGGGATCAGCCCGCGCTACGTACAGGACCGCATCGCCACGTGTCTCGCGGGCGACAAGCCCTGCGTCGGGGCGCTCGACGTACTGGAGGAGATCGAGCGCGGTCTGCGCCACCACTCGCTCGTCTCCAACGAAGAGACGCGCAAGCGCTACGTGCAGCTCGTGTCGCTCGCGCGCGAGGAATACGAAGAGGTCATCAAGCGCGAAGTCCAGAGCGCGATCACAGCCGACCGCGAGGCGATCGACCGCCTCTGTGGGAACTACCTCGACAACGTGAAGGCCTACGTGACGCGCGAGAAGGTCGTCGAGAAGGACGGGCGTCTGTCGGATCCGGACGAGCGCGTCATGCGCGCCGTCGAGGAGAAGATCGAGATCCCCGAGTCGCGCAAGGGCGACTTCCGCCACGAGCTGATGAACTACGTGGCCGCGTGCCAGGCCGAGGGGCGCACGTTCGACTATCGCGAGAACGGGCGGCTCGTCCGCGCGCTCGAGCTGAAGGCCTTCGAGGACCGGCGCGACACGATCCAGTTGACGAGCCTCGTCTCGACCGTCGTCGATCCCGACGCGCTCGAGAAGATCGGCTTGATCCGGGGGCGGCTCATGCGCGAGTTCGGCTACGACGAGGTCTCCGCCGACGAGGTCCTGCAGCACGTCGCCGGGATCTTCGCGCGCGGCGAGGCGAAGCGGCCCGGTGCCGAGGCCGCATAGGAGTCCGTCATGCACCGCATCGAACGCGACCGCGCGCGCTTTCGCGAGATCGTCCGCGGGCGGCTGCGTTCCGATCTGCGCAAGTACCTCTCGACGAGCGAACTGCTCGGGCGACGCGGCGAACATTCGGTGACGATCCCGATTCCGCAGATCGAACTGCCCCGATTTCATTTCGGCGACAATTCGAAGTCGGGAGTCGGGCAAGGTCAGGGCGAGAAAGGCCAGCCCGTGGAGGGCGAAGCCAAGGACGGCGAAGGCGCGGGTGGCGCGGGCGAGGAGGCCGGCCATCACGTGCTCGAGGTCGAGGTCGAGCTCGAAGAGCTGGCGCGCATGCTGGGGGAAGAGCTCGAGCTGCCGAACATCGAGCCGCGCGGTGACAAGGCGTTGGTCGCCGACGGCGGACGCTACACGGGCGTGCGCGACACGGGGCCGAAGTCGCTGCGACACTTCCGCCGCACGTTCCGCAACGCTCTCCGACGCACGATCGCGGAGGGCCTCTTCGATCCGCGCGATCCCGAAGTGATTCCGATGCCGGAAGACGAGCGCTTTCGTTGGAAGAAGCGCGCGCCGAAACCCGATTCGTCGGCCGTCATCTTCCACGTCATGGACGTCTCGGGCTCGATGGGCCGCGAGCAGAAGGACGTCGTGCGCATCAAGGCATTCTGGATCGACACGTGGCTGCGCAGCCAGTACCAGAACATCGAGGTCGTCTACATCGTCCACGACGCCGTGGCCAAGATCGTCGATCAGCAGAGCTTCTTCAGCTTGCGCGAATCGGGCGGCACCAAGATCAGCTCGGCCTACGAACTGCTCTTGCAGCTCGTGCGCGACAAGTACCGGCCCGAGGATTGGAACCTCTACCCGTTCCACTACTCCGACGGCGACAACTGGTCGGCGCGCGACACGGAGCGCTGCGTCTCGATCCTGCGCGACGAGCTGCTGCCGCGCGTGAACCAGTTCTGCTACGGCCAGGTGAAGAGCGCTTACGGCTCGGGACAGTTCAAGAAGGACCTCGACACGGGGCTCGAGGGTCAGGAGAAGCTCGTCACGGCCAGCGTGAACGACCGCGACGGTATCGCCGACGCGATTCGGATGTTCCTCGGGAAGGGGCGCTGATGGCCGGGAAGACCGAGCTGCCTCCGCAGTTGCGCCACGAAGCGGCGCGGATCGAGCGGATCGCGCGCGCCGCGGGCCTCGACTTCGGCGACGTCGCGTTCGAGATGGTGGACGCGCGCGACGTGAACGCACTGGCGGCGTACGGCGGGTTCCCCGTGCGCTATCCGTCGTGGCGTTTCGGCATGGACTTCGAGCGGCTCGACAAGGGCCGTCAGTACGGTCTGTCGCGCATCTACGAGCTCGTCATCAATACCGATCCGGCCTACGCGTGGCTGGTGCGCACGAACAGCGACATGGAGCAGAAGCTCGTCATCGCGCACGTGCTCGGGCACGCCGACTTCTTCAAGCACAACGTGTGGTTCCAGCCGACCGATCGGAAGATGCTCGACCGCATGGCCGATCACGGCACGCGCATCCGGCGCGCGATCGACTTGCACGGACAGGACGCGGTCGAAGCGTTCATGGACTCGGCGCTGGTGCTCGACAACCTGCTCGATCCGTTCCTGCCGCTGCGCGAGCACATGAAAGTGCGCGCAGCCGGCGCGCAGGGCGGAGCGAGCACCGTCGGGTCCTCCTTCGAGGCGGTGCGCGAGCGCGCGCTGGGCTCCAGCTCGAGCCGGCCGCCGACGTTCGACGTCCTGGGCTTCCTGGCCGAACGCGCGCCGCTCCCGGAGTGGCAGCGCGAGCTGCTGCGCATCGTGCGCGCCGAGGCCTACTACTTCCTGCCTCAGCGCATGACGAAGATCATGAACGAGGGCTGGGCCAGTTTCTGGCACAGCCGCATCCTGACCGGCGGTGTGCTCGACGCATCCGAGGTCGTGGAGTTCGCCGACTGCCACAGCGGCGCGACGGCTTCGTCGCCCGGCAACCTGAATCCGTACAAGCTCGGGATCGAGATGTTCCGCGCGGCGGAGGAGCGCGGACTCGACTTGTTCCGCCTGCGCCGCGTACACAACGATGCGTCGTTCGTGGATGAAATCGTCGATGAGGAGTTCGTCGCGCGGAACGCGCTGTTCCTCTTTGGGAAGAACGGCCGCACCGGCCGCACCGAGGTCGTCGACCGCGAGGCGCGCGCCGTGAAGGAGCGCTTGCTCCAGGACCTGTCGTGGGGCGGACTGCCGCAGATCGAACTGGTCGACGACGACCACGCCGGTCGCGGCGAGCTGATCCTGCGCCACCACCACGACGGCCGTGACCTGCAACTCTCGCATGCGGCCGAGACGTTGAAGAGCTTGTCGCGCTTGTGGGGCGCGTCCGTGCACTTCGAAACGCGCGAGGAATCGAGCGTGCGCTGGATCTCGAGCGACGGCGCCGAGATCCGCACCGGTGAGCGGCCGTACGAACGGACGGGTTGAACGGTTCCGTGTACGGAGTCAGGTGAATTCGTGCAGGGTCCGCATTGTCGTACGGTGTCAGGTGAATTCGTGCAGGGTCCGCCGCCCTGGCGTGACTGTAGGCCTCGGCTCGGGGCGGACCCTGCACGAATTCACCTGACACCGTACGACAATGCGGACCCTGCACGAATTCACCTGACTCCGTACGCGCGGCGCAAACCCGCTCCGATCGCCTCCAGTGCGAGCACCGCTGCGAGCGTCACGATCAACGCGGTCGCGAGCGAGCGATAGTCGAGCATCTGGACGTAACCGAGCACGTAGAAGCCGATCCCGCCCGCGCCGACGAAGCCCAGGATCGAACTGGCGCGCACGTTGTACTCGAGCGCGTACAGACACTGGCTCACGACCGCGTTGCGCGATTCGGGCAGGATCACGTGGCGCAGCACGGCTGCGCGCGACGCGCCCGTGCCGCGCACGGCCTCGACGACTTCGGGATCCACGCTCTCGAAGTGCTCGCCCAAGAGCTTGCCCAGATGTCCCGTCGTGTACGCGGCGATACCGATCGCACCGGCGGCGGGGCCGAGGCCGAGCGCCGCGACGGCGAGCACGGCCCACAGGAGCGCCGGAACGCTGCGCACGACGCCGAGCACGATGCGCAACGGCCCGGCTATCGCGCGCGGTGCGACGGTGCGTGTCGAGAAGAGCGCGGCCGGGAGCCCGATGGCGATTCCGATCGACGTCCCGGCGATCGCGATCTCGAACGTTTCGAGCAGTGCGCCCATCAGCTCCGGCAGCGCCTCGACGCGCGGAGGCCACAGATCGCCCAGGAAAGTCGCCGCGTTCTCGGCGCCGCGTCCGAGTCGAGCGAGGTCGAGCAGCCCCACGCGCGCCAGCGCGACCACCACGAGGATCGTCCCGCCGGTCGCCAGCGCGGCGTGGCGCACACGCGCGCTCATCCGACACCCGCAGCGATCTGGCCCGGAGCTTGCGAACGCGACACGAGTCGTCCGCCGGCGAGCGCGACGACGCGACCTGCGTGTCCGTCCACGAGTCGCGGATCGTGCGTGGTCGCGACGAACGCCACGCCGCGCGCGCGAGCAGCCGCGACTTCGGCCTGGACGATGTCGGATGTGGCGGGATCGAGGTGCGCCAGGAACTCGTCCGCGAGCACGAGCCGCGGATCCTGCATCCAGGCGCGCGCGATCGCGGTGCGCTGACGCTCGCCGCCGCTGATCGAGTGGACGGCTCGTTCGGCCAAGTGCGCGATGCGCAGGCGGGTCAGGATCTCGTGCGCGCGCTCGATCTCGTCGCGTCGCGCGAAGCCCGTCCACGTCCGCCACGCCGGCATACGCACGAGAGCGCCGGCGAGCACGTTGCCGATCACGCTGCGCGGCCGGACGAGACCCAGGTGCTGAGGCACGAACGCGACGTCGCTGGAGAGCGCGAAGCCGGGCCGAATCGGCTTTCCAAGCACCTCCAGCGTCCCGCCCGCGAGCGGAACGAGGCCGCGGATCGCGCGCAGCAGCGTCGTCTTGCCGCTGCCGCTTTGACCCACGAGGTACACGATCTCGCCCGCCTGCACGGTCAGGTCCACGCCGATGAGCGTCGGACGTCCGGGCGCGAGCGCGACCGACACGTCGCGCGCTGCGACGGCGGAAACGGATTCGGACGCGCGCGCGGCGCGACCGAAAGCGTCTCGCGTGTTCACGGGCGTCGCGCCGCGAAGCCGCGACCCAGGCGAGCGAGAGTCGGAAGGTGCGATGTCTTCACGCACTCCTCAGCGCAGGGTTTCCGTGAACCCGAGGCGCGTGGAATCCAGTGCTCCGCGCAGACCGGCGAGGTGCGTCTCCGCATCCGTTTCGACGAAGCGCAGGAAGATGCCCGAAACGAACGCGCGCATCAGCGGGCGGTGCGCTTCGTCCCCCAGCTCGAGTAGCGCCTTCTCGAAGCGCGCTGCGAGCTCCGCGTCGACGTGACCGCCGACGACGACGGCGTGCGAAGGGATCGAACTCTGCTCCGCGATGACGCGCATCGACTGGAGCGCCTTGTCGTAGAGCGCCTGGGGCACGTCGCCCGCGATGAGCGTCGCGTCGACCTGGCCTTTTTCGAGCGCCTCGAGACCTTGCGCGTAACCGCCCGCGTAGAGGACTTCGCCGAAGTAGGCCGACGGATCCACGCCGTCCGCGCCGGCTTCGATGAGGTTGTCCGCGACGAGCCGCGCCATCGGAAACACGTAGCCCGACGTCGAGAGTCGGCTCGGGAACGCGACCTTCTTGCCGCGCAGGTCGGCGAGCGTCTGGATGGCGCTGTCCGGCTTCACGATCCAGTACGACGAATAGCTCGGCGCCTCGAGGCGTTCGCCGTGGGCGAAGACCTCGCGGATCTCGCCCAGAACGACGCGGGCTCCCGCGCGGTCCACCGCGATGCGCGCCGGCCAGGCGCCCACGAACGCAGCGTCCGCGTGACCGAACCGCAACGCTTCGATGGTGCCGGCGTAGAGCGTCGGCACGTGGATCTTCACGTCCACGCCCTCCATGCGCGCTTCGAGGAAGGCTTCGAGCTCCGCCGATCGGGCCGAGAGCTTCTCGGGAGTCGACGTCGGTTGGATCGCCAGGACGAACGGCGTCTTCGCGGGCCCGGCGTCGCGGTCGCGGGAGCAACCGACGAGGAGGTTGAGGACGCCGAGCAGGACGACGCCGGGCAGGATGGGGGGTCGGGGCATGGAGAGCGGAACCGGGTGACGACTCGGGCGGACACTGAGATCCAGTCTCAAGAAGGTATCCGCGGCGAGCCGCTGCGTCACGCGGTGCCATCCCGACCGGCGCGCTGTTCCAGCGATCCATCCGCTCTGTACGCAGTCGAGCGCGGCCCCGGTGCTGTGCGGGGACCGTCAAGCTCAACCCCAATGCTGCGCTTGGACC
>Ga0209591_10002735_pt1 | contig 20913 bp, 20 predicted proteins | sample MAT01_FD_187207 | JGI IMG/M metagenome (GOLD analysis project Ga0209591, IMG submission 187207) | Freshwater microbial communities from Lake Fryxell liftoff mats and glacier meltwater in Antarctica - MAT-01 (SPAdes) (version 2) | ecosystem: Environmental > Aquatic > Freshwater > Ice > Liftoff... | reverse complement strand
TATATTCACCATCGCAACTCGCGAAAAGAGTTTCCGCCCAAATCAAGAAAAACCGCCAGATGCGACGAAATTTGCCATAGTCCATGCCGTAGTCTAAATCTTTGACTATTGCCTGAGAATCATCAAAATTTTTCAGCCAGTTAGCCAAGGTTGTAGAGTAATTGTATCCGTTGAGATACCAGTTTTTTATCGTTTTGAGGTCTTTGTTGTGGCTGGCAACGGCATCGTATTTCCAGATACGACCGTGGGGGAAAATGTATTTGTGGAGGAAAGGGCTGGACATATTGTTGGGAATGCGGACTGTGATAATGTGAATGAAAACTTTGCCGTTATCCTTCAGGAAAGAGGCAAGCTTTTGGAAACCCTTCGTTAAATTGCCTACATGCTCAAAAACTCCGATGGAGAGAATTTTGTCAAATTTTGTCTCGAAGTTGGCGTCGTTCAAATCGCCTTCATATAGGGTAAATCGACCGGAACTGAGGTAGCTTTCGGGGTCTTGCATCTTCTGACGCATATACTCGCATTGGTTGTGGCTGAGGTTAATGCCAGTAAACTGGACATTGGGGAATTTGGAAAGAATGTAATTGGGAACGCAACCCCAACCGCAACCAAAGTCTAAAATGCGATCGCCATCCTGAATGTCTAGCTTCTCAATCACATCATCAATCATCTGCATTTGCGATTGTTCAAGGTTGGCCGCTCCTTTTTCCCACAACCCCATGGTGTATTTAGGATAAATGAGTTTGCCGTCGCCTAACATCGGATTCAGCATTGCTTGAGGCAAGTCGTAGTGAATTTTCATTAAATCCCGGGACCCTTCGGCGGTGCGGTCTGTTTCTGTCAGTACCCATTCGTAGGCCATAAGCAGAGAGGGAAAGTACCGAAATAATACGGGCATACAGGTATCAAAAAGCGATCGCAATACAGAATCTGGTACTTCCAAGCCGTTGATATAAGACTCTGCTACTGCCATTTGCACCGCGTTAACTGTACTGACTGCGAGGCGGGTTGCTCCGTAGGCGATCGGACTTTTGGTATGCACATTTCCCACAATGGGGATGTGTTTTTCGATGTTTTGTAGGACGGTTGATGAGCTCATGTTTATATTGGTTTTAAAGATGGTGCTATTCTATCTCACGAAAATTGGCTGGTTGTTAGAGAGCCAAAAAGCTCAAACTATTACTAATCAAGGTTTTCACAGCAAAATCCTGCAAAATTATCAAAATATCTGGCGGTTGAAGGCGATTCGATAACGGATTCATAGGGTTTTCAGCCATTATAAATTTATTAAGAATTATGTCAGTCGATTTGAGATTTGAGATTTGAGATTTGAGCTTGATTCCACAGTATTTAGTGGGGCTTGAATTGGGGTGTTTTCAGGGTGCGATCGCCAATTTACGGCTGAGTCATTTGGGCGGTTGGGCTGACGAGACGAGAAGCAAATGCCGATCGCCATTTATACTGAATGAATCAGGCAATGCAGAAAAGATGCCGAGAAACCGGGTTTGCATACAAGTTCGCTGCAATAACAGATGTCCGCGAGATTCCTCACTAATTAGCTAGAAACGCCACATATGCCACAGATTCACTATCTGCCGGACGATCGCGCGATCGAGATAGACGACAACGATATAATTCTGGAAGCTTCCCTGCGTGCCGGAATTCCCCACACCCACGCCTGCGGCGGTAGCGCCCGGTGTTCGACTTGTCGCGTCTTGATTGTCGAAGGTTTGGAATTTTGCTCGCCCCGCAATTCGCCGGAAGAGGAGCTCGCCAAAAAACTGCGTTTAGAGCCGGAAATTAGGCTGGCGTGTCAGACACAGATTGCTGGCGGGAAGGTGATTTTGCGGAGATTGGCGATCGATTCTGAAGACTTAGAATCATTTAACGACCAAATGACCGGAAAGTCAATTTCTCCTCCGATCGGGCACGAGAAAAAAATTGCGATTTTGTTTGCCGATATTCGAGGGTTTACGGCGTTTGCAGAATCACTGTTACCCTACGATGTAATTTATATTTTAAATCGCTATTTCCAAAAAATGGGTTATGCAATCAACCGCAACGGTGGGATGATTAATAATTATATGGGTGACGGTTTGATGGCGCTGTTTGGGTTAGAAAACTCAGAGAAGGCGGCCGAACAAGCAGTCAGGGCTGGAGTAGAGATGCTGGAGGAATTGGAGAAACTCAATCCCTATTTTGAGACTTTATACCGTCACCGGTTGCGGATTGGGATTGGGATTCACTGCGGTTTGGTGGTTGTGGGGAATTTGGGGGCCGAGCAAAATCAGTCGGTTACGGCGATCGGGGATGCCGTGAATTTGGCAAGCCGGATTGAAGCTGCGAATAAGCAAGTGGGAACAAGTTTGCTGATTTCTGAGGAAACTTATCAGGAAATCAAGGATTTGGCGATCGTCAACCAGTGCGTATCAGTTAAAATTCCGGGAAAGAGCGGCGAATATCCGCTTTACGAAGTTGTCGGAATGCCGCCGTTGCCGATACAAATCGAGGATATTTCCGAGGTCGAGAAAAGTTCAATTTTGCAGGGTTTTGTCAAAAAGTTAATTGGTTTATTTGCTCAGGTGCGGAATTGGATTCGGACAATATTTAGATCGTGAAACTTAGATTGAGCTGAGCATGTAATTATTGTTATAATTCAATACGGTTTACTTAAGACGATCCAGGCGGTAAAAAACTATGAAAAATAGATACTGCGATTGCTTCGTTCCTCGCAATGACAATCTTAAGTGAACCGTATTGTGTTACAATTAAGTTGCATAGTTGTCATAAACCTATGAATGAGGATCAGCTTGCAGAAATTAAGCAGATTGCCAGAAGATATAGAAACTTTCAATGTGTTCCCTGTTCCCAAGCCATCCAAAGTTACTTGACTAGAGAGGGCATTCAGGGTAAGCTAATAAAAATTAGCACACAAACTGACCGACTGCCATTTTCAATTATCACTAATCCAGCGGGGAGCGATCGCCAAATAGCCACCAATGGTTTTCATCAAGGTGCGGTTGTTGAAATAACCACAGAGTTAGGAACACTTGAAACAGTTTTTGATAACCTTTATCCTGATGGAATTCCTAAATATGATTGGCTCAATAGTTTTGGCGGGCCTCTTGTTGAAGATTTTAATGGCAACTTTGCGATAACTGAAACCAAGTTTTAATAACTCAAGACATTTTCAATAAATGATTCAACGGGATAGATAGTTTGTATGGATAATCTCTCCGAGCTTCTCAAAAAAATAAAGAATAAACCTTCAGTCTATTTGGGTAAGGCGTCAATTATTTGTCTTCAGGCTTTTTTGTCAGGATATAATGTGGCACAGTACCAGCTTGGCGTATCTCTAAAAGAAGAAAACGCTCTAGATGGCTTTCAAGAATGGATACAGAAAAAATTTAATATTGATTCATCTCAATCATGGGCGAATATAATTCTCTTTTTTTCTCAGGATGAGAAGGATGCTCTTAATAGTTTTTTTGAACTATTTGAAGAGTTTTGTCACACTAAGGCGGGCGAATCGGGGAAGGTGCGCACTGCTCACCCTACAAGGATTTGAGATAAATTCATAACCGCAGACATCCGCTTTCATCGTGGCACAGGCATCTTGCCTGTGCGATATCTGCGGCTAAAGAAATCCCCAAATCCTAAGCCATCACCATCCCCCCATCCACATTAAAAACCTGCCCTGTAATATAAGCAGCCGCCGCATCCGCCGCCAAAAACTTCACCATCCCCGCAACTTCCTCAACTTCCCCGTATCTACCCAGGGGAATATACTTCAAAATCTCGTCAGATTTGACATCCTTAGTCATATCTGTAGTAATAAAACCCGGTGCAACCGCATTTACAGTTATGCCACGACTAGACAATTCCTTCGCCACAGTTTTGGTAAATCCGATTACCCCAGCTTTCGCCGCACTGTAATTAGCTTGTCCGGGATTGCCCATTTGTCCGGCCACCGAAGCAATATTAATAACTCGGCCGCTGCGCTGCTTGAGCATGATTTTGCTGGCAGCTTTTGTACACAAAAATACGCCAGTTAAATTCAAATCAATCACAGCTTGCCAATCTTCCAGCTTCATCCGCAGCAGCAAAGTATCGCGAGTAATGCCCGCATTGTTCACCAAAATATCAATCCGCCCCCATTTTTCCATGACATTACTGATGAGTAAATCTACTTGATCAGTTTTCGAGACATCTGCTGCAAGGGCTATAGCTTCGCCACCAGCGGCGACTATTTCTGCTACCACTTCATCAGCAGCAGCACTGGAACTCGCATAGTTGACGGCGACTTTAGCGCCTTCTGTGGCGAATGCTAAAGCAACGGCTCGACCAATTCCCCGCGATGCACCGGTCACGACAGCAACTTTACCCTGCAATCTCTGAAATGTTTCTGGCAACAGTTCCATAATTGTATCCTTGTAATCTACGCTCAGAATTTTGCACTAAAATCGAGCCAGAACCAAAAAAATTATTTTGTCTTATGGCAGTTCAAAAACAGTTCAGCAGTTTTGAGGAGTTGCTATCGAGCTCCGATTTGCCCGTGTTGGTAGATTTTTACGCTACTTGGTGCGGGCCTTGTCAAATGATGGTACCGATTTTAGAGCAGGTGAGCGCTCAGACTAAGGAGCAGCTCATGGTTGTCAAAATTGACACGGATAAGTACGAACAGTTGGCTTCGCAGTATCAGATTAATGCTTTACCAACTTTGGTGTTGTTCAAAAATGGCGCTGAGGTCGATCGCATTGAGGGAGTATTACAAGCACCGCAGTTGATCGATCGACTGCAACCTCACTTGTAACAACCGCCGATTATCTCACAGGGGGGGGTGCGTCAGCCAATATCTCATGGCTTGTGAATTGAATTATGATAGCTGACGCACCCTACCAATTACCAATTACCAATTTCCAATTATTAACTCCGCCGAATATTGAAACAGCACCAATCTTGGCGCTTCCACAAAGTAGCTACAATCCAGCCGTGCTGTTCGAGAGTATCGGCAATTGGTTTGGCTTGTTCGAGCAAAATGCCGCTGAGTATGGCCCAAGTCGTGGGTTTGCTAATTGAAGTGAATTGCGGGATTAAATCGATGATTACTTCTGCTAAAATGTTGCACATGAAACCGTCTAAAGGCTCCTTTACCATTTCTTTGAGCCGATCGATACTTCCGAGCTCTGAAACCAACTGCTGCGGGTTAATGCGGTTGAGTTGTCTGTTGCTAATGGTCGATCGCACTGCCAAAGGATCTGTATCCAAAGCATAAACTTTTGTGGCACCCAACAAAACTGCGCCGATCGACAAAATACCCGATCCGCAGCCAATATCGGCAAGTATATATTTTTTGTCGTCAAAACCGAGACGCATTTCCAGCGACTCCAGACACAGTTGAGTCGTAGCATGAGCACCTGTACCGAAAGCGACACCGGGATCTAAACGCAAAATTATGCGATCATCGGTATCAGTCGGTGGCGGCAACCAAGCCGGATTAATTAAAAAGCGATCGCCAATTTCTTGAGGTTGCCAATGCTGCTTCCAAGTAGTGCCCCAATCCTCCTCCTCAATCAAATCCCACTGCATAGCTGGTAAAGGTAAACCCGCGCACAGGGCATCTTGGCGCAGCCATAAAGACAAGGCGGCCAAATCCAGTAAGTTTGCCTTTTCTTCCGGGAGATAAGCTGACATCAAACAAGAATTGCTTTTCATCTGACTGACACTTCCCTGACAGCCGAACATTTCCAAGCGCCAGAAGATGATATCTTCTAATGCCGGATCGCAAAGAACTCGAATTTCCCACCAACTATGTGCCATAAAAATTTTAGATTTTAGATTTTAGATTTTAGATTGGGGGAGAAAGACTGAGAACTTGCGATTTTGGATATTATAGTCCTGGACGGATTGTAACCGTATAACAAGGCTTTGAAATTGCTTCGCTCACCCTCGCAATGACACAATTACGTTGTCTGTGCGTCCAAGACTATTTTAAATTTTTAGACAAGGAGAGAAGACTGATTCTCGTCCCCCAATTTCAAGATCTAAAATCCAAAATACTTCAAAGATTTACCGTGTAAGCATCCCGAATCCCCGGAACTTTGATGATTTCAGCCAAAATTCCCTCTGGCAGAGGATCATCCAGGCTCAGAACCATCACCGCGTCACCGCGCACGATTTTACGGCCTACCTGCATACTGGCAATATTGACATTAAAACTGCCCAACTGGGAACCAATTCTGCCAATAATTCCCGGCATATCGCGGTGCAAGGTAAATAACATATGGTGAGTGGGGGCAACGTTGACTGGGAAATCGTCAACGCTGGTAATCCGAATTTCGCTGTCGCCAAGCACAGCACCGGTGACGGTGTGTTCGCCGAGGGTTCCCTTGGCATTGAGGCGCAGGGAGCCTGTGTAGTCGCGAATAGAAGCATCTCGGGTTTCAACGACGCGAATTCCACGTTCTTTGGCTTCGATGCTGGCGTTGACGTAGTTAACGCGCTCTCGCAAGGCTTGGGACAGGAGGCCTTTGAGGGAGGCGACGACTACGGGCTGACTTTGGTTGCTGGCCAATTCGCCTTGGAGTTGGACGTTGAGGTAATCGACTCGGCCTCCGGCTAGTTGGCTGACGAGGTTGCCGAGGGTTTCGGCTAGTTGGAGGTAGGGTTTGAGTTTTTCGATCGAGTCTGGATAAATTCCTGGTATGTTAACAGCCGATCGCGCGGGCAATCCTAACAGTACATCACGAATTTGTTCGGCAACGTCGATCGCCACATTCACCTGAGCTTCGGCGGTGGATGCTCCTAAGTGAGGTGTCAGCACGATATTTTGACCGACAGTCAGTAGAGGGGAATCAGCTTGCAGCGGTTCGTTTTCATAAACATCGATCGCAGCGCCGGCAATCTTCCCTTCTTTTATGGCTTCTGCTAGGGCTGCTTCATCGATGATGCCACCTCTAGCGCAGTTAATGATGCGGGCCGTGGGCTTCATCTTCGACAGCACCTCAGCGTTGATTAGGTGCAGGGTTTCGGGGGTTTTGGGGATGTGCAAGGTGATGTAATCGGATTCGCGCATCAGCAATTCGAGTTCTACTAAGCGACAGCCCAACTGTTCGGCTCTTTCGGCAGAAATGAATGGATCGTAGGCTAGGAGTTTCATGCCCATTGCTTTGGCTGCGGCTGCGAAGTGGGAGCCGATTTTGCCTAAGCCGACGATACCGAGGGTTTTTTTGTAAACTTCTACGCCGAGGAAGCGATTGCGTTCCCATTTACCACTTTTGACGGATGCGTTGGCTTCTGGAATGTGTCGCGACATAGAGAGCATCATGGCGATCGCGTGTTCGGCGGCGGCGATCGTGTTACCTTCGGGGGAATTGACGACTACAATTCCTTTGCGGGTGGCGGCGGGTACATCTACGTTGTCTACGCCGACTCCGGCGCGGCCGATGATTTTGAGTAAGTTGCCGGCTTCAATAATCTCTTTGGTAACTTGGGTGCCAGAACGGATCATTAAAGCGTCGTAATCTGGAATAATTCGTACCAGTTCTGCTGCTGACAAACCTGTGTTAACGTCTACTTGGGCGACTTGGGACAGGATATCAATTCCGGCTTGGTCGATCGGATCGGATACTAGAACTTTAGGCATAGTAAGCAATTGAGTGGAATCAGTAAAAATAGAGTTGAGCATTGGCGAGCTCAAAGTTGAGACTTAAACCTGGAGCAGTATCTAACAGCTCAGCTTAAGCTGGTCTTTGTGCAGTTTGAATTGTATCTGCATTTGGTCAATTTCAGTCGTTTTTGCGGGAAATATTTTAGGTTTACGGTCGATCGGGCTCTCGAACTGTCTGAAAATCCCCGAACTGCTTATCTAGTAAGTCTTTTCGAGTTATAATTGGGTTTAGGTATCTCAGCCGAACTATCAGGAATTCCTTTTGATGAATTATCTTATTGCCGTACTGCCCGATCGAATGCAAGCCGAAGCTGCTTATTGTGCTCTGGAAAAAGAAGGCTTACCGATGAAACAGGTAAGTATTTTGGGCCGTGGCTACAAAACTGCTGATGAATTTGGTTTGATTGACCCGAATCAGCAAGCGAAGAAACAAGCTAAAATGATGGCTATTTGGCTGATCCCTTTTGGGTTTATTGCTGGCGTTACTTTCAGTCTGATGACTGAGTTAAGGACTTTTGCCTGGGCGGGGGAATATGGCGATCATGCGATCGGTGGTGTATTGGGTGCGATCGCCGCTGCGATGGGTAGCGTGTTTGTCGGAGGCGCTGGCGGTATGGCTTTTGGTAGCGGTGATGCTTTGCCATATCGTAATCGTTTGAATGCTGGTAAATTTTTGATTGCGGTTAAGGGTTCTGATGATTTGACGGGGAAAGCTGCGAATATTTTGCAGCGGTTTGAACCGGAAAATATTCAAGGTTATACAGAGACATAGTTATTTGTTGACTGTTAACGGTTGACTGTTAACTGTTAACTGTTATTTGTTGACTGTTAACTGTTAACTATGTCTCTGTTAACGGTTGACTGTTAACTGTTATCTGTTGGTTCTAAGAACGAGTAACAAATAACGAGTAACAAATAACGAATAACAAATAACGAGTAACAAATAACGAGTAACAAATAACGAGCAACAAATAACGAATATGGAATCACAAACTATCGCCCTACATTCTCCCCTAGAATTAACTCTCGAATTAACTGATGAGCAGTTTTTTCAGTTGTGTCAAAACAACCGGGATTTAAGATTTGAACGTACTGCTAATGGAGAATTGATTATCATGTCACCTACGGGTAGCGAGACTGGTAGACGGAATTCAGGTCTAAACTTTCAACTTACAGTTTGGAGTATTCAAAGCAATTTAGGAGTTGTTTTCGACTCTTCCAGTGGATTTAAACTGCCCGACGGTTCAGATATTTCTCCCGATTCTGCTTGGGTGCGACGTGACAGATGGGATGCCTTAACTGCTGAACAAAAAGAGAAATTTGCGCCAATTTGTCCTGATTTTGTAGTGGAATTGCGCTCGGCTAGTGATTCATTAGAAAAATTGCGGGCTAAAATGAAAGTGTACATCAAAAATGGAGCAAAGTTGGGATGGTTGCTCGATCGCAAAAATAGACAAGTTGAAATCTCCCGCCCCGATAGAGATGTGGAAATTATATATTCCCCTGCAACTCTGTCAGGTGAAGATGTACTGCCGGGTTTTGTTTTGGATTTAAGTGATATTTTGTAATCGGTAAAAACAGCAGTAGAGCGGGGTATAAAATCTATAACCGACTCTACAGTGCATGACGAATAAGCTGTTCCAAAAAGTTAGCTGCCGACAGTTCGGGACATGGTTCGGTATAATTTGGATTTTGTGTTGCCTGTTCGCGACCTGTCACCAAAAAGCACGCAGCCGTGAAATGCCTTTCCCGCACCATCTTCTGACAAAACAGTTCGTAGCGTTTAGCATAGCTGGCCCCTCTAAACTCTGGTAAAACCGGGAAATGCGGTTCAGCAACCTGTACCGGGTTGCGCGAGGTAGGACTGTCTTCCAAAACAAACAGATATCCTAACCACGGTGGCGGAGGTGCTTCGCCAAACACCCCTTCCCGGTAAGCTGTCCAGATGTCTAGAGCCGCCCCCATCGCTTCTTCTGTGCGGTTGTTGAAGTTATTCCCAAAGCTGCCAACCTGGCTCTTCAACTCGATGACTACCTTGAGTTGCCGCTTTTCTGGGTTGATCACCAGAAAGTCATACATCTTCGTCGGACGAAAGAACCCCGGTATAACGGTTAGGCTTTTTTTAACATGGATCTGCTCTTGGGGAACACCTGCCGCCAGCAAAAAATTAGTCAGCGTCAGGATGAAACCGTCCATCTGCTTTCCCCCTGTCACCGCACTGCGATTGCCCTGGTCAACCTTGCCTGCTAGTACCTGGGCTTGTGCCTGGGCGATGCGGGTATCCCAAAAACCCTGCACTGCTTCCTGGAACACATCATCGGGGATGGTGGGTGTCTGTCCCGTCGTCATTCAGCAACCTCCCCCATCGTTGTGTCATAGACGACGCGCAAGCCATACGTCTCCTGCATCCGTTTCAGCGCTAGGTGATGGTAGGTTGGCTCAACATCTACCCCAATACTGTTGCGCCCCCAGTTGGCGGCGGCGACACAGGTTGTTCCCGTCCCCATAAATGGGTCAAGTACGGTGTCCCCTGCAAAGGAAAACATCCGCACCAGCCTTTCTGCCAGTTCCAAAGGATATGGGGCGGGGTGTTGCCGAGTGGAAGCGCCTTTGACATCCTGCCAAATCTGTTGAAACCACTGCCGATGCAGGGTTTCTGGTATCACCGATAATACCCGTGCTGTGAGCGTGGGACTGCGGTAGCCCCCTGGTTTGCGCTGCATCAGGATAAATTCGATGTCGTTTTTGATGACGCCTCCGGGCTCATAAGGTTTGCCGAGAAAGCTCGTGCCGTTCCCTGCTGCTTCCAAAGAGGCATTGGCGATTTTATACCAAATAATCGGTGCGAGGTTATCAAATCCCAGATGGCGGCAATGCTCCTGAATGCTAGCGTGCAGGGGAAATACCATGTGTCTGCCAAACCGCCGGCGGGCCACACAGACATCCCCCACGACAATCACCAGCCGCCCGCCTGGAACTAACACCCGCCATACCTGCTGCCATACTCGATCGAGCTCTTGCAAAAACTGTTCGTAGTCTGCTATTTCCCCAAGCTGGTTTGGGTTTTTGACATATTCTTTTAAATTCCAGTATGGGGGCGATGTGACTGCCAGATGCACGCTTTCATCGGGAATATTTGCGAGGTTTCGGCTATCGCCCTGTACCATGGAATGGAAGGAGGGCAACCCCTGCACCCGATGCTGAATTTCCTGGATTAATGCCGTATTTTTGCTGATGGCAGGAATGGCGCGTTGCTCGTCTGCTGCTAGTAATGCCGTTGCTTCCTCGGGTACAAGGCTTTTATCTTGTAGTGCTTGTTTCAACGGTTCGGCTGCTTCCAGACACAGAAACCGCGTTGAAATATTAACCTTGCTTAAACTCGAAGACTTCATAGATTTGGTACAATAATCATGTTCATCAGATCAGCTTTGCGAGCCACAAAAAATCCTAAGAGCGTTCTTTGATGATTTTAGACTATAATTAAAGTAGTGCGACTGTTAAAAAAGTAGATTTTTTAGTGACAGCAAGGTTTGGCAATTTCAAATTAGAATCTAACATTAACTGATGTTGCAAAGAGAAGAACTGTTAAAAGGTATTGAAAATCGCGAATCGGTGGCGCGAGTAATAGATTGCGCCGAACAAGCTATCAAAACTTGGGAAGTTACTCTGACTGATTTTATGTCGCCTCCTGAATTGGCGGATGCTAAGGTTGTGTTTAAGCGTTTGAGTGATGTGGAGTTAGTGGCTTGGGGCGGCTATCCACAAGGGGAAAGACAGAGAATTGCGATCGCCCGATCGGAAATCCCGATCGACTCTGCTAGTGTTGACATGGCTGCGGTAGAAATCGCTGGCAATTTCTTGTTCGATACAGCTTCTCATCGCGACTTTTTGGGGGCGATGTTGGGCACAGGAATTGTCCGCGAGAAAACGGGTGATGTGATTGTGTTGGGCGAACGCGGCGCGCAAGCCATTGTCATACCTGAGATGGTAGAGTATTTGGAGATGAGTTTGCAGCAAGTGCGATCGGTTCCAGTAAAAACTCGGCGTATTGAGTTGAGCGAACTCAAAATTAGAGAACCCAAAAAGAAAGAAATGACCACCGTTGAAGCATCGATGAGATTGGATGCTGTTGCTTCGGCCGGATTTGCCATGTCTCGCAGCAAAATGGTTGAATTTATTGACAGAGGCGATGTGAGAGTTAACTGGAAAGACATCACCCAATCTAGTTATCACGTTAAATCTGGAGATTTGATCGCTGTTAGCGGTAAGGGAAGATTGGAAATTGGGGAAGTTATGGTGACAAAAAAAGAACGCTATCGAGTGCAGTTAACTCGATATTTGTAATTTTGGCCGCCGCGCCCAAGTTCAAAGAAACCGGGTTTTTTACGAAATTTAAGGCGACAACGAATTATTTCGTAAAAACCCGGTTTCTCCCCACCCACACTAACTCAAGAAACCGGGTTTTTACGAGATTTAGGGTGACAAGAATTATTTCACTAACTCAAGAAACCGGGTTTTTACGAGATTTAAGGTGACAAGAATTATTTCGAGAAAAACCCGGTTTCTGGCCGCCGCGCCCAAGTTCAAAGAAACCGGGTTTTTTACGAGATTTAAGGCTACAACCAATTATTTCGAGAAAAACCCGGTTTCTCGCCACTCTACCCTTTACCCATAAATACCTTTGCTATCGAATTCACCAAAAGTTCTCGCGGCATAAATCGGGGCATATTTACGATTATGGGATTCGGGAATCCGCCCGTCACGACGTTAGACTGATTTTTCTCTAAAGCTTTGAGTGCATCTCGCACTACTTCATCGGCGGGGACGAGTTTTTGCCCGCTGCTAGATGCCAAACCTTCGGGAAATTCGGCTGCTTTAAAAAAGTCCGATTCTGTAGGGCCCGGACAAACTGCTAAAACGCGAACTCCTAAATCTTTGTTTTCTGCCCAAAGTGCCTCGCTGAAACTGAGTACAAAGGCTTTACTTGCGGCATAAATTGATAAGTACGGCATCGGTTGAAAGGCTGCAATAGAACCAACATTGATGATACTTCCCGATCGCCTTTCTCGCATTCCCGACAAAAATAAGTGCGAGAGTTCTACTAATGCTACTATATTTAGTTGCAGCATTTGTACTTGTTTGGCAAGCGGGCGATCGGCAAAAGCACCGTAATCGCCAAAACCCGCGTTGTTCACCAACAAATCAACCGTCCAACCTTTTTGAACAACCGCCTCAAAGACAGCAGTTGTGGCTCCTGGCGCGGTCAAATCTTGAACGATAATTTCGACTAAAATATTGAATTCCTGTTGCAGTTGAGCAGCTAGCTGCTGCAATTTGGCTTCGGAACGAGCTACCAAGATTAGATTGTGCTGACGTTTAGCTAATTCGGTGGCAAAGGCTGCACCAATTCCGCCAGAAGCACCGGTGATTAAAGCAGTTGGCATGAACTTAAATTCGGATGTTTGATGTGGTCTTTATATATTTTAACAATTATCTCGGCGAACAACCTGTAGAATAATTAAAAGGGAATAGGTGAGTTTTATGGTGCGTCTTACCGATCGAGCTTTTGACATTTTGCGGGCCGAAGTTGACAAATGTGCGACGGCTGATGGTGTAGCTGGTAATGTGTACCGGAGTATGGTAATCAAGCGGTTGGAGAAGTTGCGATCGCAAAACGGCACTTTCGCCTCAATAGACGAAATCCGCGATACCTTCAAAGACGAATTTCCCAACTTCAGCGAAGAAGCTCTCAAAGCTGCTGTCAAAGCCAACCGCGCGCCCGGATTGTTCGGCAAAATTATCTTTGCGGGCGGTTTCTTGGGCGCTGGGGCGGGGATAATTTGGCTGCTAAATCTGCCATTTCCGATGATTCGCTGGCCCGTGGCGAAGACAATGCCGGTATTGTTGATGCCGAGTTTTATTAGTATGGATTATAATTACCGACAGGCGATCGCCCTTGTGGAACAATCCGATCAATTGATCAACAAAGCCACTGCTGTCGCTGATTTTGACTTAGGCGAAATTAAATCAAAACAAGCTCAAAAACACCTCGATGCTTTGCCGGTTTGGTTCCTCGGTTACTATCCAAAAACTTATTGCTCTTTTGCTGGCTGCCGTTGGCGCTTTACTGTGGATGAATTTCAAGCAGCCCGCAAAAATGTCGGGCGGATGGATGCTCAGATTTTCCAACAAAAAAATGCTTTTACTCAGCTAAGTCAAGTTGAACAAAGTCTCGTCAGCGCCAAACAAGAGTATCAGCAAGCAAAAAATGCCGCTGATAGACAAAAAGCTAGCATAAATTGGCAAAGTGCGATCGACCAACTAAATCAAATTCCTGCCGAAACCCTCGCCGGAGAAACTGCTAAGAAAAAACTCCAAGCAGCAGAGAGAGACTTTCAAGCAATGGGCGGCGTCGCCACCGGTTCCGTACGTGCGGACAACTTAATCGAAGCAGCAAAAGAATTTGCACTTTCAGCCGCTGTAGCATCCCAAAAACCACCGCATCCCGCCGCCCAGTGGGAACAAATAGCAGGATTGTGGGAAGAAGGAATTAACCGCCTAAAAATGGTTCCTGTGGATAATCCGGGCTATCTTAATGCTCAAACAAAACTCGCTGAATATCAAAAAAATTTAGGAATTGCTCAAATTAGGCTGCAAGCAGAAACCGACTCGGCAAAAGCTTTTCAAGAATCTAAAAGCTTGTTAGCTAGTTTGCAAAACACTGTAAATTCTACCAGTCAAAATCCCGGTTATGCCGTCAGCCAATTGCAGCAAATTATCAACCAGTTAGAATCAGTAAAACCGGGAACAACTGTTTATCCAGAATCCCAAAAATGGCTGCAATCGGCTCGTAAAAAACAGCAAGAATGGCAAAAGAATTAAAGATTGGAAATTGGGCATTGGGCATTGAGCATCGGGAATTGGTAGAGTGTCACACACAACCAACAACCAACTAATGACTAATTACCAAACTGGGTCAACATACAGATTAATTGTGACTTCCTTTTTCCCGGAAGGTACGCCGGAAATACAAGCACAAATTGTATCCCCACCGTCAATTTCTACTTCGCAAGCGTGACAAGAACCCATCAGACAGCCTGTAGGAATAGAAACCCCTGCACGTTTAGCTACATCTAGCAAAAGCTCTCCTGCTTCAGCTTCAACTGTCACATTATCTGGCAAAAAAACAATCTTTGTCATTCAATTTTAATCTCCGCTTTAACTAATAAATGATATTCAATCCGGTTGATTGAGCATCCGGTTGGGGCGGGGCGGGTTTACCTGTATTGTTGGCTGGTATTAGAGCTGTTGCTGAACCCGCCCCTACGGAATCTTGTCTATTTAAATTGAGCATCCGGTTGGGGCGGGGCGGGTTTACCTGTATTGTTGGCTGGTATTAGAGCTGTTGGTGAACCCGCCCCTACGGAATCTTGTCTATTTAACCGGATTTGATGTCATTACTAACCTAAAATATGCTTGATATCTAAATGCTTTTCCACTGTATCTGCTAAACTTTCTAACAGAGCTTCTCGGTGTTCTCGGTAATTCGGAATACCTGTAGGCAATGCACGGAGTCCTCGCTGTTGGCGCAAGTGATTTAACCAAGCTCGCCGCCAAGCTCCATTATCAAAAACGCCGTGCAGATATGTGCCCCAAATTGATTGAGAAGTGTTGACCATTCCTAAACTCGGATCGTCAAATAGCGGTTGAGTCGAATTAGACTCCAGCATTTGCGTTCTTCCTTGATGAATTTCATAACCGGAAACTGGTAAACCCGGTTGAGGATAGTTGGATGTTACGATGCGTTGGCGGGCAATTTTGTGCGGTGCGATCGCAGTTTTCAAAGGTAGCAATCCCAATCCTTCAAATTCTCCCTGCTCTCCTTCAAGCCCTTCTTTATCGGTGATACTTTTTCCCAGCATCTGAAAGCCACCGCAAACTCCCATGACAGTACCGCCTGCTATTAAGTAATTTTGAATCGCTTTTGCCATACCTGTTTGTCGCAGCACGTGCAAATCGGCAATTGTAGTTTTAGAACCAGGTAAAATCACGGCGTCTGGATGGCCTAACTCGTCTCTGGGGCTGACATATTTGACTGTGACGGTGGTTTCCGATTCCAGGGGGTCAAAGTCGGTAAAATTGGAAATTCGGGGCAAGCGGATGACGGAAATGTTTAGGTCGGTTTGAGAATTGGGAGAACGCCGATCGAGCAAATCGAGAGAATCTTCGGAAGGAAACACTTCGTCTATCCAAGGAATCACCCCAACTACGGGGATTCCCGTCCTTTCTTCTAGCCAAGTCAGCCCCGGATCTAAGATCGATTTTTGTCCTCGGAACTTATTAATGATGAATCCTTTAATTAAAGCGCGTTCGTCTGGATCGAGCAATTCCAAAGTGCCGATGATATGAGCAAAAGCGCCGCCGCGATCGATATCAACTACTAGCAAAGTTCGAGCATTTAAATGTTTGGCTACTCGCATATTTGTCAAATCGCGGTGTTTAAGATTGATCTCAGCAGGGCTACCTGCTCCCTCACAAACAACCATGTCAAATTCTTGCCGTAGAAATTCTAACGATTCCCGAATAGCTTGCCAACCGATATCAAAATACTGCTCGTAATATTGAGATGCTCGCACATTTGCGACGGCTCTGCCTTTGATAATCAATTGAGATGTCATGTCTCCTTGCGGCTTGAGCAAAATCGGATTCATTTCTACCCAAGGTGCGATGCCCGCGGCCCAAGCTTGGACTGCTTGAGCGTAGCCAATCTCTCCGCCGGCGGCTGTGACATAGGAATTCAGAGCCATATTCTGACCTTTGAACGGAGTTACCCGCCAGCCCGATCGAGAAAAGATGCGACATAATGCTGAAACCAGTAAAGATTTTCCTGCGTGAGAGGTTGTTCCCACGACCATAATTGCTTTCATAATATTTAGGGTAGAAGGTAGATCACAAAAGAGATGGCAGTTCGGTAACGGATTATCTAACGGATTTAACGGATGGAAGATGCCAGTTCGGCAACGGATTATTTAACGGATTTAACGGATAGAAGATGCCAGTTCGGCAACGGATTATTTAACGGATTTAACGGATGGAGAAGAAGAAGGTAGAAACCAGAATTACGAAAATTCTGGTTTCTACTTTTTGCTTTTTGTCTCAAGATGAGGGTTGAGCTTTGTCGGATATATTATCGGAATTGGATTCATCGGCCCGTTGAGCAGCTTCTACTAACTCTGAAGTTGGGGGATTTGGGCGAATTAATTCCGGTTTTTCTTCCGTTTCAGATGGTTTTTGATCTGTGGATTCGATCGACATAACTGTTACTGAAACCGTTTCTACCACTCTCAACTCGGGTTGTTCCGATGCTTCCATTTCCACAGAGGCTACTGAAACGATTTCCACTACAGTCATTTCTAGAGATACAGCAGGGGCTTGTGCTTCTGGTTCACTAGGCGCAGTCGGCGGTGTCTGGGTTTCAGTGGACGATCGATCTTCGATCGAACTTTCTTCTATTTTGGCAGAACTTGGGGTTTCTGTCACCATCAACTCGGCCATTGCTTCTACATCGGTGGGAAACGAGACTCCTTGGCTGGTTTCGGCTGTCACTTCGGCGGCGGCTTCGGCTAATTCTGTTTCGAGAATGGAGTCGATATCCGGTGCGGGAATTGCCGTTATTTTAGGTTCAGGGGCGATCGAATCTCTCGTCACTTTCGCTGTTGGCGTCTGGGGAGTTCCATCAGACTTGTTCTTACCCGTACCCAGTCCCAACATACCGCCGAGACTATTTTTGAGATTGCTGAACAGACTTCCGAAACCTGCGGATTTTTTATCGACTTTGGCAGGAGTTGAGCTTGCCTCTGGGACTGCTGTTGCTTCCACCGTTGGGGCTGCCGTTGGTGTCGCCGTTGGATCAGCAGGCTGGGTAGCCCTCGCTCTCCACATTTCGTCAAAATCATCATCATCATCAGTCTGCTGTTTCACCTCTGGCTGAGCCTCTACTGGCTCCACAGTTGCTCCGGCGGCAATTTCTGAAAAGTCTAGAGGTAGAGGGAGAGGAGTGAAGCTGCTGGCTAATTCTGCTGTTGATTCTGAAGTCTTAGCATCAGGAGTTTCGACGGAAAATACTGGTGTTTCAGATATTGCAGGTGCGCTCTTGTCGGGAATTTTTGAGTCAGGGACGATCGAACTTTCGGCAATAATTTCAGGAATCGCCGGCTGTTGTTCTACTTTCACCTCGCCCTCGGTAACAGGTGATGAAACAACATCAGCTTTCGGTTTGGGCGATCGAACAAACTTCGGTTTTTTCGTGGCCGGTTCTTTTTTCTTACCAAACAAGCCTGCAAACGGCAAGCCCGCCACCAAATTCGCTGGCCCAGGAATCGGCGTTTGCTGAGCAACGGGCGCCACCAACCTGCGCAAAGTTAGAGTTTCCCAGGCAAAGGAGCCCAACATAGCCACCCCCGCCATCTGACCCAGCAGGAGAGCACCAGTAATTCGCCCCGCACAGGCCCATAAAATTAACGCATAAAAAAGTCCTACCCCGCTCCAGGTAAAATCACTTTTGCGGTGAACTTCTGGAAAAAAGAAGGCCGCCATGTAAATACTGAAGCTGCCTAGACCGACCGCCAAAGCCAGAATGTATGCAAGCATCTTGTCGGTACCTCCGCTGTGTCAAATAAACTTCTACGCGCTAATTCTACCTTTGACAGAGACTCAACGGCTTCTTTCTCAAGGATAATTCTCAATTTGCAACGACGAAGCAGAGGGAAAATTTTTGGGATCACCCCATTTTTGTAAATATATCCGTAGGGGTGAGGCATTCCGGCAGTGAGTCTCTGCTGATAACTAATAAATTATCTGCCGGAATGCTTCACCCCTCCAAAATTGGGATGCACCCAAATTTTTCCCCCTCACCCTTTGACCCCCTCACCCTCTGACCCTATCCTGAGTCGTGATATTGGTCACTTAACTGCGCTTGTACGATCGCACATACCGTAGAGGATGTTCTGTATGTTGTAGGTGTGAGAAGAATTATGCCCTAGAGGGTATCTATTGGAGACAGTACCATGTTTGAAAAACTGTTGTTAGCGGCGGCCTTAACCTTATCGGTTCACGTATTTGCTGGAGTCAGCACTTCCCCGAAGTTACCGAAAACTTTGGTATTGCGATCGATCGACCGTCCGACTCAAACCATGAAACTTCCCCTCATTCCAGTACCTCTGGACTTCAAGTCGAACGTCGAATCCTGATCGTACCCGGTGGATAGTACGTGATCGAGTGCGATCGAACCAGAGGCAGAGTCGGTCTATAATATTTTTTGAGAGCTGTTCTCTTTTCTATTTAACCTTAAAACACTTTGGCAATCCTGAGTAAAGGATCAAAATAAATATATACTTTCCAGATAAAGCTCAAAGCTAATCAGGACATTGATTATTAAATCAAAGAGAGTGAAAATGGGACTTAGCGATATTCTATTGAATGAAAATAACAGAGATAATTTTGTTGACGACTGTGTGAAGTTGATAGACAAACAAGTTGCTTCAGCGCCGGGATTGGGTGGTCTTGCTCTGAAAGCTGCCTACTCTACTGTCAAGGGGATACGATCGGACTATTGCGCCCAAGTCGTCGATCAACTTCTGCCCCAAATCTCGATCGCACTCGATCCGATGTGGACTGAAGCAGTAAACAATGGCAACCCAGTCGAATATCTAACCCAAAGAAAAGCTCAAGTAGCAGATGAATTGCTCCAAATCAGCGACCAAAAAGCCGAAAACAGCACAAGAGCAATAGTTAAAGGTGCTTATGCCAAACTCCGCCCCTCCGCTAAGACTTATGTGGAAAAGGGAGTGCCGGATTTAGCCGAAATTATTAATAAACATCATAAGCTGTCCAGCACTTAAATTGGATGTTGAAAAACAATCAAATTCTTGTGGGGTGGGCGTCCCGCCCGCTCTAAATATACAATTTAAATGCGCGACAGCTTAGTGCCGTTAACAGTTAACAGTTAACAGTTGACAGTTGACAGCGTGGGATGGGCGGGAGAGCCCGTCCAAAAAAGACGGGCTCTCCCGCCCATCCCACAATAACAATTAAAATTGTAAGTTATTTAATTCGCGCTCCTAACTTAATTTTGAATTGTCACTTTCCTATTAGTATACTGAGGTATCCAGCCTTGAGCAGTGGTGTAATACTGCACGGCTTTCAAGTACAGCAATGGAGTGAGATAAAACCAATGTTCGGTATTAGCGGGCACTTTAATGTAATCTGCTGCTTGCAGCATTAACTGTATCTGAGAGCCGTTAGCATACACAAAACCAAAAACACATTCCCCAGCTAAAATGTGAATAACTTCTGCATCTGCGTGGGTGTGAGTGCGATTGCTTTGAGTCATCAGCGCGTAAATTTGCTGAGAACCGGGTTGCAGGACTTTTAAGTCGCACCACTGACATCCGCTGATACGCTTGAAGTAGGCAAACTCAGTTTTAAATGCTGTAAGAATCTGCTGTTTTTCCGTGACATTCAGAATGTCTTGAGCTAGTAGTTCTTGAATCGTAGGATTTTCGTTTGTTGGCAGGCGATCGATCTCAATATTTAAAACAGCCAGTTGACTCGCAATCGCCCCGATATTTGTATATATGCTACCGTCTTCCAGTTGTAGAACAGCCATATTGCACCACCTAGTTTGTTGAGCTTTGAAAAAAATTTAGTTTCCATTTTAAAGCTGCCTTTTTAAGCTACCTTCAGAAACTAAACTCCGGCTTGTTTTCAATAATAACCGATCGCGAAAACTCGATATCCTACCTTCACAATCATCAAAGAATTAGGAAATATGAGATATTTTCGGTTTTTTTTAAGTTTTATTTCTAGTTCTCAGGATTGGGCTAGGAATGTAGATCGATCGACTCTGGCTATTTTTTCTGGTTCGGTGTTTAAACGGGCGATCGGCAGAACACCGCCTAGAGCATCAGAATACAGAAACAGAGGGTAAATCTATAAAATTTCGGTCAGATTTAGCTAGACAGGCGGGAATCCCCAGCCCATAATCTTTGATAGGCGGGTGGGATGAGAGCCGCGCTCCTGCGAGGAGCGATCCTGCCGCGATGTTGGGCCCAGCCAACCAGCATTCTTTGGATGGCGACTTTCTGGAGCACGCATTGTAATAATTGTGGTAGAATACTCGTATCTTTGATCACAGAATAACAATCTAGATCAGGATAAAACAGCTTTGATGTGACAAGTGGGGC
>Ga0209591_10002734_pt1 | contig 20923 bp, 30 predicted proteins | sample MAT01_FD_187207 | JGI IMG/M metagenome (GOLD analysis project Ga0209591, IMG submission 187207) | Freshwater microbial communities from Lake Fryxell liftoff mats and glacier meltwater in Antarctica - MAT-01 (SPAdes) (version 2) | ecosystem: Environmental > Aquatic > Freshwater > Ice > Liftoff... | reverse complement strand
TGTTCAGTGAGCGAGAAACGCAAGCCCTGTGCATGGGCGACCCCGCCCAGCTACCGCCCGTCAATGAAGCGCAGTCCCCATGTTTTGACTCAGTACTTGAGCAGTTTCAGCTTACAGAAGTTGTCAGGTACGGAGGCGCGATCGCCCTTTTGGCTGAGCAAGTGCGGCTGAATCTCGACAATCCCGGACTGATAGACATGGAAACTGACATGACGGGCGATCGCACAGAGGGCGTTTGCTGCGGAACTCCAGATCAGTGGGAGAGCCTACTGGTTCAGGCATTCACCTCTGAGAAGGCCAAACAAAACCCTGACTATGTACGGGCGCTTTGCTATACGAATCGTCGAACCGAGGGAGTTAACGCGACAATTAGGGCTGCGCTCTATGGTAAGGACGCCCCTCGATTCGTAACGGGCGAACGGCTGGTAGCTGACTCTCCCTACATGGTAAAAAACTCAGTCCTGCTGGCAACATCAGCAGAATGTGAAGTTCTAGAAGTTAGAAAGGGCAGATCTGATGGCTGGAATATTTGGAGCTTGAGGACAATGAGCGATAGTGAAGATCAAAAGATCGTTATTGTCGAGATATTGCATGAGTCAGAAAATGAACGATTTGAAAAAACCTGCGGAGATCTGGCTAAATCGAAAAACTGGAAAGCCTTCTGGGATCTAAAGCAGCGATTTGGGCAGCTAAAATATTCTTACTGTTTGACAGTCCATAAAGCCCAGGGTTCCACTTTCGAGAACGTCTTCGTAGACGTTAATAACCTGTTGACCAACCGAACAGTCCGCGAACGCAATCAACTGCTCTACGTGGCCGCTACACGAGCCGCTAAGCGTTTATTTCTAAGCTGCTAAATTTCTGCTTCCGAAAATCTTACCGAGTGTTTTCTATGACCTGGCTATCTTCTTCAAAGAACAACCCTTGCCCAGTTTGCGCCCGCACCAAAGATGGCGACTGTGTATGGGCTGCGGATCTACAGACAATCCTGTGCCACACCCGCGCCAACACTTCAAGCACAATCGCACAGCCAGCCGATCGAGTAGGCAGTTACACCTTCACAGGGAAGCTCAACACTAGCGGATTCTGCGATCGCGCCATCTATGGACTGAAGGACGACTGGGTAAAGCCAATCAGACAAGTGAGTGGCAAGCCCACCCATCACGACTATCCCAGATCTGTCGGGTCACCACTGGCTCGTGTATCAAGGCTGGATACTGCTACAGGTAAAAAGATCTGGCAGGAATATTGGGACGGGACGGGCTGGCAAAAAGGCTTGCCTGATGAGGTAAAAGCCCAGATTCACCTGTATCGAATCAATGATCCAATTAATCAAAAAGCGATCGCACGTGGCTTACCACTAAGGATTGTTGAGGGTGAGAAGACTGCTGATGCACTGCTAGAAATTGGGCTAGCTGCGACTACATCCATCGGTGGCGCTGGCAAGTGGCGGCACTACGGCGGGGCGCACGGCAACTACTCAGCAGACCTTGATGGAGCTGTGCTTGTTTTGTGCCCCGACCGCGATCGCGCTGGGGTAGAACACTGTCAGGACATTGCTTCTGACTACTATTCCTGTAAGTGGCTCTATGCGGCACCTGATAGCCCCAGCTGGCGCTGCTATCAGATTGGTACTGGCTATGATGCTGCTGATTGGATTGACGACCTGAAGGCTAGCGGGCTGAGTGCTGATGAGGTTTTCAACACCATTTCTGGAGCTACTGAATCATCTGCTAGAGATTTTGAAATCAACTTCACTGAGACTGAAGAGGGCAAAAAGCCGTCTGTCAACATGACTGGCAACAGCATTGCTGACAGCCAAGGCTCAGGTGCGGTAAGCATCATAGATACTTTGGCAGCTGTCACTGACATCTTGGGAAGAGCAGCTGCTGACTGGCAGGAAACAAACTGGCTCACTGAGCTAGAGGCCAAATCCCAGATAAAAGGTAAGGCATTCTGGCAAATGGTTAGCCAGAAAAAAACACAGATCGACGACGTATTGCCGGAAGACATCAGCAGGCTAGAAAAGCTGATTGACTGGAGCCAGTCAGAACTTAACTGGTCGGAAGTGCTGCCAGACCTAGCCCCATTCCTGACCCATGACGCTAAGACCTTAGGGATTGACCCTGTGTCTATTTGGCAGTATCTATTGCCTGCGGTGCTGTCTTTGATAGGGAAAAAGTCAGACCTAGACCTCATTACTCACAAAATCCCCGCAATTGTTTGGACTGCCATTGTTTCGGAGTCGGGAACCGGTAAAACCCGTGCTGAGAATATCGTTGTAGAACCACTTAGGGATTTGCAAGAGCAAGAGTCCAAGCGGTTTAAAGCTGAGCTGGAAAACTACACGGCTGCAACCAAAGCTGGTGAAGAAGTGTCTAAGCCACAGCCAGAAAAAAAGGTAGTGTTTCAGGTCGTCACCATCCAAGCGCTAATGCGCAGACTCTCTGAGCAAGGCGATAACGGATCTTTTTGGCCTAGAGACGAGCTGAAGGGTCTGTTTAACTCGTTTGATCAGTTCTCGGGCAGCAAAGCGTCAGAAGGGTTAGAAATGATGCTGTCGATGTGGGACGGATCAAGCGTTCAGGCCGACCGCATGAATGCAGAAGAGTCTTACTTCAATCCTGCTACTCGGCTGTCTGTAGCAGGAGGGATTCAGCCTGGAATCTACCGAAGTATTTTCAAAGATCCCGACGATGCTCAAGGCATGGCAGCAAGATTTTTGTTTGCAGTTCCCAAGAAAAGCTCTACCAAGCGCTCCAAAGGACGCCCTCAGCTGCCCATGCTACTGCCAATTCTTTACCAATCAATTACTGATGCTAAGTATGGCGATATACGCCTTACAGACGCCGCCACAGACCTTTACGACGAAGCCTATGAGTACTACGGCAATGAGGCTGAAAAGTGCAAACATGCAGGCATTAGAGCCTGGTTGCGTAAACTCTCAGCGCAGGTTGGTCGGATCGCTTTGGGTCTGCATTTTATCGAATGCGCTTTCAATAAAGACAAGTGTACTGATGCGCTGACTGTTGAAACGATGGAACGGGCGATCGCGTTTGCGAATTACTATCGGGCATCGTTTGAGTGGTTACAGGAGAATGCTGCTGAGAGCGCTGATATCAGTAGCATTCTTACCCGCATTTGGGACAAGGGCTTGACAGAATGCGGCATCACTCCCAGGGATGCCTACCGTGCTAACAGGGCGCTGTCAGAAAAAGCGAAGGAAATGAATCGCACGGCAGCCGCGTACACCATTGATTTATTCACTCGCTTGGTTGAATTAGGTCGGGGGCGGATTGAACGCAACGGTAGGCACATCCGCTTCTACTCAATCCCAGCTAGCAATACTAGGAATGTCGCGACGGTGTGCCACGAGGCTGAAATCGTTGCTCAGAATGAACCGCAGCTGTCACCAGTGCTGTTGCCAGTCATGTTGACAAACCAGAATAACGGTAATGGCAATGGCAAGCCTAAAGGATTCCAAGCCTCAGCAAAAACCTCAAAACCAGATCCGCAGGCCGCGATCGCACAACTCATAGCAGCTCGTAGAAACCCCGTCCCTGTAGCTGTTGCTGTCCCTGCCGAAACTTCAGAGAGGTACGGATTCTGATGACGGCAACAACCGAAAAGAAAAGATACAACCGAAAAGCTGCGATCGCGGCTGAGCCTGAATGGTCACAATTCCAGCAAGACATTTACAACTGGATCGATTCTGGCAGCGGCAGTCTACGTGTCGGTGCCGTCGCAGGCTCGGGCAAAACTACCGTACTTTGCGCGATCGTCAACCGCTTGCCATCTACGGCAAAAGTTTCGGTATTGGCATTCAACAAACACACCGTTGAGGCATTAAGGGAGCGGTTGCCCAGCCGGATCACGGTCGCCACTGCTAATGGGATGGGTCAGTCAATCTTGACCCGGCACTTCTATCAGGAAGGTGCTGTAACGCTAGAAGAAAATAAGTACAGGCAGATTTCCAGAAAACTAATTGACGGTTTAGACCTATCCAGTCTGGCGATCGCTGATAAGGCTGCCATTAAGCAGGCCAAAAAAGATCTGAGCAACTTCCTGAATCGGCTGATTGCAGGGTGTCAAGCCACGTTGTCTGAACCGACGATAGAGAGCTTAAAACATCTGATTGACTATTACGTCATCGAATCGCCCATCGGAGCCGCACTAGCCATTCCATTAGTAGCTGAGGCTCTAAAAGCTGGTGAATTGATGGCACATCAGCAGCGGATCGTAGACTTTGGCGATCAACTTTGGTTACCGCATATATGGGATTTGCGCCCAGCCCCTAGAGATTGGGTGCTACTAGACGAAGTGCAGGACGCCAACCCAGCTCAGCTAGCGCTTTATAAAAAACTGCTAGGAGATACCGGACGGGCGATCGCGGTTGGGGATGAATTTCAGGCTATCCAGGGGTTTGCGTTTGCTTCTCCTGCCATGTGGGGAAAGGTAGCGACTGATCTAAACGCAGAAACGTTACCCCTGTCAGTTTGCTATCGTTGCCCATCGTCTCATTTAGATTTGGCGCGCGCAATTGTGTCAGGCATCCAGCCTAGACCGGACGCTCCGGTGGGTGAACTTGAGGTCGTTGCTCCATCTGAAATTAAAGGGATGGCCCAGGCTGGCGACATGATCCTTTCAAGATTTACAGCTCCACTGATTGCGCTATGTTTGCGGCTGATTGTGTCAGGCATTCAAGCACGGGTGAGAGGCCGTGACATTGGCGCTCAATTAGTGGCACTAGCTGAGCAATGCGGCAGCGAGCCGTACTCATCCTTTGCTGGCGCTGCTAGTCGTTACTGCCTTCCCAAAATACAAGAGCTTAGGGATAACGACGACAATCAGGCTGCTGACAGCCTAGAAGACCGATACAGCGCGATCGCGGCCTGCCATCAGGAATTTGGGAGCCAGTGCGCAACAATGCAGCAGTTCACTGCCAAGATCGCTGCATTGTTCACCGACGATAAGGCTCCGGTGATCCTATCAACAATCCACAGGGCAAAAGGGGATGAAGCCGACAGAGTGTTTCTGCTAGGAGTCAACAGTCTCCCTTATCTAGAAAAGGTCGGGCAAGAATGGCAAGAGCAGCAGGAATGGAATCTGCTTTATGTCGCATTGACCCGCGCTAAAAAGTCGCTCTTTTTGGTACCGCTTCCCAGGAAGCAAGACAGGATATCCATAGATGAGCTGCTGACGCTTCCCTATGGCGGACTGCCAATAACTCCAGTAACCTACACAACGCAGCTGACAAGCACTGTAGCTCCCACTGAAGCTATAGAAACTGTATGGATGCCTGCTATAGGCGATCGCGTTCACAAAAGATTTCAGGAAGGTTGGAACGGTAGCGTGGCACTACTGACAGCGGATGAACGGGTTGAGGTTCTGTGGGATTACGATGACTACGCACTGACCTGCAAGCCAGCCGATTTACGCCCATACTCAGAGAAATATCAGAAGTCGTTTCAGAAAGCTTGAACATGGAATTTGAAAAACTCAGGGCAGCAAAGGTGAGGGAGCTAGTCGGCCTAGTCAATCAGCTGACGCGGCTAACTCCCCTAGACGATTGCATTGCACTACTGAAAAGCGCGATCGCACAGCAGCAGGGTAAGGCACAGCAACGGGCACGGCGAAAGGAAAAGCCAGAAATTAACGACTGGAGAATCTGAGCTGTTGACGTTTCCAACGTTAAACGTTAGATTGTCAGCAGCTATAGAGGGGAAATTATGGAAGACACGGTAGACGGAGTAACAATAAGCGCGGCTGAAATGGCCGCGATCGCGCTGGTCATGCACCTGCGGTGGAAGCAGTCGCAGGCTTTACTGGCTTGCGTTGTAGCCGATCGCCCGCTGATGGATTCGTTTGAAGATTGGCTGAAAGCGATTGCAGGTTCGGCAGTAATAAAGGAAGAAACCAATGAATAATTCTGAAGCAACCAAACTCAAAGCACCCTCACCTAGCAGAGATCCTTTACAAGAGCTACGGGAAGCGGGGCTGTACATTGACCTATTTGGCGGGTTCTGCCCTGTACAGTGTGAGGCTACGCTGCAAGATGGCAGGAAACTTTACTTCCGAGCGATTGGAAAATATTGGGATCTGGTGATTGGGCTTACTTCCGATGAGTCCGTGAGTGGAACTGGCTCGTGTTTTAGTATCTCGTCAAAGTATGAGAATGAGCAATTTGAGGCTGGCTACATGCCGCTAGAGACGGCAGCTGACATAATTCTCAGCGCGATCGCTCTCTATCATCTGTCGTCCGGCAAGGGGGCGATCGCATGAGCTGGGCAACAATATCGAGGCGAATCCTGCTAGAGCTTGCAGCCGCGAATCCTCAGCAGCAAGGCGAATCCCTAGAGGGCTGGGGTAAGCGGATGAAGAGGGCGATCGCAGACGATTACCCGTTTGCGCAACGAAGCGGGTTTGCGTATCAGCATTGGTGCCGGGAAAGGGCGGTCGTTCTTTACGAGCTGGGCATCGTAGCGGGTTTGCCCAAAAAGTCTAGTAGGGCGATCGCAGAGCTGGCAGCCATGCCCCACCCCGGCCAGCTCAACCTATTGGATGTGGGAGTCAGGAATGAGTAGGGAATTAGAATCATGGTTCAGTGGCGGCGGGCTAGCTGACATAGGGTATGCAGAGGCTGGCCTTACCCCGACGTTTGCAGTTGAGCTGGACGACGCGATCGCCAGCGTATACCGGGCAAACCTTGGGAACCATTGCCTAACTGCTGATGTGCGTGAGGTTGGATTACATAGCGCCCCGTTCTGGTTTCACGTTTCGCCGCCTTGCACCAATGCGTCGGTAGCGAAAACGAATGGCGGTGAAACTGAGCTAGACATTCAGCTAGCGCGGGCGATAGTTCGAGGCATTGAACGGCGATCGCCTTGGTTCAGTCTGGAGAATGTATGGGGCTATCGCACCTTTGAATCGTTCAGATTGATCCTAGAAGCCTTGTCTAACAATGGGTACAATCTGGCGTACTGGCATCTGAATAGTGCTAACTATGGGGTGCCGCAAACTAGGAAGCGGCTAATCCTATGCGCGAGCAGGGTAAAGAGGGTTGTGCAGCCTCACCCTACCCATGCCAAAACCCCTGATCTGTTTGCACTGCCTTGGGTCGGTTGGTATGGGGCGATCGCGGATTTGGTGCCCACACTACCAGAAACGCAATTTGCAAAATGGCAGCTTGAACGGCTGCCAGAAGAGTTGAGGACTGATTGGCATCCAAGGGAATCGCAGTCATTCCTAACTGAAACAAAATTCCCTAATCGTAATGCCTCACGGATTTGGAAGGGCACTGACGAGCCGACGCCAACAATTACGGCACTGGATCAAAGTCTAAAAGCTTGCCTCGTTCCCGGCGGGAATTCGTCTAGCTTTTCTCTGAGGTATCAGGATGAACCGAGCCGAACCGTAGGGGATGTTGACCGTGTTGGCAATTTGCCACGGGCGTTACTGATTGGTGATCAACGCAGCAATGGAGGGCTATCGCTTTCAATCCGTAATGAGGATCAGCCGTGCTACACGGTAGAAGCTTCTAAGAGCGGTGTTCATGCTGGCAGGGCATTGCTGGTTGATGGGCTTGCCAACAATCGCGGGTCTTCGGTAACGGCTGTGACAGGCGATCGCCCTTCCTATACCGTTAAAGCCTCAGCCTACAAGCAAGCATCGCGGGCATACATCCCAGGCGGTAGGGTCGTTGTAATCACTCCTGAATGCCTCGCACGGTTTCAGTCGGTGCCCGGTTGGTATCAGCTATCTGGCAAGGCTTCATTAGATTGCAAGGTACTGGGTAACGGGTTTCCTTGCTTGCTGGCTCAGGCATTAGTGGAGGCACAAAAGTTATGAAGGAAATTAGCGTCCTGTTTGTAGATCCCGCGCTGGCCTCCCTTGGGTGGGCTGTTATTAGCGGGGATACCCACAGCTTCAAGATGATTGATTTTGGAGTCGTCGTAACCCCAGCAGGGATGCCACTGGGCGATCGCCTTTCCATAGTCCGGCAAGACGTACTAGAGCTGCTAGGGCTGCATAAGCCTACTATCGTCGGCTATGAAAAGCCGTTCTTTTCTGGCAAGAATACTAACGCAGCGATTGTGCAAAATGCGATCGGGGTAATGCTCTCTGCGATGGCCGACGCTGGCTACCCAAGTCCGGTAGAACTGAAACCGTCGCAAATTAAATTAGCGATCGCGGGCAGCGGGAATGCTGAGAAGTGTGAGGTTAGGACGGCAGTCCTTGAGCTGTTTGGATTGAGCCACCAAAAAGGCACGAAGGATGACGCCTACGATGCGGCAGCGGGTGCGGCGGCGGTGATACAAAATTACTTTTTATTTGAGGCAGCGAAGTGAACACAACAAAGGAAAATGCGATCGCCCAGTCAATCACTGAAACTATTAAAGAAGAGGTTCTTTTCGTTGCAGAAACTGAAGAGTATTTCAGAGGAATTCAGGATCTACTAGAAGGCATTGAAGATAGCTGCGCTGATCGCCCTCTCTACTGCTATGGGTGCGATCGCACATATGGCTATATGCCAGCGGCTTATGGGATAGTTCGGGCTGCCTTTGAAAACTTTGATACTCGTGCATGGTGGCTGGGTGTCACGGCTGAGGATCTGGCGGAAAACTATTTGATTGATTGCTACGCCAACTGTGACGATTACCACCCAGAGGATACCTCTGAATGTGTTGGCGTTTCAGATCTGCAAGATGCGATCGATCGCTTCCTTTTTTGGAATGTTCCAATATACGAGATTTTTGGCTGGTGCAAATGGTTTGACCCATCCAAACACGCGATCGGGTTAGGGGCGATGGAGAAGGCGCTAAGAAGTTTCGTTGATGCCAATAACAAAATTCATTACACGTTCATGGCTAGCTACAAGAGAGTTTATTCATTAGAGGCAGCGGAATGATCACTTTTGAGCAACTAGATGCAGCATTGGCTGAGCTATCCAAAGAGCATAGATTTCAAGGGTCAGACGTCAGGAATCACAACGTCAGGCTGTTGCAGATACTGGGCAAACCACTAACCCTAACGGCTGATGAAGATTTGGCGATCGCTGAATCGCGCCGTCGCGCTGTAAACGCAATGGTGTCGCCATCCTTTGTAGTGGGGAGCGATAGCGAAGCGCTGCTTGGAGATCGCACATGATCTACACCATCACAAAATTACTCGTTGGTGTCAAAGTAGAGCCAGCGGTACCAGCGGCAACCTGCCTAGAGATAGAATCCCAGTTCAGATCTCGCCTAGTAGATGTAGTCACTCGCGGCTTCATCCCTAGCACCTACGTATCAGCAGAAAGTTTTAACCACACCATATTCCAAATGGCTGACAAGATCGCCAATGATGCTGATGTGGAAATGGTTCGTCAGATCTTGCAGAAGCATGAGGATGAAGACGCCGCGAGTCAGCTGAGAATGGCACGGCACAGAGAGCAGATGGAATTAGACATGGGCATGGGAGGTGACGTATGACGGCAGCACATGATGAATTGGAGTCGCAGATAAAAGCGATCGCGCTGCGGACACAAAAGTTAGAAGATGCGATAGCGAAGCGCTGCTTTCAGATCGAGACTGACAAGTTTCTGCCAATTTCCGTTTGCTATAGGCGGCTAGGCTACCGCAACTCAACGCATTTGAGAAACGCTGTCTACGCAGATGAGCAGCGAATGTCAGAAGGGAAAGCGCCCAATCATTTCCCGCAGGGCGCTATCCAAAAACGGGGTGGCAGATGGTTTGTAGATGTTAAAGCAGTGATGGAGGCAAAAGAGTGAACGAGCAATTCAAATCAGTAGCAGCGTGTTACCGCACATTAGGATACTCAAGACAAGAAGACTTGAGGCAAGATATTCGCTCAAAGCGCTTGCCAGAAGGGAGCTATGCGATTGTAAACGATCGCTATTTCGTAGACGTTCAAGCGGTAAGGGAGGCAAGGGCATAACGCTATTCCCCAAAAACTTTGCCCAAAGCCCTTGACAATACCCGTATCTTTTGGCATATTAGAAGAGGGTTAGGCGATCGCCCCTAGTCCAGTCCACCGCGCACAGCCGGGAGTTGCGCCCCGGCATCCACCTACTGAGTTTTCCCTATGAATCCCACTCAATCCGCAGCTTCTATTACCGCTGTTCTCAAACGTCATTGCCCAACAGCAGAGGCTGAAGTCTTTTCCAGTGCGGAGGTTGACGACTCTAAGCCTGGTCATTTCATATCGATCTCAGCGGGCAACCCAATCGGCATCGACATTGTTCAGGGAATCATGGTAATGACAGGCATTGAGTTCGTGAAGTGGGTCAAGGACGAGCATGGAGAGTTCATGATTTACTTTGTTCCGCTCAAGGGCGATCGCCATGAAAATTGAGCTATTTGACACTTCAGAGTTTGCGAACTGTAAGCAGCGCTACGCTATCGCCCCCGACATTGGCACCGATACCGACCAGCGATACACCCCGATGTCAATCATTGACAAGTGTGACCGTGCGCTGACTGGTATCGGGCTAGACCCAACGGCTAACGCAGCAAAGACCGTGCCCGCGCTGAATCACATCACAGAGGCTCAAGACTGCTTCTCAACAGACTGGGCACCGCTGCTGTCAGAGTGGCCAACGGTGTTCATGAACCCGCCCTACAGCAACAGCGCCCGGTTCATGCACAGGATGGCTCAGTACCTACGTTCTGGGGAATGCGATCGCGCCATCACCCTGACGCTGGCTGGCGTCCTAGCGAATAAATCAACTCAGCCATTGATCAAGGAATTGGCGGTGGCGATCGCACATCCGTTTGGGCGCGTGAACTTCATTGGCGGTGGCGATAGTAACGATCGCGACGTTGTGTTCATTCTGTGGGGCAACGGTGCCAGAGCGAACCATACCCGTTTCTTTGATGAATTCAATTCGGGACTCTGTGTGAAATTATGCTGAACATATCCAACCTCAAGACGACCAAAATTGGGATTAGGTGCGATCGATCCTCCTTCCTAGGCAACCCATTCGACATGAAACGCGAGACAGATAGGGGCAAAGTTTGCGACGGCTTCAGGATGTATCTGTGGGTAATTGTGAGGCAAGGGCGATCTGCAAGCAGCGCTTCGCTATCGCCTGTAGACGCCGCCAACGCAGTCGTGCTCAGTATGGGATTGCCAATATCGGCAAAGTGGCGATCGCCTACTACAGGCCACTTCTTAGCAGCACTGGAACAAGTAGTGCAGGCACCGGACGGCACCAATTTACTCTGCTGGTGTGATCCCCTCCGTTGCCACTGCGATCAATACGTCACCTATCGGGAATGGATCAAAGAAACTATTGAGATGGAGGGACTGTAAGTATCGACTGAAGCGCCCCTAGTCCAGCCCACCGCGCACAGCCGGGAGTAGCGCCCCAGCACCTAAATCTTACTGAGGCACAATTGCACATGACTAATGAATTCACTCAGGAACAAACGTTGCAGCTAAAGTACCCTGTCGGCACCAAGGGGAAGCTCAGTCCGATAGACGCGCAAACCCTGACTCACCTTATTTCGAGAGGGTGGAAGCCAAGCTTCGTGGCAACAGTAGAATCTGCCTACGTAACTGGCTGTGACAGCATTAGCTTCCTAGTTGTGCGGTGGGGACAGGGTCAGGATGACTGGTCAGTCGTCATGACTGAAGGGTTTGAGGCGATCGCGATGGGCAGCGAACGAACAGGTATCGATAAATGGTACGAAGAAGGCTGTCGAGCGGCTTTGAATGGGGAGAACGAGAGCCAATGCCCATACGACGATGACTACCACTCGCTTGAAGAATATATTTGGTGGAACCGTGGCTACAGGTTTGTAGACCGATCGGCGCAGTTAATGAAAGCGGAGCGATTGATTGAAGAGATGAAGGCGATCGCCCAATAGTTGCAGCAGACCGCAGAAAATAGTACAATCATTTCACCGGGGGAGTGAAAAGGTTTCACGTCAGTCTCATAATCTGAAAACAGTAAGTTCGATTCTTACACCCGGCATTGGATCTGCCATCACAGAAAAGCCCTGCTATTTGGCGGGGCTTTTATTTTGCCTTGGAAATAGAAGGTAGAATAAAGGCGATCGCCATTGAGAAGGAATAGAATAGTATTAGCGCCCTAACTAGCTCTCAGCGGAACTAATTAGGGCTGACCACCAATCTACTAGAGATAGAAAACATGGCTACCAATAATCTAACAGGGACAGACTCTTATTTATTCCTAAATAAGATCGGGGTAACTTACGGGAAAAGGTTAGACAACTGGACTCGACTGGCATCTACGAAGGCATTGCTTCAAGCTTTTCGGAGCAACCCTTTGTACGGTGGCACCGAACCTATAATCACCAGTAAGGGAGGGCTTCGGGAACATCCTCTGTGGACTGCGGATGAAAAGGATCGAGGCACTCTTGTTCATCCTGACATTGCGATTGAGTTTGAAAAATGGTGCCAAAAGCCTTCTCCATCCGAATCCAAATGTGTCTACCTTATCTGGGCTGTTGGATCTGACATGTTCAAAATTGGAATAGCGAAAGATCCTTCCTTCCGGCTCAAGAACCTACAGATCGGCAGTCCGCTGAAGCTAGCCATTAGCAGGGTTTGCTTCTGTTGCGACCCTGCTGGCATGGAAATCAGGCTGCACAGCAGGTTCAAGAAATACCACTCGCACGGAGAATGGTTTGAGGTTGAGTCGGCTACTGCAATCACGCTATTTGATCAAGTAACCAAAGCCCATTTGCTGCACATCTAAATACTGCAAGCCATACATTCCAGTGCTGAGGGATGCGGTAGATCGTGGTACTTTTGCCCATCCCGATATTGCAATTCTTTTCGCTGGCTGGTGCGATCCTGGGTTTGCTCTCTGGACTGCGCGACAGGTCAGGCACCTCTTGACCTACGGAGAGGTGAATCTACACCACAGGGAATGGACACCAGAGCAGCTTCAAAAAGGGATTGAGATGAACCGGGACGACATCAAGGAGATGTACAGCTAAAGCTCAGCTCTCTACCAAAATAAAAGCCCCGCTAGCGTTGAAACCAGCGGGGCTTTTATTTGCTGCCAATGGGAAAGCGCGATCTGCAACCAGCGCGATCGCTATCGCAAAAAAAACTTTGCCCAGCCCCTTGACAATACCCGCATCTTTTGGCATACTTAAAGGGCGGGGGGAAAGACAACCCACCGATGCGGTGCAACCCCGCGACAGAGGCAAACCCCTCTTACCGCTGGGGCGAGACCGGGTGAAATTGCTGGTGATGAGCCTGCGCGAAAATCGACTAGGAGGACATGGGCATGGATGCATTTGTTTTGGTCAAGAAGAATGCTGAAGGTTTCTGGGACATCCTCAACATTGGCCTAGGAGGGTTGATTGACGAGGCAGACACTCTAGAAGAGGCGATCGCGCTTCTAGAAGAGAGCGGCTATGAGGAAAGTGACTGGAGGGTTGAGGGCTAAAAAGTTTGCCCAGCACCTTGACAATACCCGTATCTTTTGGCATACTTGAGAGACAGCCCCACAGGAGACCACGATGAACTACCCAGCCTACGTAATCGCCAACATGATCAATCAGACCACTGACCCGCTGGTCTGCCTAGAGATCGCATCCACCTGGAAACGTCAGGAGATCGAGGAAGCAATCGCTGAGTGCAAAGAACTCGCGAAAGATGGTTGTGAGGTTGACGCCGCCCCAGCGCTTAAGCGCCTCGCCATCCTAGAGTTATGCAGCCCTGAATTCGTCGCAGGCTGCAAGAAGCACTGGGATAAGCTAGACGCCATGCTGAGCGCTGCCTAAGCTGAAGCGCGATAGCGAAGCGCTGTTTGCAGATCGCCCTTGTGGCACTATCAATTTTAGGGAGAAAAATGAATTGCCCACACTGCAATAACGATCGCATGACGAAGTACGGCTTCACCACCTCAGGGCAGCAGGTGTGGCGCTGTTCCGCCTGCGCCAAAGATACCAGCGGCAACCCCACAGGCAGGCCGTTAAAGTCGGTAGGGAAGTGTCCCAACTGTGGGAGCGATCGCACTCGCAAAACATGCGGCAGGGGACGCTGCAAAGCCTGTGGGAAAACTTGGAAGCTGGGCTAGGGAACATACCCAATAGCAGTATTGAACGTATCTACTCGGCTTCTAAAACTGGCGTTCTGGGCTGTCGTTTGAGCCGCGCCTGCATGAGCCATTGACATTTGATGATTAGCTTGGCCGTCTCTTGTGCCGTTAGAATTTCGTGCGAGTAGGTACATGCTTACGGTACACCGACCTGATGACGTTGATGCAATGCCTAGTTCAGTGCTGTCTCTGCGCCCAATCATCTCAGAGCTTGAGGCGCGGCTAATTGAACTGTAGCTACCTGCCGCAGGGACAACCGTAGACGATATCTGGTTAAGGGCTCCCGTTAGATTGAGCCGAAACCCTGTATCGACGTTGTTGGATTGAACACTAATAATGGTATTGTTTGCATTAGACGCATTGACGCATCCCATTAAAGTCCTAAATGTGTTTGTAGCTGTTGAGTTTTCTCGTAAGTAGCACCCAAAAGAAGCGTTGTTTATAGTAAAATTAACTCCGGTAGACGGTGCCCAATTTGTATTTATAAAGCCTGTGGTAGTATTTCCCCGCCATCCCTGCCGCCTAGTGAATACAGGCGGAGTTGCACCCGAACTAGTAGCACTTTGCAGGCTCACAATACATCGCAGAGAATCCGCCTCGTTATCCCCAAATTGAAGTAGCCACAGCCTATCAAAGGACAATATGCCATCAGTGGCAAAACCCCCTAGCAGCGCGTCAAGCGCCTGCCGCTCAGCCGTGATGTAGCTACCCGTTGCAACATCTAGCCATGCTTGGGTATCCGCCCTGAAGCTGGGCGTGGTGGGGTAGTGGAGTATCGATCGTGCGGTTGGGAGCATTTAGAGTTTCACAATTGGCGCGATCGCACCTGTCCAGTCGTTCTGAGGGTCTTTTGCAGCGGTGGCGATCGCACCAATTGCTGCCACGAAAGCATGGTACTTTGCAGCATTGAAGTGAATGCCTGCGAGATCCTCGTCAGTGATAACGCGATCGCCGCCTAGGAAGTAGCCTTTTTTCTGCCCCACTAAAAGATATGCGTCAAGCTCGCCTAACAATTTAGTGGCCGCCAGCCCAATCGCTGACCCTGTCTGGCAATGCGATCGCTTGTCATTCACAGTTGCCTGCGTGTTTTGGTCGATCTGATCTTGAGTTAATGTCATAATTTCTCCAGTTTTAAGCGGCGGTGTCGCCACCGATTCGATATAAATTCGCAACGAGGCCAGGGAGGATAGAGACAAGGGAGTCCTTAAATGCTGTCTTGAACTGGTTTCGAGCATTTAAAGCTGTTACGCCCGCACCTTGAACTATTGAGACTTGCCCGGTAGATGACGGAACAAGCATACAGTTGAATCCGGCAGGTAATCCACTTGGGATTGTTGCGCTGATTGCAGTCGAAGCCGAGAAAACCTTTTGTTTACCCATGTCGGCGGCAACAAATGTGTAGGTAGTCCCGGTAACCTCTTCTGAAACGATCGCATAATTTTGGATCCCTTGAGCGTTGAACCCTTGAGCGGCGGTGATTGCGGTTAGGATTTGCTGAGCTGCTAGCTGCGATCGCGCTGCCGCTGCATCGGCGGATTCCACCAAAGCCTTCCCTAGCGCGGTTATCAACAAGTCTGAAATCTGTTTGAATCTCATAGGTTAAGGGCTTAAGAGAAGTAACGGGCGGAGACGCGATCGACAACCTCTAGCGGGAATCCGGCATTTGCCGCCGACCAGGTGATAGCGACGCCAGAGAGGGAGAATGCAGCGGCAGCGCCGCCAAACGTGTCGAACTGTTGCCCGTTTACGAATAGAGCAAAGGTAGCTGCATTCAGTGGGGTAAAGCCAAGGTTGCTCACGGTGTTTAGCGCCGTAACTGTCAGCCGTTCGCCCCGTGGCGTTGCACCCCCACCCCCTGCCCCGGCAGGATCGTTGGAGATATTACGCGCACTGACGGCGATCGCGGCATCTGCTGGGAACCGTGCGAAATCGAATCGGTAGCTAAACTCGATATCGATCGCCGCTGCTGGCATGGAGTGGGCCGTTTCAACCCCAGCTACCAGAGAAAAGTAAGTCAGGGTGTATACGCCGCCCGCTTCGCTGATTCTGCCGAATACCTCGTTCCCACTTGCATCAGTCAATTTGAGCTTGCTTGTGCCGCCGTAAATCTCGGTACGGTTATTGGCTCCGGTTACAATTACACCGATCGTGTTAGCCCCGCCCAGCGGCTGCACTGGAACCGACACCCCGCCTTCACCAGCGGTAGATAGGGCAGTACCGATGGCAGTGGTGAGGACTCCGCTGGTGCCGCTGGCGGAAAAGCCGTTCACTCGAACGGATGCGCTCTGCGGCTTGATAATCTGTTTGGCTGGAATCATGATCAGCTCCTATTGGTAAAAAATTTCAAACTCGTCTGACGTTTCAAGCTGCACTCGATTTTGCCAGTTAACTATCGCCCCGTTGATGGTGTAGTCGAGGATGAACCTCGCCTTTACCCCATTCAAGAAAAGATAACTCAACTGCGGAGATGCGGGCACTGCCGCTAGCGTGAAAGATGTCTGCCCATTTGAAGGCGTGAAGACTGTTCGACTCAGTACAACTACATTGCCAGCCAGACTGGCATTGTACTGGTAGAAAACTTCAAATTCGTCCGTTACCTGAAGCTGTACTCGATTTTGCCAATTAACGTTAGCGCCATTAACTGTGTAATCGAGCGCGAACCTCATCTTTACCCCATTAAGGAAAAGATAGCTCAATTGTGGCGATACGGGCACCTCAGCTAAGGTGAAAACGGTTTGACCATTTGACAGCGTGAAAACTTCCCTAGTGGAACTAATGCCACCGCCTCCGGTGATCAGTCCAGGATGAGCCGCTAGATTAGCATTATGGTTGGCGATCGCACCGCCAACAACACCAGACAACCACGCAGGGATAGGGTCAGGCGGCGCGCCGGGGATCACAGGCGGCACCATACCCCACTGGGTAATCGTCCCGACAACCGTCACCTGCCCACTAAAAAACTTATCGCGATCGCCGCCCGGTGACTCCAGCAGCACATCGTAGGCATGGCTACTGCTGGGCCTTATGTTGGTTAGCGATCGCCCTAGTTCAAGTCTGATATCTCCATCTGGCTCAACTGTGGCTAATGGTTCAGCCAGCAAGACGCCAGCCGCATCTCTGATTTGGCAGCGGGCACCCCAGCTTGCGTCAGGCAATGGCAGAACAGGAGGCGTTAGGGTTTGCTCCCAATCCGTCCTCTGATGAATGATTAATTTTGCCGCTGTAGTTTTCGACACTCGCTACAGATAGGTTAGGGGAGCGCGATCGCCCCTAGCAAAGCCCCCAAAAGCGATCGCATGTAGAGAATAACCGAAATCGTAGAGAGCGGCGAAAAATGGGCGATAGGATGGCGATAGCGATCGCATGTACGCGTTTGTAACCATTACTAGGTAATGGTTACAGCAGTCAAACAGCTTCCTGAGTACGCGTTACTAGAACCTGTCACAAGGTCAAACACCTTGCAAGTAGAGAGCCTTTAGAATCGCTAGAATCCCTTGTGGCTCAACGTTTACTCCTTGCAACCTATACTGTCGCAAGCAAGAAACCTACGGCAGCAAGCGATTGCCCGGTAGACCCCGCAAATATCCCAAGGAAGGCGATCGCCAGCGGGCATGGGAAAAGCGATAGCGAAGCGCTGCTTGCAGATCAGGGTTTGAGCAAACTGAAGCCCGCAAAGCTAAAAAAGCGGCGTGGGCTAGAGAGAGCAGGGCAGCCAAAAAGCAGGTAATAAGAGGCAGTGTCTACATGACTGACATGCTTTTGGCAACAGACCTAAAGCCTTGCTGAGTATGGACTAGATGCCTGCCGTCGCAGCGTCACCGACATCTAGTAGTTTTAGGTTTGTCGGCTGAGGATTTAAGATGGCGGTAGGATAGCCCATGTCAGGAAAGAAGAAATGCTCGCAGGCTTCTGGTTTTGTTTCAACAGCTACCTAGACTGGCATCGGTTGATAGCCCAGCCGTACAATCAGTCGTTCAATCAGTTCAAATTTTTCAGATGCTTAGGGCAAACCGAATGGTTGACCTGAGATAGCGATTGGCAGGCAGCGCTTCGCGATCTGCAAGCAGCGCAGCGCTATCGCCCCTATCTTCATTTTCTTTAGCCGCCTGAGTTGGGCGGCTTTCTTTTGGGCAGTTTTGAGCCAAAAGCAGGCAGTGTCATGTTGACTGACATGCTTTTGGCAACATATTCAAATCTATACTGAGTATACGTTAGACACCTGCCGTCGCAGCGTCACTGGCATTAAGGGTTTTAGATTCTGAGCTTAGGATTACCTCTAAGAAGATTAGATATTTAATCTACTGAATTAATAAATCTAAATCCTCTCCTATTTTGAAATCAGAAAAATCAATGACAGTGCGACGGCAGGTGTCTAAGTCATATATACCAAGGCTTTAAGTGTGTTGCCAATTTGTTGACTGTCATGTAGACACTGCCTGTTTTTTGGGAATTCTAGTATCTGAAGCTACTACTAAAAAGACTCAGGTATTTAATTCAATAGATTAAATACCTGAGTCTTCCTTTATTTTGAAATTGCAAAAACCAATGACGGTGTGACGGGAGGTGCCTAACCCATACTCAGCAATACTTTAACCCTGTTGCCAAAAGTATGTCAGTCACGTAGACACTGCCCCTTTTCCCAGAATGCCACCGCCTAGCTCAGCTATTCAGATAATCTGCCAAAAGCTGATTCAGTTCATCCCTGACGCCTGGGTACAAATCTCCGGCAGAATCGATAGGTAGGAATGGCCGCGCAGGGATGCCAGCCCTCGGTGCCCCAAAGTTGTGAATCGCTCCCAAATCGTAGCGACCAACCTTTTGAGCAGTGCCCACTTCAGCAGCATTATTGGTGGCACGGGCATACAGTGAATTGAAAAGCGCCCCAGACCATTGCAGCTTCAGCTTGCCGCCAGCTTTGGGCGCTCCCCTGGTATTTGTACCTTTTCTTTTTTTGCGGCTGCTGTAGCCCTCTTTATAGCGCCTGTAACGATCGCTCAATTCTGCCCACGGCTTTCCGGCGGCACCGGGAGCGCGTTGATTTTTGAATGCCCTGACAGCTTCAGCCTCAAGGTAATTTGCCCACGCTTTGTAGAGTGGCTGAGGTTTTCTGATTTTGGCAATCGTTCCCGCTAAAATGCGATCGCCCGTAAGTTGGGATACATCAAATTCAAAGGTTGACATGCCGACCTCAGAGCGTGGTTTCTGACTTTCCTTCCCAATCCCCACAGCGATCGTCATCTACGCCAGCGGGGTGCATAGCACAAACCAACTTGCTGTCTCCGTAGGTTTTCCCGTGATAGTTTATGCAGCCGTCGCAGGCGATCGTTTTGGGATCTGGCAGCCTAATGAAAATGACTTGCTTGTCCATACTTTTCCCTTTGTATGCCCCATGAAAAACTATATCTACCTTGCTATTGAATGGGTCGTTCACCGAAAAGTGCGTTGCCGTCTTGATCATTTCTGGGAGGATCAGCCTATAGGTATCTTTCTCAAAAATGAAGGTGCCGCAAAAGTTAAAGCTTACCTCGTCTGCCATTGGGAGCCAGTTTGCTACGGTAGTCTCAATTTCTAGGGTGCAAGCACGCTCCCAAGAATTTAGATTAAACCTAAAATCTACTGAGTCAGAAGGGTTGTCGCCTGCCGATGCAGGGTTCAGCAGTCTCACAAAACCGCTGCCATATATTGATACTTCCATGTTGGCTCAACCTTTTAACGCTTCTGACTTCCCTTCCCAATCCCCACAGGTGTCACCATCTGTCCCGGTAGGGTGAATGGCGCAGACAAGTTTATTGCCGCCATAGGACTGCCCGTGATAGTTGGTGCAACCGTCGCAGGCGATCGGCTTAGAAGGATTGAGGGACTGAACGGCTCGCGTCCACTCATCTCTACGTGCTTGGGGAAATCTTCTAGTACTAAACTCTTCTATTAAGTTCATCATTGATAGATCGTTTGATCTTAATTCGTCAATTGATAGAACTGTCAGGCCGCGTCCAGTGATGCGTGTGCCAGCTTCTCCGACACCTAGAGAAGCGCCAACGATACCAACCCCATAGACATCGCTGTCCAGCGATTCCCCTCCTGCTAGTGCGATCGCCCGCTGCCTCGCGGCGTATTGACTAGACCTTCCAAAAAACCTATCTCTTGCCAGTTCAAACTCAGGACGGTACTGCCTATATATGCGAGGCACCAATCGGAACCCGTCTAGGAACCCGAACCACTCAACCACCCCTGTGCAAAATAGATCAAAGAATTCGCGGTAGGAAGGCAGTTCAAGTCGATCGCACGAGATCTGTATGTGACTGTCCACTCTTCTGTTATCCCTGACACCCTCCGATGAAAGCAGCTCAGCTACTATTTCTACGATCGCCATCTTTTCGACATCCAAGGGCATGAGAACTTCTCCATACGATAGGTTTCTACCCTATCCTACTAGTGCGCCAGCAGCTCATAGGCATCCTTCAGAGAGTCGCCTTCTATGGGCATCCCCTCAGCCGCCGTTAGCATTTGAGCCGCGATCGCCAGTAGCTTATCCTTGCGATCGCTATTCGTTTCAGCGATCGCCCGTCTCAGTACTCCTTTCCTTTTAATCAATATCTCTTGTCTATCCATCAAAGCCCCTCCATTAATCCTTCAAGGAAATCATCAAAGTTTGCAACGCTAACGTTGGTCAGAAAATTACTTCTGCCAATTGGTGCCGATCGCTCTTCGGACGGCAGCGGGGTTAGATCTAGTTTACTTGTGGTGGCATAGAACCGATTGATTGCGTCCTTGTAAAGGCGATCGCGATCGCTGCCTGTAGCGTCCCTAGCAGCCTCGCTGAAGTCATCAATGGCTTGTCCTAAC
>Ga0209591_10002733_pt1 | contig 20929 bp, 18 predicted proteins | sample MAT01_FD_187207 | JGI IMG/M metagenome (GOLD analysis project Ga0209591, IMG submission 187207) | Freshwater microbial communities from Lake Fryxell liftoff mats and glacier meltwater in Antarctica - MAT-01 (SPAdes) (version 2) | ecosystem: Environmental > Aquatic > Freshwater > Ice > Liftoff... | reverse complement strand
CCTCCCCATTGCATGGAGAGGGGACTTCAAGATGCGTTTTTCTCCCCCTCTCCAAGTATTGGAGAGGGGGCCGGGGGGTGAGGTAAGCGAAAGTCTTGGAATATTCTTTTATTATCATTCACCCTCATTGAATCCATCTAATACACATCATCCAAGCGCGAACTCGGTACGGTTCAGCGGTAGATGAATAATAAAGGCGGTGCCACTGCCTTCTGTACTTTCACACACAATACTCCCGCCATGCGCCTCCACACACGTCTTGACGATGGCAAGCCCTAAGCCCGTGCCGGAATAAGTTCGTACATTGCTGGCACGATAAAAGGCATCGAACAATTGGGGGATGTCCTTCGCTGGGATGCCGATGCCATGATCGATCACCTGCACTTGAATACCGGTTTCGTCCTGCCGCAGATCAAGCCGGATTTCACTGCCTTCGGGGGCGTATTTAACGGCGTTAGAGAGCAAATTTTGCAAGGCGTGTTGGATGAGGCGCTCATCGACCAAGTGGAAGCCGGGCAAGTTGCCTGAAAAGACGATGCGATGCGTCACATGTGATTCTTGGAACTGCTGAACCAATTCCTCACAAAATCGCGCAAATTCGGTTGGAGCTGGCTCGTAGGCCAACATCCCTACACTCGCCTTGCTGATGGTGAGCATATCTTCCAACATGTCTTTCATGAAAGTCGCTTGTGAGCTAATCCGTCCAAGATGCTCCAAACGACGCTCTGGGGTCAGGCGCTCATGATAGGATTCCAGAATATCCTTCGAGGCTTGGATGACGCTTAAAGGGGTGCGGAATTGGTGCGAGGCCATGCTGATAAAATTTTCACGTAGGGCGAGATAATGTTTTTCTTTTTCGAGTTCGGTACGGATTAATTCGGCTTCCATCAGTGCCGCTTCCGCCTCTTTGCGCTTGGTAATATCATTGAATACGCTTAACCCCGCCGCTTTGCCCCTATAAGTAATTAAGCTGGAACTGCCTTCTAAGATCATCACGCCGCCATCAGGACGATGCATCTGATACTCGGTGGATTCAACGTCCTGCCCGTGTTTTATACGATCATGGCGTGCGCCGGACTTGGGCTGGTCTTCGGCTATAAGATAATCGAATGGGCGCAGCCCAAGTAAATCATCAGGCTTTTCAGTATGAAATAAAGCAGCCCCCGCCGGATTCACGTAAAGGAAGGTGCGTGTTTCTATATCGGTGACGGCAATCGCAACCGGCAGCAAATCAATCAACTGACGATAACGCTCTTCGCTCTCACGCAGCGCCTCAGTCGTTTGCCAATGATTTTTAATTTCGCCATAAAGGGCGCTGTTCATATCGGTGGCTTGTTTGGCGTTGGTGTGCGCGGCGGCGATGGCTTGCTTAATGTTTTTGTCGAACACATACAAGAGGGTTGCTGCGACGACAAATAAGCTTGTTGCTCCGAACCACTTGCCTATTACGTCCGGCGTCGGCATACCGAGCATTTGTACAAAACCAACGAAAATACTTAAAGCCGCGAAGCCCAATGCGCTTTTTCCGTCGATTAGCAGCCCTGCTATCAAAATCGGGATGACGAGATCGGCAAACAAGCCATCACTCACACCGCCATAGGCAAGGCTGACGGTATACACGCCTCCCCAGATGCACCCGCACACCATAAAGCTGGCAAGCCGCAGATAACGTTTTTGTGCGAGATAACGCGCTCCGATAAAAACAGCCGTTAGGCCGAGTCTGAGGACGAGATCGTCTTCAATGCGGCGCTCGATTGCCAACCTAATAAAGGCATTGAGCGCCAGCGCGACGAGCAGCACCAGCAAAATTAAGTTGAGCAGCCGTGCGATGCGTGTTTTTTCTTTATCCTCAAATATTGGTGGTGTCAAAAAGCGATTTAGAGCGCCGCGTAGTATGTTCATAGCCAAAAAATCCGTTTGTTAAAAACTCTATAATCATTATATGACAAAGACTTGAAATAGAGTTTGTGGATTAATTGGGCGGGAAGGGGCTAAAACAATGGGGATGTCGTAGGGACTCGCGGATGTGTGCGTCCGCTCGGAGCGACCTCCTGTGCTTTGATAAATTTAGAACTTTCGCTCACGCATTTACCCCACCCCTAAATCCCCTCCCCATTGCATGGAGAGGGGACTTCAAGATACGTTTTTCTCCCCCTCTCCAAGTATTGGAGAGGAAACCGGGGGGTGAGGTAAGCGAAAGTCCTGAAATTAATACGGAAATCACTGTAGGGACATCATAATGCTCTTTAACCTGAGTTTCGGACAGTGTTTTCATTCTATCCCCACCCCTAAATCCCCTCCCCACTTCGTAGAGAGGGGACTTAAAGAACCATTGTGAACCGTTTTTCTCCCCTTCGCCATGCAATGGAGAAGGGGTTGGGGGATGAGGACATCATAAAAGTTAATCAAAGTGCGCTATCCAAAACTGAAGTTCTTTAACAAATTAATACGGATAACCCCACCCCTGCCCTCCGAGCGACAGCCTGCACAGGGAGGGAGTAAGTCGCGCCGTTTTCTCCCCCTCCTTGAGTTCGGGGAGGGGGTCGGGGGGTGGGGTAAAAGGCGAACAAATCCGTACTAATTTGTCAAACTACATCATGATGTCCGCTTCAATGTTTGCGTCGCACACCCAAATAGTTGACGCAAGCCGTTTTGGAGTAGGTTCAGACTGGCACCGCATATTTTTGGACAAAATTCACCAGTTCATTGACCTTAAAAGGCTTCCGCAACCGACCAATCACAAAATAAGGCATGGAATAGGTGGGGAGATCATTTTCATCCTGGGCGCTGCAAATGACGACGGGGGTATGCGGCGGCGGCAGTTGGGCATAAGCCGCCATAAATTCCAACCCGTTCATTACAGGCATGTTAATATCTAGGAAGATCAAACTGTGCTGCCTATTATTCACGGCATCCAGCGCTAACTGCCCATTGGGAACCGCCGTAGCGAGATAACCTTCCATCTCCAGAATCAGCATGAAGGAACTGCTCAAATCGTCACTATCTTCCACAATCAGGATCGGCAGTCGATTGGTCGAGACAAGCTGCATAATGCTTTGCCGATTGAGGAGTTCCCGCGCGACTACGACAAAATGGGCGACATTGAGGGGTTTAGCGATCACATGGATGCTGCGTGAGGCTAAGTAGGCCGCCATTTCTGACGGCAGTATCTCTGTTGTGCCGACGACCATGATGGGGATTGCAGCGGTGCTTTCCTCCATTTTGAGGAGTTGCAAAAATCCCCAAGCCTCGCCGACCTCACGCCCGGCAAAATCCAGAACGATCAATTCCGGCTGCAACTCTTGAATGGTGGTGAGGGTGATATGCGTGTAGCTGTAGCCGGAGAACATCCACCCTTCATCATGCGCGATTAAGGCAAACATCGCCCGCATGGCCTTGTCGTCATCAACGACGATAATGAGCGGTGCCATGATCGTTCCATTCTCGCAACACTGACTTTTCATTTTTGCCATCTTGTGTCGTTATAGCAGATGGTAAAAAACTTTTAGGGAAACACCCATTATTAAGGTGTGAGAGCAAAAGAATCAATTAGGAATGCGCCCATCCACTTTGGCGCGGGTTGATTTAGAATCCGCAACCGGATTATTCCCTTGCATCACCGCAGCTACCGCGTTGATGAGATCACGCCGTTCAAACGGCTTACGTATAATTGTAACATGTTTCGTCGCCAAATACCCGGCAATATTATGCGCCAATTTGACCGCCGTCGTGCAAATCAGCACAGGTATCTTAGAGGTGCCGTCATCCATTTTGAGCATTTGCAGAAATTCCCAGCCAATGCCTTCGCGCCCTACATAATAATCGAGAATAATTAGGTCAGGCTTGATGCGGTTGACTTCGCTGAGGTCTGAGTGGAGGAAGAATTGGGTGTAGACTTCACAGTCGTCTGTCGTCAGGATTTTCTGGAACAGTGCCAAAATATCGTCGGAATTGTTGATTACGAGAATACGTGTCTCCACAGTACACCTGCTTTCTATGACAGCAGGCAATCAATTTAGGCCTTTGCTGTTACGACACACAACGGTTAAAAAGGATATGGAAGCTGTTAAAGGTCGATTAATAAAATTATACCAGCCCTTTGTTCGAATGTCATTAAATTTAGGATTATTTTAGGTCGCCTAAACAGCGCTTTAGACCCAGTTAAACGCCGTTTGAAGTTAATTGGCTGTATAAATGTCCTCATCCCCCGACCCCTTCGCCATGCAATGGCGAAGGGGAGAAAAACGGTTCGCAATGGTTCTTAAAGTCCCCTCTCTACGAAGTGGGGAGGGGATTTAGGGGATGAGGACATCATAAAAGTTAATCAAAGTACGCTATCCAAAACTGAGGTTATGGAGAGGCGGGGGTGAGGTTGATAAAGCATTATCTATCCGAAACTCAGGTTACATAAGAGTTCACACATTTTTAGAAGTCCGTTTTAAGTTTTATTTGATGGAGAAAAATCGATGTATACCCTCGCAACATTGAATCAGCTTCGCCAGCGCTTGAACCTGAGCGCCGGGGCGGAGGATGCCCGTTTGTTGGCAGCGCTTAAAGCCGCCAGCGCCCAAATCGAGCGATACGCCGGACGGGGATTTTCTCCGCGTCGGGCGATGATCGACCATACTGTTGATCGACAACAGCCAACCGAGCTTTTATTAGACGACGATTTGCTGCAATTGATTTCGCTGGCAGATGCAGGCGGGACGATCAATCTGGCGGACGTGCTGACCTTGCCGGGGGATGAGTCGCCGGCGAGTGTGCTGGTGCTGACGAGTGGGCGGACTTTCACTTGGGCGCTGACCCCATTACGCGCCGTCCGCGTGACGGGAATTTGGGGTTGGCATGATCGTCCGTCGCAGTTGTGGCGACTCAGCGGCGATACCGTGCGCGATAATCCGCTTTCCAGCAGCGCGACCACGCTCACCGTCACAGACGCCAACGCCGCCGACAGTGAAGCCGAGTCGCCGCGTTTTCAGGTCGGGCATCTGCTCAAAATCGAGGACGAATATGTGCGCGTGATGGCGGTCAATCTTTTGGCGGGGGACGATACGCTGACGGTGCAGCGCGGAGTCAATGGCACGACGGCGGCATCACACGCACAAGGGATTGCGATTTCGACTTATCAGCCCCCGTCGGATGTAGTGAATCTCGTTTTAAGTTGGGCGGCGTGGCTCTATCAGCAGCCGGATTTCCCGCCGAGCGAACCGATGCCGGAGTCGCTGTTGCGCGGGGTCGAGTCGCTGCGGCGTGTTTCCGTTAAAGTCTAGCGATGATTTGGGAGGCGCTAAAACAATGGGGATATGTAGGGAGCGACCTGTGTGTCGCTCCGGGAAGCATACATAACCTGAGTTTCGGACAGTGTTTTCATTCTATCCCCACCCCTAAATCCCCTCCCCACTTCGTAGAGAGGGGACTTAAAGAACCATTGTGAGTCGTTTTTCTCCCCTTCGCCATGCAATGGAGAAGGGCTGGGGGGATGAGGACATCATAAAAGTTAATCAAAGTACGCTATCCAAAACTGAGGTTACATAGGTGCTTCCCTACACCCGCCAATATAGCCACCCCGACGCTTTAGCCCCGTTCCCATCCCCGCAAATACGCTTCAATCGCGCTCGTAAACGCCTCGTCCAAATCACCGCCGCGCTGAAACTGCTGATTGAGTTCGAGCATGATAAAGCCATGAATCAAGGCCAGCGCCCCCCGCAGCGCCGCTAATGAGTCTTGTTCGCCGCTAATTTCCGCCATAATCGCTTGTAATGGCAGCGCGGATTGGGCTTGTTGGGCGGGGTCGGGGCGGGCTTCTGCTTCCACCGTCGTAAATGCCAGCATATAAGTGACGGGATGCTTTTGCGCGAAAATACGCTGTGTATGGGCGACAGCGGTGAGTTTTTCCAGCGGCGATGATCCGGTGCCGTTGAGTCCGTCATTAATCGCGCTAAATAGACGCTGATTCGTCAGTTCGTTGACGGCTTTGAGCAGTTGGGCTTTGCTGCTGACGTGATGATAAAGCGACGGCGCTTTGATGCCCATTGCTCCGGCCAGTTTCGCCAGCGAGAGGGCTTCAAGGCCGTCGGCTTCTGCCATCTGCCAGGCGGTTTCGATCAGATGGTCGCGGGTGATTTGTGGCGGATGGGGCATGGGTTGTCCTTTTGGATAAATATCTTGTAGGGGCGACGCGTGCGTCGCCCACACAGGTGAGATTAAACGTGGTTGAAGTGCGTGTCTTTAAACGTCGTCGGATATTTCAGGCCGTAGCCGACGGTGCGATCCATGCCGATGTGGGCGAACCAGATAATCGCCACCCATGCACCGAGCGTCCAGCCGCCGGATAGTGACAGCGCAAGTAAAATCGCCGGGAAAAGGTAGATATGGACGAGGTTGTAAAGGGTCGCGCCCATCCGTACATTGACCAGATAACCGAGCATCGACACATCCGGTACGAACAGAAGTGCCGCGAACAGCCAGCCGTTGCAGCGTAGATAAACGTAGGCGACGATGGCGGCGACGAAAAGGACCAGCCCTTCCAGCCGCAGCAGGATGCCAGCTTGCGAAAATGAAAGGGTGTTCTGGGCGGTGGTGGATGATGTTGTGTTGTTTATGTCAAACTCCTTGAAGGCTAACGTCATTAGATTATAAAACTAATGATATTAGTCTTCGTCGGATTTGTCAAGAGGTCAACTTTCTATTGCATTCCGAAGGTTTGCGCTAGGGCTTGCAACACCGCGCCTTCTTCTGGGCTGATCTTTTCGCCACGCCCCAAAAAGCCCGTGCCAGATGAACTGGCGACGTATTCCCCTAGTGTATAGAGGAAGGCTTTGAAATCGCTGCCGTCGGGGTGATCGCCCAAAACTGCCACCACCTGCTGCATACGGACGAAAAATTCCGCCAGCGTCGGCGTATCCGGGCCGGTTTCTTTGCCTGCCACGTCGAGGAAATTCTGCCCGACCTCTTGAATCAGTTCATTATCCGGCACTTCTTTCATCGCTTCACGCACAAAATCCAACCCGGCTTTTCCTTCACGCAGGGCGTTAAAGAAACCGCCGCCGTCTATACTGGTGATATTTTTCAGCACCAAAAAGGGCGCTTGAATAAGATGTTCCATCTGTTCGGGACTAAAGCTCTGCATCGGGGGAATCCTTTCTTAGCTTCGTTTTCTTCATCGTTAAAGTAGGGGCGATTCGCCGAGTCGCCCCTACGAATACGTTGACCATTCAACCTTTTCCAAAGTGTACTTCAAGGAGGCTATTCGCACTATGTTTCGTACTGCGCTCACTCAACTCGCCGCGCTTTCGGTCATGGGCATCACGTTTAATTTTGACGTGGATGCCGTGCCAGAAACGCTCCATCGGGGGCAGCTCCCGGCTTTGCTGGTGCTGCCTATCGACCCGCAGATCGACGGCTTACGTTTTACAGATCGGGGCGCGGGATTTGAAGCCCTCGCTTTCGCCAACAGCGCCCGTACCATCAGTTACCGCGTAAATCATCTCATGTTGATCGCGCCACTGCCATTAGGGGCGGGGATGCGTAGTCATCTGCCGCGCTTGATCGACCTGATTGATGCGTACTTCACTGCGCTTTCCGACCACATTACGCTGGATGGCGCTCTGCTGGAGCCTGCCAAAGTGCAGGTTGAGCCGGGGATTTATCGTTACGGCGGCGTGGATTATGTGGGCTGCGCGTTCCGGCATACCTGGCTGATTAGCGGGTAGCTTTCAGCTATACGGAATGCGCTGCCTGCTCACCACTTTGTCCAAAGGTTTGTTTTGCAAGAAGTAACTGATGGGACACGCACAGAAACGCCTATATCGCGGACACGACATGTCGTGTCCCTACAAATCCCTGTCTTGGTATTTAGCTACAAGCTGATCGCTAACCGCTATAAAGGAGCAACACACATGCCAACCACTACCTACACCATCGCGCTCGATAAAAACGGCGATGGCTTCACCAATATCTACGCGCAGCCGAGCGATCCGCCTAATCTGCTACCCACGCCTGTGACATTAATCGGGCTGCCGCGCCAACTGGAAGGGGTGCTGAATCGCGTCATTGGGGTGGGCGATGATCTGCCGTATGGCGTGTTCTATCTCGATGTCCAGATCGTTGTGACGAGCGCTACCGCCTACTATATCGGGACGAACAACTTTGCGTCTGGCACGATCAACACCATCGCCGTTACGTCCGCCACAACCTATACCGCCGTATGTTGGCTGCGTGGCGCGAGCAATTATGCAGGCGCACCGATGCGGCTTTCGGTTTACAGCCAGACGAAAGCCCAAATCGCTACCGCCACGATTGCGCTCACGGGTGATTGGGCGCAGTTCAGCCTGACGTTTACGCCCGGCGCAGGCGTGACCCATATCTGCCTCGCGTTGGAAAAACTGGCTTCCGGCGGCGGAATCGAATATCATGCGGCGGGTTTTATGGTGGTGACGGGGAGCAGCGCCCCTGCCAATTTCAATGCGGGCGATGACCTGAACGACGCAATCACAAGCGATGTGCTGGCGATGGACTGGCGAATCGGCCTTGCCAAGCCCTATGACAGCACCGCCGCGCCGACGCTGGGCAAACTCACCATGCGAAATGAAGACCGCCGTAATTCCCCCACGCTGCCGATTGGCGTGGGACAGAATCCGCTGCTGCCGGGGCGCAAAATACGGATTGCCGCGCTGCGTGACGGCATGTTATATACGCTGTTGGATGCCATCATTGATCGGGTTGAACCCGCGCCGGGGTCGCTCGGCGCACGGACAACCGTCGTCCATCTCGCCAGCGCCGATCAGGAATTGGCGAACACGCATGTCCTCGCACCGCTGCTGACCAGCGCCAATGCCGATGATGTTATCAGCGTGATTCTCAGCCTCGGCGTGCTGCCCAAATTCCCGACGGCATTGGAGGCAGGTGTGAGTGTGTTCGCTTATGTCGCGGATACCTGGTCAGATGGGATTCCGGCGCTGACTGCGATTAAGCAGGTGACGGAGGCCGAGCGCGGGCGCTTTTTTACGGATCGGCGCGGACGGCTGGTGTTCTATAACCGCCATCATCTGCGCGGCGCGATTTCGCCAGCGGCGGCTTACGATGAAAATATGGAGGCCCTCGATTACGTTTTTGGGCGTGATCTGATTAATCAAGTGCGCGTGCGGGTGCGTCCGCGTGGCGTGGGGTCGGCGGGTTCGGTGATCTGGCAGTCCGACAGCGCCCAACTCATCAAGCCGAGTACGCTCAACAGCCGCACGATCACTGCCCGTTTACGCGCTATTGATGATCGCACGATTGGCGCGTTGACCGTCATCACGCCTGTTTCGGGGACGGATTACAGCGCGAATACTTTGCCTGATGGCACAGGCACCAACGTTACGGCTTCTGTCACGATGACGGTTGTCAGCATCGCAGGCAGCGCCGTGACACTGCAATTGACCAATAATACTGCCGCCAACGCCTATCTGCTGGCGGGGGCGCGGCTGCGCGGGACTCCGCTGCTGCAAAGTGATCCATTTCTGGTGGAATGGCAGGACTCCGCCAGCATTTCGGCTTATGGCATCCATCCCTTAGCGTTTGATTTGCCCTATCTCGTCACAATCGAAGAGGCCGATCAATTAGCACGGGATGAACTGCGCCGCCGGAAAAATCCTTTTGGCGCGGTGACAAGCCTCAGCCTGAGTGATCGTCAGCATCCGACGGCGATACTCGCCCGGACGTTATTTGATCGCATCACGGTCAAAGACACGCAGGCGCGGCATGAGTCGGATTATTTCATCATCGCGGAAGAACACACAATCGATCTGGGCGGTGAGAGTCATCGCGTGAATTGGCTGCTGGAGCCAGCGAATCCCGGCGACGCTTGGCAGCTTGGGCGCAGCAAATTAGGCCAGACGACGAAGTTGAGCATCAAGTACTGAGCAATGAGTGATGAGTGATGAGTAGGATCACCATCCATACGACCAAAAGCTAATCACTAACCGCTAACTACTAATGTAGACACTCGAAAGCAATTTGAATTTTTAACCACCAAGTCACCAAGAACACCAAGATTTTGAACTTAAATTCTCCGTGTTCTCTGCGTCTCTGCGGTTCAATATTTTCTATTTTCTTTCATGAGTTTACATAACTACTAAAAGCTAACCGCTAAAAGCTATCAGCTAAATAAAAACTAAGGAGCAAATAACATAATGGCTTGGACATCCCCTAAAACCACCTGGGCGGAAGGCGAGATCGTCGCCGCGCAGGATATGAACGACATCGGCGGCAATCTGGAAGAGTTGAAGTCGCCGCCAACCGCCGTCGTCAATTTGAACGAAGCCGCTAATTATACGACCACCTCAACGACGTTTGTTGATGTGAACACCAGCCGACTCACGTTGACCATCACCACCAGCGGCGGCGCGGTGTTGGTGACGTTTGCCGGATCGGTGACGATGAGCGCGGCTAACAGCATCCTCTATTTTGACCTGCTGGTGAACGGCAGCCGCATCGCCGGGGATGATGGTATCCTGACGATCACCGCCGGGTCTACAGTGGCGACCAATGGCAGTTTTGTCTATTGGCTGACGGGACTCGCCGCCGGGACGCACACAATCAAGCTGCAATGGAAGGTCAGCACTGGGACGGGGACGCTGTGGGCAGGGGCAGGCACTTCGCTGGCGGATTTGCATCCGCAGTTCGCCGCCCGCGAGGTGTCCTAAAAAATCCCTCAAATCTAATGAGGCTCAAATCTTGAAGGAGTAGGATGTGGGAAATTCGTCTCTTAAAAGGAGCAAAATGATGCCTTGGAGTCAAGCGCACTTCCCCGATTCGTTCAAAAGTTTGACCGTCCCCGTGCGTAACAAAGCGATTGAAATTGCTAACGCCTTGCTCGAAGAAAACGGCGATGGATCGCGGGCGATTGCCATAGCCACCGCGAAAGCCAAAGAATGGGCGGAGAACCGTGATCTACCCATCAAAGAAGATCCTAACGCTGGCCCGGATGTGCATGTTGTCCCGACAGAAAATGGTTGGGTGGCGCGGGAAGTCGGTAAGCATCTTCCGCTTAAAGAATATGCGACCAAAGCTGACGCGATCGAAGCGGGGCGTAAAGTCGCGTCAGAGAATCGCGCAACCCTGATTATTCACGGTCAGGACGGACAAATTCAGGAAACGCGCGGTTACAGCGGCGCTTAACAGCGTGAGTGGGGATGGGGCTTAACCCTCGTCCCCATTTTTTGATTCATCAGGTCTTAACCGTTGGTTGGCTTTGTAGGGGCGAGGCATGCCTCGCCCGTGCGGGAAATCTTGTCTAACATTCAATCCCCTTGCCACGACAGCAAAATTTCCCCTGTCCCGACAAGCCGATATTCCCCCGCGTTTGCCGGAACCAAAATCGTTTGTCCCGATACAAAGTCAAGTACATGCCCGTTCCAATCCACGCCTGCGTTGCCCCGCGTACACGTCAGGGCATGAAAACGTTTGTTGCGCGTATCCAATTCCGGCGCGGGACGCAAAGCCTCGTCCACCCGATAACGCACGGTTGAAAAAAATTCACCCTGCACCATAAAGGTGACGGGAGCATCGTCGCTGCCGGGGTGGGTGATCTGTGGAACGCTATCCACATTCGAGACTTGTACACCCTTATCAATATGCAGCGCTCGCGGCTTGCCATCCAGCCCCATGCGCCCCCAGTCATATAAGCGATAGGTTACATCCGAGGACTGCTGAATCTCATAAATCATGAGTCCCGGCCCAAGCGCATGAATGGTATTGGCGCGGAGGTAAAGCACATCACCTGTGTGGGCTTCGGTGGCAATCAGCAGTGATTCCAGCGTATTGTCGCGGATGGCCTGCGCCATCGCTTCGCGGGTTGTCCCCGGCTGCACGCCGATGACGATTTGTGCGCCCGGATCATGTTGCAAAATAACCCACGCTTCGGTTTTGCCGCGTGGTTCGCCTTCCAGCCGCGCCGCTTGAAGATCATCAGGATGCACCTGCACCGACAGCCAATCCTGCGCGTCCAGAAATTTGACCAACAGCGGGAATCCGAGCAGTGCGTCATTCCCTTCACCGACTAACGCCGCGCCGTATTCTTTCAACAACGCGCCGACTGTCCATCCTGTCAGCGATCCATTAGCGACGGTAGCGCTGTCGTGAAGTTCCCATGATTCGCCGTAAGGCTCAGAGGTCGGCAGGGGTTTGTCAAAGATGGTAGCGAGCTTTCGCCCGCCCCAAACACGGGTGTGCAAAGTAGGGGTTAAGAGCAGGGGATAGAGCAGCAGTCTGGTATGCAAGGCAGATCACTCCTGTGCAATTGGTGAGAACGTCATCCGCTATTATAATCGGTTATAGAGTTAGAAGGGGTGAGGAATGGTCGTACAAAGAAAATTGATGACAGCGGAAGAATTCGAGGCGTTTACGCTGCTGCCGGAAAATGTTGATCGGCGTTTGGAATTCATCGACGGGGAGATACTTGAATTGCCCTCCAATCCATATTCATCGGAAATTGCCTCGGCCTTTAATTTTTTTATACGGGGCTATGCCTATCCCCGCCAGTTAGGGCGTGTGACGGGCGAAAATGGCGGCTATATCGTCGCTGGATCGCGCATGGTAACGGATATCGCGTTTATTCGGCGTGATCGGCAAGATCAACTCGCACGGCAAGGCTATAATCCCATCGCACCTGACCTAGCCGTTGAGGTAATCTCCCCTACAGATAAAGCGGAAGATTTAGCCAATAAGCTGAAAAAATATGCCGAAGCAGCCGTGTTGGTGTGGGTGGTGTATCCCGAAACGCAAACCGTCGTCGTTCACACACCCGGTAAAGCTAAGCAAACTCTCGGCATTGAAGGCATCCTAGATGGGGGCGATGTGCTGCCCGGTTTTACAATCGCGATCCGCGAAATTTTCCCTTAATACCTGATGTGATGCAGTCGTCTTCTTTGGGTTCAAAAACGATCAGTGTCCAGCAAGGCGGTTGGTTGCGTAAGGTATGTTATACAGATAGAAGGGGTGACGAATGGCTGTTCAAAGAAAATTGATGACGGCGGAAGAATTCGAGGCATTTACGCTGTTGCCGGAAAATGTTGATCGAATTTTTGAATTCATTGACGGGGAGATATTTGAATTGCCCTCCAATCCATATTCATCTGAAATTGCATCCATGCTGATCCGTTTTTTAGGTAATTATGTGTATCCCAATAATTTAGGGCGTGTGACGGGCGAAAATGGCGGCTATATCGTCGCTGGATCGCGCATGGCACCGGATGTCGCGTTCATCCGGCGTGATCGGCAAGATCAACTGGCACGGCAAGGCTATAATCCCATCGCACCTGATCTGGCGGTTGAAGTGATCTCGCCCACAGATAAAGCGGAAGATACAGACAAAAAGCTGAAAAAATATGCTGAGGCGGAGGTGTTGGTGTGGGTGGTCTATCCCGAAACGCAAACCGTCGTCGTTCACACACCCGGTAAAGCTAAGCAAACTCTCGGCATTGAAGGCATCCTAGATGGGGGCGATGTGCTGCTCGGTTTTACAATCGCGATCCGCGAAATTTTCCCCTAAACACTCTAACAGGACTTTCGCTTACCTCACCCCCCGGCCCCCTCTCCAATACTTGGAGAGGGGGAGAAAAACGCATCTTGAAGTCCCCTCTCCATGCAATGGGGAGGGGATTTAGGGGTGGGGTAAATGCGTGAGCGAAAGTCCTATCTAATAATCTATGAGGAAATATAATGAAGCAAAAAATAGGCTTTGGCGTGATTTTTCTGGTGTTGATAATCGGCCTGCTCATCGTCTTACCGACTTCAGCGCAGGATGAACCTTCCCCATGCGATCTTGACTTAAGCGGCGCGGCGGCGGATTTAATCCGGGCGCAGGATGCCTCCAGCCGGGGTGATGTGGCGCAAGCCTTAGCCATCCTGACGGCGGTGCAAGCCGATTTAGCCGCCGTCACAGAACGCTGCTTAATCCAAGCGGATGTTACCCCTGAGCCGGAAATCACCCTCGGCGCAACACTCACGGCTGAAAATTTTACCCTCAGTTATCCACAGGATTGGGTCACGGAAACGTCATCCGAAAACACCGTGTTTTTGGGTAATAGTTCCGAGGCGGTTGATTTGCTAAGGTCATCATTGCCCAACGCACAGCCGGGGCAGCAGGGTATGATTGTTGTCGTGGGGGATGCCGTCGCTGTCAGTGCTGGCGCTATTTTTGATCCGACGAGTGATTTACCGCTGGACGAGGTGCTGACGGCTTTTATCAACGGCGCGGTAACGCAAAGCGGATTTACCGCCGGGACGCAAATCGACCTCGTGATTAATGATCTGCCTGCTGTCCTCGTCGCATTTAGCGGCGCGACTTTTGACGGCTATTTCATTATGATGCGCGTCGCGCCGGAAGGGGCAGGCCGTTACGCACTATTGGCGGGGGTCGCCGCGCCCAGCGAAGGCGAAGCGCTGCCGCCCATTCTACGCGCAATGGCGGAATCTGTAGTGTATACGGGTGACGTGCTTGAGACAGGTGTTCAACTGCCGCAGCGATATACCGCCCAGAACGATACGTTTGTCATAGAATATCCAGACGATTGGGTGTTCGACAACGACGACAGTTCCGGCGAAATCGGCGGGACGGTCAATTTTGCTAACACGCCGGCGGCATTCAATTTTGCGGATGACGGCGATGCCCCCACCTTGCTAACCGGGCAGCAAGTCGTTGTTGTTGTCGTCGGCAGGGCATCGGATGTGGTCAACGGCACAGATGATAATGCCGATTTGGACGAACTTATGCGCCAGTTCCGCGACGATGCTTTGCCGGATTCAGGCATCGTGGCGGGTGAAGAAACGCGTTTTTCGATCAATGATCGACGCGCTGCTCGGCTGGAAATTATCGGCACAGGCTTAGAAGGCGCGATTTATCTGTTCGAGACAGGGATGGATGGCATCTACGCTTTTGCGGTTGGTCTTTCCGCCGTTGATGAATATGCCGAACTTGATCCGATTGTGCTGGCGATGGCGGAATCGCTGCGGCTGGGCGATATGGGCGGCAGTTTGGAGGATATGCTAACGCCGACACCCTTCCCCGCGCCAACGATCCCTCCACGCCCGACAGTCATCCCGAATGATCCCAACGTACCGGGGAGTTATACCGCACCGAATGGCACATTGACCTTTAGTTATCCGCCGGAATGGTCGGCATATTATGAAGCGGTGCTGCCGGAAGATGGTTTCCTTGTTAATTTTACCAATGATTACGACACGATTGCGCTACTGGAATCGCTCGATACGCCGTTTTCATCCGGTCAACAGACGGCCTCGGTTACAGTCGAGGCGGCTAATGACAGCGACCTGAGCCAAATGACGGCAGCCCAAATCGACCTAGCGATTTCGCTACCGGGTTACGCCCAGATGCAGCAAACGTATCAGCGCATCAACGGGCAGCGGGCGGTGCAGTTGATCTACAACACAACGATTTATGATGCGATTATCTACATCGTCCAGTTAGAGACACCAGGGCGTTTTGCGATTATTACCGGGTACGCCGCGCCGGGAGAACGTGATGCGCTGCAACCCGTGATCTTGACGATTGCGGAGACATTGCGGACGGACATCGCAGGTACTTTCCCCACCCGCATCCCCATCAATTCTACGCCGACCAGCGCCCCGACGGCGACGCTTGTGGTCAGTGCGCCGCGTCCGATTCTCATCGGTCAACCAGTCACTGGCACGTTGCCTATTGGCGGCATTGATGTCTGGACGTTTGAGGGACGTGCCGGACAAGTGGTGACGATTGACCTCACGGGCGGCTTCGATACCACGCTGTTGGTGGTGTCGGACTTCACAGGCTTATCTATCGCTTACAATGATGATCGCGGCGATGGCACCCTTAACAGTTTGATCGCGGCGCTCCCTTTGCCTTCGGATGGCATCTATACGATTCAGGTGGGCAGTTTTAGTAGTAATGCCGCAGGCGGCGATTACACCCTAAGCCTCGTAGCGGGGGAGACGCTTCGTCCGATGGACATGACGGCAACCGCTATCGTACAAACCCCGGCTACTTCTCAACTCGATGTAACTTCGATCATCCAATCAGCAACGGCAGTCATACAGCAGGCGACAAATCAACATGGAGTCGAATTAACCGCGACGGTGTTTGCTCAAACGACATTGGGTCATATTGTTGTGCCGACAACTACAGCGACACCCCGCCCGACGGCGACACCCGGCGGCTAATCGGGCATTTGCGTCGAGATTTTTGTTTTTGACCTCACTCCCAGCCTCTCTCTAATTTGGAGAGGGGAGCAAGTCTCCGCCTTATTGAGTGTTTGCGGGGTGAGGTGTATTTTCAAATTTTGACTTTTTATGAGTCGGGTAAAAATGTAATGCAACTAACTTATGGTGGCTAAATGATTTCATTGCTTGCGCGTTTTGCCGCTGTCCTGATTCTGTTCTGCATGGGCGGGATAGCGGCAGCACTTTTGATCGCACCGCTGACGGAGGGCGATGTCGTGGCGTTCACATCTGAACGTGACGGAAACTCCGAAATCTACTTACTCGATGTCGGGCGCGGCACACTTCGCAACCTGACGCAAAATCCATATAACGATTATTTTTCTGTTTGGTCGCTCGATGGGGAACAGATTGCGTTTGTCACGGATCGGGACGGCGGCGACGGAGAAATTTATAGGATGAATGCTGATGGCGGGGGGACACGCCGTCTGACATTTCATAACGGCTCTGATATTACGCCTGCGTGGTCGCCGGACGGGACGCAGATCGCTTTTGCCTCCGTACGTGATTATAACTACGATTATGATTTGTTCATCATGGATACGGATGGGCAGAATGTCCGATTTTTAGTACAGAATGTCATCGATGATGTGCTTCCTACTTGGTCGCCGGATGGAAGCCAAATCGCATTTGTCTCAGAGGGGAATGAAATTCAGGTCATCTCGACGAGTGAGATAGGGGCACAGGTTCCGCAGATGATTCTGTCCCATTCAAGCGGTATTTATGGATTGGATTGGTCGCCGGATGGGAGCCGCTTGACATTCGCATTAAGGACAAACACAGGGTTCTCTAATTTATATCTCTTGCCGATAGCCACACCGCTTGAGAATCTGACGCAGATTTCACCGCTCATCATAAGCTCTACAAATGACGCTTCCCCGCGCTGGTCGCCGGATGGCAAAAGTTTGATTTTTACGTCAGCCGAAAATGGCAATGAGGATATTTATGTGATCGATCTCACGACCTTGCACCGCCGCCGCTTAACCCACCATCCCGCGCATGATTATGCTCCAGCGTGGCGGCCCTAAAGGCAAGGGATAACCCCTATCCCTAACCCTTTCCCCGGAAACGGGGCAAGGGAACAAAACAAACCCTTACATTCCGCATTTCTCCCCCTCCTTGAGTTCGGGGAGGGGGTCGGGGGGTGGGGTAAAAGGCACGAATATCCTTATTCATTTGTCAAACTACATTATCGTGTCCCTTAAGGTACATATCAATTTTGGCACGAGGACTCATAATGAGGGGATTATGCTCAGGATGCCATGATACGTTAAAATTCACGCCTGATGAAAACACTCTTTTTTCCGCTTTTCCGCGTCAGTCTGGTGTGCATTGCCGTTTGTGCCGGGATGATCGCGGCGGCGCTGAGGACTGCCCCGATATTACCCGCCGATATGATCGCGTTTGTGTCTGACCGGGAAGGGAACAACGACATCTTTGTGCTAGATATTGCACGCGGCGCGATCAAAAATCTGACTCATCATCCCGCCGCCGATACCTCCCCCGATTGGTCGCCGGATGGGACGCAAATCGTGTTCCATTCTGACCGCGACGGTGATTCCGAGATTTATGTGATTGATGCCGATGGCGGGAATGTTCGTGCGCTCACCTTTAACGGCGCGTATGATGGCCTTCCCGATTGGTCGCCGGATGGGACGCAGATCGCGTTTATCTCCAACCGTGACAACGCTTACGATTTGTATGTGATGGATACACAGGGCAATCACCTCCGCCGCCTGACGACGACCAGTGTCGATGATTTGTTCCCGGCATGGTCGCCGGATGGGGCGCAGATCGCCGTTTCGACGGGCGGCGTGTGTCTGGTGTGGGTGGATGTTGTGCCGGGGTTGATCGCGCAGACCCGTTGTTTGCCGGAGCCGGGATTCGCCCGTGATCTCAGTTGGTCGCCAGATGGGGCATCGCTGGTAGTGTCGTCGCCGGAACGTGGGGATTTTAATTTATATCTGCTTCCGGCGGATGGGACTGCCGGGATGCAGCAGATCACCAGCGGCAGCGCCAACGATCTTTCACCCGCGTGGCTGCCGGATGGTGGATGGATTGTGTTTTCGTCAGACCGCGCCGGACAGGATGACCTCTACCGCGTCGAGGTAACGACGGGACAAATCCGCCGCCTGACGCACACCCCATTTGATGAGCGCTTCCCCGTGTGGCGACCTTAATAATTTGGTTAAACCAACTTACAAATGTTTTAATTTGTGGCTTGTTTTATAGTCGTCAGCACCCAAAAGTATTCTGTGTTATATTTATCTAAAGATCATACTAATAAGCAAAATTTAAGGAGTAAGCGTCATGGATAATCTAGGGATAATTGTGATCCTTGTTCTGCTGCTCGTTATTGCGCTGATGGTCGTCAACAGCGACATGCGTCGATGGGTGTTTCGCTTCTGGAAGGCAGAAAGCACTGTTGAAGGCTACAACACCAGCACAAAAATCCGTGCTAAAGAGTCAACCGTAACAGAAACCGTAAATGAGGACGGAAAGATCGACATTGAAGCTGACAATGGGTCAACTGTCGAAGGCACGAAAAATATTAAAAAATGAACGGCATTTTTGGCCGAGAGGACGAACAACGCAGACTTTGGTCAGCCTTATCACGCTACACAGGCGGCGTGATCGGTTATTATGGCATGTCGGGGCTTGGGAAAACAACCGTCCTTGACCTGTTTGAGCAGCAGATCAAGGAAAAAAGTTTTACCCCTTATGTCGCACGGCTGGACTTTGCCGATTCGTCGCTGCGTGATCCGGCGGCAGCCTTTACTAATTTGTTAGATCAACTGGAAGCCACCGGAGCGACCACACAGCGTACCGGGCTATTTAAACGTAATCACACAGAAAGTCCGCTGCAAAAAGTCCGTGCTGCTTTGCAAATAAATATCTCCGTGAAACAGGAAATCAAGATTGCTGCCCGTGCATCGACCATCTCCGGCGTTACGAATATGGCTCCTATTTATCCGGGCAGTATCGCCCCATCTCAGCTAAATGAGGCTGTCGGGCAATTCAAGCTGGGGATTGCTAAACTGCCTATCACGCCACTTGTATCCAAACAATACACCGCCCTGCGCCGTCCGCTGGTTGTTGTGCTGGTCGATACATTAGAACTTGCGCCGCCCGCCGTAATTGACTGGCTAAAGCAGCTTGGCGATTTGATGTTTCAGGAATATCTGCTGTTGATTGCTGGCGGACAGGAGAGGATCGACAAATTACTGACCGAGCCGCTCAATCGCATTGATGAGGCGGCTGCGCGACAGTTGCTTTCATCCCGTTTTCAGATTTTCGATCATACGGCTATCGCTTCCATACTTCAAATCGCGCGTGGTATTCCGCGTTGTATCTGCCTCGCGGCGGAACTCATCAAAAGTATGCCCGATACTAATCCCGCCGATTTAGTCCCGGATAAGGTCGCCGATCATCTTGTAGGCGATTATCTAGTACGGGGCATTCTCAAACGGATGCCCGATTCCACCACAGAAAAGCATCTCCTGACCTATGGCTGTGTGCTGCAACGTTGGGAAAACACCGAACAGCTCCAAACTGTTTTATTTGGTGTGGAACCTATCCGCGATCTCATGGGGGCAGGGGCGGACATCCACGCGGCGTTAATGCGGCTGCGTGAACGCTCTTTTCTGGATTCCGGCCATCCCCATCCGACCTTGCGCGACCTGCTGCTGCGTGAACTGGTAAATGAACGACCAGACGTATTAAAAGCACTCCACCGCTCCGCCGCCGATTACTTTATACAAGCGCAGCGCTACAGTGAGGCCATCTACCATCTGCTTGCGATTGAAGATTGGGAGACCGTGCTGCATTTTTGGCAAAGCGCGTTAGAGGCTGCCGACAAGCAGCAGGTAATCACTATCCTAACCGCGCTTACAGGGCGGCAAATACCGCAGCTTTATGCCATCGACCTACAAATCGCACAGATCCAAAGCGGGCTTTTATTACAAAACGGCAGTCTTTTAACGCCGCTGCTGACACTCGCCCAAGACCCACACATCACGCCAGCCCATCAGGAACAAATCAAAGTGCTGACCCAGCAGGTCATCCAAAGCACGTTTGTGCCACAGGAACTTCGGCTGCGGTTGCAAATTCAATCGGCTGAAACCAGCGCTGACCGCGCCACCGCGCTGCGGGGCTTGGGCGAGGTGCTGCGGTTGCAGGGGCGCTACGGGGAGGCGGAAGCGCGCTTTATGGAAGGGCTGGCGGAGAGTGCGGCGGTGGGGGATCGGCGTGGCCGCGCCAACGCGCTGCTGGGCTTGGGCGATGTGCTGCGGTTTCAGGGGCGCTACGGGGAGGCGGAAGCGCGCTTGATGGAAGGGCTGGCGGAGAGTGCGGCGGTGGGGGATCGGCGTGGCCGCGCCAACGCGCTGCGGGGCTTGGGCGAGGTGCTGCTGTTGCAGGGGCGCTACGGGGAGGCGGAAGCGCGCTTGATGGAAGGGCTGGCGGAGAGTGCGGCGGTGGGGGATCGGCTTGGCCGCGCCAACGCGCTGCGGGGCTTGGGCGAGGTGCTGCTGTTTCAGGGGCGCTACGGGGAGGCGGAAGCGCGCTTTATGGAAGGGCTGGCGGAGAGTGAGGGGGATCGGCTTGGCCGCGCCAACGCGCTGCTGGGCTTGGGCGAGGTGCTGCGGTTGCAGGGGCGCTACGGGGAGGCGGAAGC
>Ga0209591_10002728_pt1 | contig 20973 bp, 21 predicted proteins | sample MAT01_FD_187207 | JGI IMG/M metagenome (GOLD analysis project Ga0209591, IMG submission 187207) | Freshwater microbial communities from Lake Fryxell liftoff mats and glacier meltwater in Antarctica - MAT-01 (SPAdes) (version 2) | ecosystem: Environmental > Aquatic > Freshwater > Ice > Liftoff... | reverse complement strand
CTTCACCCAGCGGAACCCCGAGCTGGAACTCTCCCCCCTCCCCTTCCCCGCCTGATGATTACAACAGCCAAGGGTGGCACGGGCTGCTCGCCCGCCCGTGCTCCCGTGCCCTGGCTTAACCCCCCCCCCCACCCCCACCCCCACTTCACAAAGTTTGTCCACCCCGCACGGTCCATCCGCATGTCTCCTTGGGCACGGGTCACCAACGACCCATTTCCCGCCCACAGGAGATTCGCAATGTTCCGTTCACTCACATCGTCGCCGGTTTCGTCTCTGCTCGTGGCTTGTGCCGCGGCGACGATCGGCCTGTCCTCACCCACCACCTTCGCCGTCAACGTCAACCCCGGCGGAACCGTCGATCCGTTGCCCGGCTCCACACTCCCGTCCGGGTCCACTCAGGAATTCTCCGTCACCAAGAGTTTCACTTACAACATCACCGTCTACATCCAGGGTCCGGGGGGCATTCAGTTCCCCATCCTCCGTGCGGTCAATGGCTCGATGACGCAACGTATCTACCGCACGCCCGACAACACGCTCACCTTCACCTACTCGGTTACCAACAACTCCGATTCCCTGGGCGAGATCACCGACTTCTACATCCGCGACTTCAGCGAATACACCACCGATCTGTCGATCTACAGCGGCATCGACTCCATCTTCGCGCAGACCGTCAGCAGCGGCTACCGCGCGGTCGATGGCGGCTCCATCCGCTACACCATCGATGCCGGCATTTCGATCGGCAACCACACCCGCACGGTCTACGTTGATACCGATGCGACCTCGTTCTATTCGCCCGGCCGCTACACCACCGTCTCCAGCCGCGCCACCGTCTGCACCGGCGGAACGTGTCTCAACATCTACGGCTTTGCCTACCCGGTTGAAGACTCCTCACCCCCGATCGTCTCGCTCACCACGCCGAACGCGCTCGACAGCGTGTGCAGCCCCGCCGCGATCACCGGCCGCGCGTATGACCCCAACGGCTTTGACAGCTACGACCTCGAATACGCATCGAGCCCCAACGGCCCGTGGACGCTCATCACCACGTCCACCAACCCCGTCAGTTCGACCGGCCCGCTGGGCTCATGGAACACCAACAGCCCCGTCAACGTCGCGCAGGGCTACTACTTCCTGCGGCTCACGGCCGCCAACGCCGGGGGACTGACCAGCAGCGTCACCAACATCGTCTTTGTCGATAAGCAGTTCGACTCGGTCATCCTCCGTTCGCCGGTCACGGGCCAGCTCCTCGGCGGCGCGGTCTGCTTCGATGGCACCATCTCCGACAACAACGGCACCGTCCCGATCAGCAACTACACCATCAGCTACGCCCCGCTCCCCGCGGCCACACCCTTCCTCCCCGTCAACCCGGCGACCCCGACCTACTCCGTGCAGGTCATCAACGATGGCCTGGGCTCCGGGTGGCAGACCGCTTCCGGCCCCGCCTCCGTCGCCGATGGCAACTACCGCCTCCGCGTCGTCGGCACCGATCTCTGCGGCCACACCAAGACCGTCACCCGCAATGTCACCATCGACAACACACGACCCATCGCCACGATCGCTTCACCCCTTTCGTGCTCCAACGTCGCCGGCCAGGTCACCATCACCGGCACCGCCAGCGATGCCCACATGGCCGGGTGGACACTCCAATACTCCGGCGGCACCACGCACGGATGGGTCACGATCAACTCCGGCAGCGGCAATGTTGTCAACAACACCCTCGGCATCTGGAACACCGCCGGCCTTCCCCCCTGTGCCTACACGATCCGCCTCGTGGCGAGCGATGCCGCGGGCATCAGTTGCTCAGGCAACACCAACCAGACCGAAGACCACATCAGCGTAAACGTCGGCTGTCCCGGCGACTTCAACAAGTCGGGTGCCACCACCGTGCAAGACCTCTTCGACTACCTCACCGCGTTCTTCGGCACCTGCCCCTGAAGCAAAAGCTCCGCAAAAATCGCCCAGAAAGCCCCGAGCACAAGCTCGGGGTTTTTCATGCGCCCAACCAACTTCGCTCTCTCCTTGCTCTCCACCGTGCCCCCGTACCCCGATCTGACAGACAGTTGAGCTAAGGCCTCGGGTCGGAGGACCGACCTACGTATGAACTTCCGATCACCTGAGGCCGATCTGACCGATACTCCTCTTCCCCATGTCCGCCATCACCCACGCCCCCAACCCCGCCAACCTCCCCGCGCCCATTGTCCGGACGGCCCTCTTCCGGCTAGATCCGGGCTGGCTCTTCCTCATCGCTGGGTTGACGATTGTCGCCGCGACCATCCTGATCCCGGCCGCGTCGGACTTGGAAGAGGCACGCTGGCAGCGCAACAAGGCCTTGGCGATCGAGCGGCACCGCCTCGCGCGTCTCGACCGTTATGGCCACTATCTCTCCGCCGTTCAACGCGGCGATGAGGACGTCATGCTCGCCCTGCTCGCGACCCAGCTCAACACCTCCCCCGCCCACCGCGTGCCGCTGATGCCGCCGGAAGATCCTCGACGGGTAAGCGCCTCACCCTTCCCCGGCCTTGAGCCTGATCCGATCGTCTACCCGCCCAGACCAGTCTCGCTTGAGAACCCCAGCCTGCTCACCAAGCTCGCCACCGGTGAGCGGTCTCGACTCTGGATGATCGCCGGTGGCGTGCTGAGCATCCTGATCGGGGTTCTGCCCGCGATCGGAATGGGCTCTGGCACACGCACCTCCCGCTAAAGTTGCGCGTGTCCTCATCAACTTCACCCTCCGCCCCCATCCCCGAGCCCGCCGCGCTCACCTTCCGCACGCGGCATCGACTGACGCACGCGCTCGAGTTTGCCGCGGTCTACGACGCGCGAATGCGCAAGTCGCGCGCGGGGGTCATGATCTTTACCCGACCCAACGCCAAGCCTCACCACCGGCTCGGTCTCGCCGTCGGCACGCGGGTCGGCAACGCCGTGCATCGCGGGCGCACCAAGCGGTTGATCCGCGAAGCCTTCCGTCTTGCTCAGCACGATCTGGCTCGCCATATCGACGGATCAGGCTTTGATATTGTGGTCTCGGTGCGGACCTCGCGCCCGTTCACGCTCGCGGCCTGTTCGGGCCTGCTTGGCGAACTGCTGGCCGAGTCCGCCAACGAGTGGCGTCGCCGAGCCCAATAATACGGGCATGACGCTCGGACGTGCGGCCAGTTGGCCCTTCATCGCGCTTATCTATCTGTATCGTGTCACGCTCGGCCCATGGCTTGGCGGGCACTGCCGCTTTCAACCGACGTGCAGCCGCTACGCGATCGAGGCCTATCTGTCCCATGGTCCGATCCGGGGCTCGTGGCTCACGCTCCGCCGGCTCATGCGGTGCCACCCCTTCGGCCCGCACGGATTCGACCCGGTTCCGCCCGAATCGGGCGAGTTGACCAGCAAGTCCGAAAAGTGAGTGTATGCTAAGTTAGGGGTGGCGCACACTGCGCCTGGCCCGACAGGGCGATCCTGTCCAAGCCTGAACCATGACTTCGAGGTCTTTGTGGGACGACTTCCGGCCGCACAACGCAAAGAGCAGTTGCTTGACACGGCGGCCAAGCTCTTTGCTGTTCATGGGTATGCGCGAGCGACGACCGCGCAGATCGCACGCGCGGCGGGTGTGACCGAGCCGATCATCTACCGGCACTTCCAATCGAAGCGCGACCTGTTCATTGCGCTGATCGAGCGGACGGGCGAGGTGACGATCCGTCTTTGGGAACACGAGCTGCGCGAGGCCCCCGACCCCGCAGCGCGATTGGCCCGGCTAATCGGTGCCAACCCGATGGTCGCCAACCGCGGCCGCGGGATCTATCGCGTGATCGTGCAGGCCATGACCGAGGTCGAAGACCCACAGATTCAGGAAGCCCTCAACTGTCACGTCGGCAAGCTGCACGAGTTCCTGCTCGCCGAGATCCTGCTCGCGCAGGAATCGGGGAAGGTCAGCAAACGCTTCAGCCCGGAACTCACCTCGTGGGCGCTCATCCACCTCGGCCTCGGGTTCGGGGTGCTGAGCGCGATGGGTGTGCCAAACCACGGGGTCGATCAGGATGGACGGAGCATCCGCGACTTGCTGGGCGAACTGATGCTCGGGCAGAACTACAAGCGCGATGGCGGGGTGTAGCCGACGGGGATGATGCGTGCGTCTTGCCCTTGGCCGTCTGCTTGCAAACGAGAGTGCCGCCCACATGACGCCCGCATACGCCGTCTGACCGCGGGCTTACGATCATCACGCGATGATCTATCTCGACCACAACGCCACGACGCGCCCCGCACCCGATGTCGTGGCGGCGATGCGTCGGGCCCTCGAAGAATGGTGGCCGAACCCCTCGAGCATTCATCGGCCCGGGCAAACGGCGCGGCAGCAGATCGACCTGGCCCGCAAGCATCTTGCCGAACTCATCGGCACGCGCCCGCGCTTCCTGACGTTCACCGGGTCGGGGACCGAGTCGCTTGACCTCGCCATCCGTGGGCACCTCTTGGCGCGCGGACTGATCGGCGCGGCGAACGCGAACACGCACGGAGGTCCACCGACGATCATCACGACTCCGATCGAGCACATCGGCGTGCGCGAGCTGGCCCGCGCTCTCGAACGCGAAGAGGGCGTGCACGTGCTGATGGCCGATCTTGATGAACAGGGTGTGGTGCAGGCCACATCGGTCGAGCGCCTGCTGAATGAGCATCCCCAGACCGCGCTCGTGAGCGTGCAGTGGGCCAACAACGAGACGGGTGCGATTCAGCCGGTTGAAATCATCGGGAAAATCTGCCGCGAGAGGAACGTGACCTTTCACTGCGATGCGACGCAGTGGGTAGGCAAGATGCCCGTCAACGTCGAGGGTGTTGTCGAGATGGCCGAAGGCGACCAGGCAGGCAGGCACCAAAGCATCGAGGCGGTGCGTGGCAACCTTGCGTGCGACCTCCTGACCTTCAGCCCGCACAAGTTTCACGGGCCGAAGGGCGTGGGTGTGCTGTACGCGCGGGCGGGCGTACGCACCGCGCCGCTGATTCACGGCGAGCAGGAGCTTGGCCGCCGCGGCGGAACCGAGAATGTGCCGGGGATCATCGGTGCAGGTGTCGCCGCGCAGTTGGCGTTGCAATGGCTGCGCGATGAGGAGAATCCGCGCCGTGTGGGCGTGCTGCGCGACCGCTTCGAGCGGGCCGTGCTCGAAGCGGTCCCCGAAGCGCGCGTGAACTCGGCGATAGGCCCAAGGCTGTACAACACCTCGAGCATCGGCTTCCCCAAGCTCGAGGCCGAGGCGTTGCTGATGCTCCTGAGCGAGCGCGGCGTCTGCTGCTCGGCTGGCGCGGCCTGCTCATCAGGCTCGCTCGAAGCCTCGGCCGTCATCCAGGCCATGAAGATCGCGCCCGACTACGCCCACGGCACGCTGCGCTTCAGCCTCTCACGTGAGACAACCGTGACGGAAGTCGATGAGGGAGCGCGCATCGTGGCCGAGTGCGTAGCGCGGTTGCGACGGTCATGGACGGGTGCCTGACGACCCACGCCCACGGACCATACCCTACCAGCCATGTCGCAATCACCCTATGCCCAGCTCAGCGGCGACTTCGCCGATGCCCCACTCCCGCAGCGCACCAGCGCCCTGGCCATCATCTCGCTGGTGATCGGGATCATCAGCATCGTCCCGTTGCTGTGCCTCTTCGTCGGGTCGGGAACACTCGCGATGATCTTCGGCGGGGCCGCGCTGCTGATGATCCACCGCGAACGCGGCCGGCTCGGTGGCACGGGTCTGGCCGCGACTGGGATTGTTCTCGGCCTTCTCGTCTCGGTCGCGCAGGTCGCGGCGGTCATCCTCTTGAACAACTTCATGTCGTTATATAATGTTCACGCGGTTGGTCCGATCGATGAATCGCTCCGCGCCATGCGTGCGGGCGACTACGTCACCGCCCGCAAGCTCTTCACACCCGAGGCCGATGCCAAGCTCTCCGATCAGATGATGATGGACTTTGACGCGGCCTATCGGGCCCACGCGGGCGAATATCAGGGCTCACCTTCCAGCATTGTGGGGCTGGTTCAGGCCTGGTTGAGCGCGGGACCATCCATGCGCTCGCTGAAGAACGGCGCAGCCAACGCCTTTCCGTACGTGGCCAACTTCAGCAAAGGGCCGGCGGTGGTGATCGTGGTGATCGATTCGAACCAGCAGGGACCGCAAGGCGGGCCCGGGAGCAACCCGGGCATGAACTTTGTCCTTCCCACCCTGAACATCGGGGTTTTGACCACCGACGGGAAGGCGACGTGGCTCAACGACACGATGCCGACACCCGGACCGAAGGGCGTGCAGATGCAGCGCAAACGGGGCGAAACCAAGGTTGCGCCCAGTGGCGAAGATGGCCCAGAGGCCGACAAGCCCGAGCCACCTTCCACCCCAGAACCACCGGTTGATAAAGCGCCCGAATGATGGGGCCGCGAAGGCCGCTATATTCAGAACGTGAATCACGGCACACCCGCGCCCAATCTTGGTCCGAATCCTTCTCCCTCAGCCTCCCCACCTTCGGCGGGTAAGGATCGGGGTGAGCCGATCATCTCATGCCGCGGCCTGGTGAAGCGGTTCGATGGTCGCGCGGTGCTGGATGGGATCAATCTCGAAGTCTATTCGGGCGAGACCATGGTCATCATGGGCGGCTCAGGCTCGGGCAAAAGCACGCTGTTGCGGTGCATGATCGGGACATTCAAGCCCGATGAGGGCGAGCTGTGGATGTTCGGGCGCAACCTCGCCGAGGTTGATGACCGCGAGATGGATGAGCTGCGCAAGAAGTTTGGCATTCTCTTCCAGTCGGGCGCGCTCTTTAACTCGATGACACTCGCCGAGAATGTGGCCCTCCCGCTGCAGGAGCACACCGATCTGGGCTCCGAGATCATCAACATTCAGGTGAAGATCAAGCTCGAGCTCGTCGGCCTGCGTGAGCACGCCAACAAGTTCCCCTCGCAGATCTCGGGCGGCATGAAGAAGCGGGCCGGCCTGGCCCGTGCGCTCGCCCTCGACCCGCGCGTGCTTTTCTACGATGAACCCAGCGCGGGGCTTGACCCGGTCACGAGCGCGGAGATCGACAGGCTCATCATGGCGCTTGCCCATCAGGTTGGGGTGACCAGCGTGGTGGTGACACACGAAATGGATTCTGCCTTCACCATCGCCGACCGCATGGCGATGCTCGACAAAGGAAAGATGCTCGTCGTCGAGCGGCGCGAGTGGTTCGATGCTGTACGCAAAATTCCCGATGATCAGGCCGCGGCATTGCCCGTCGAGCAACTGCTGATCCGGCAGTTTTTGCGGGGCGATGCCGAGGGCCCGATCACGGAGCGGCGTGCGGAGACCAACTACGCCGACGACCTGATGGGCATCCGCCCGGCGGCGATGCTCCCACCCGCGCCAAGTGTGGAAGCGACGCGTTCGTCGGGCTAACGGGGACATATCCTTGGACCACTCGTCGGCAGGCAATTCCCGAGGGGCCGAACTCAGAGAAAGGGGAGAGATGCGAGGCAACGGGAGAGCGATGGGGAGTGTGCGAACCCAAAGACAGCCGTCATGCTTTCTCTGATAAACTCTGCCCGTCTCTGATTTCTCTGAGTCCGATCCCATCTTTCTCACCACTCAGCACGCCAACCCCTCCTTCGCGAACGGATCATCATGTCGAGCGGACGACTCTCAAGAAATAACGCGTTGGCCGGGCTGTTTGTGCTGGCGTGCATTGGCCTGTTTGTGCTGGTGCTCGTTCTGCTCTCGGGGGCGGGCGAGCGGATCAAGAGCACATCGGCCTACATCATCGACTTCTCGCTGGCCGATGGGGCCGACGGGCTCGAGCGTGGTTCGGTCGTGAAGCTCGGTGGCAAGCGCGTGGGGCGCGTCTCGGGGAGCGACTTCATCTTTCACCCCTCCGATCCGTCGTACGTCATCGGTGTAGAGGTGCGGATCGACGTGCGTTCTGACCTGCAGCTCTATGAAGATGCGGATGTCAACATCATGCGGCCGCTTCTCGGCACCAACAGCACCATCAACTTCAGCAGCCTTGGAAATGGGCCTGGGAACGGGTCGGCGAGTGGCACAGGCTCGAAGCCGATCCTCCCGGGTTCGCGCATCAGGGGGAAGCTCGGTCCGCCCGGCTTTCTCACGCAGGCCGATTACGCCCGCTTTCAGAACGTGCTGGCCCGCGTTGACAAGTGGAGCCTCGAGATCGACCCGCACATCAAGCCGATCGCGCAGAACGTCGAGACGACTGTCATCAACGCCCGCGACCTGACGGACCGGGCCAACGCCTCTTGGGACCGCTGGAACACCGAGATCGATTCCGTGCTCGCGATGGTGCGCAAGGCGATGGAGCCGGTTGAATCCATCACGCTGAACGTGAAGGATGGTGTGCAGGAGGTCCGCGAGTTTGTGCGCAAGGGCGATGAACTGATCGCACGCAACCGGCCGCAGATCGACGGGGCGATTGATGATGCACGATCCCTGCTCAAAAAAGCGCAGGGCGAGGCGTACGACAAGGTCATCGCCATGCTCGACACCGCGCAGGAGGGGCTTGCCCACGCAGCCAACGTGGCCCGCGATGCCGACCGCCTTGTAACGACCAAAGGCCCCGAGCTTGAAGAGATCGTGACGAGCGCCGCACTCGCCGCGCAGGAACTCAAGCTCGCGACGGCCGAGATCCGCGCGGCACCCTGGCGGCTGCTCTACCAGCCCAACAAGAAGGAACTCGAGAACGAGTTGCTCTACAACTCGATCCGCCAGTACAGCCACGCTCTCGGTGAGGTGCGGGCCGCGGCGGGCGCGCTCGAAGCGGCCACCCGCAACGTGGCAACGACCCCCAACAGCACCGCCTTGACCAGCCGCGACATCGAAACCCTCGCCGCCAAACTCAGGGCCACGCTCGATAAGAGCGAAGAGCAGGAGAAGGCGTTCTTCGATCGCTGGGTGAAGGGGAAGTGAAGGGCGAGTGGTGAGTGCTGAGTCGATTCCGATCAAACGCACAGAAATCGGAGAAGGCAGCGTGCCGTTGCGCTCTTTTGGAAGTCATGCCGCCGTGTGGGCATGGCCACACGCCCTCCAACACAGACCGGCCGACTTCGATACACTCTCACCCATGCAGCGCCGTCACCACTATGAGTGTGCATTCGAGGAATACCTGCGCGGGCGGCGGATTCCGTACGTCGCGGTGGATGAGGCGCGGAAGGCGCTCTTGCCGATGGGGCTTGATGCACGCGGGGCGGGCGCGAAGGCGGAGGATGATCCCGCGCTGAAGTCCTTCGACTTTGTGGTGTATGGCGAGGGTGTGAACCTGCTGGTCGATGTGAAGGGACGGAAGTTGGGAGGTAGGTCTGGGGGAGGGGGGGGTAAGGGGAGGAAGGTCACGGTGAGTGACTTTGCGGTTGGGCGGCTTGAGTCGTGGGTAACGGAGGAGGATGTCCGTTCGCTGCAACGCTGGCAAAGGTTGTTTGATGGCGGAAGCGGAACCGGGGCCTTTGCCGGGACCTTTGTTTTCATCTACTGGTGCCAAGCACAGCCGCCGGATGCGCTCTTTCAGGAAGTCTTTGAGCATCGGGGCGAGTGGTACGCGCTGCGCGTGGTCGGGGTGGATGAATATGCCCGGTCGATGAAACCGCGGAGCGCGAAGTGGCGCACCGTCGATTTGCCGCGGCGTGTGTTTGAGCAGATCAGCCGGCCCTTCGCACCCTCACTGCTCGAAAGCGGTGACCGTTGCAGGGAAGGTTGGGCGATCGCGGCTTCCGACGAGCATCGGGCGTGGGGGTCCGATGCCGGGCCTGAAGAGCCCGCTTTACTGCCTCTGGCCGCGCCTCTAGGATCGTGGTGAGATGCCGCCCATGCCACGAATGATACGACTCACCCGAATTCTACGTATGACACCAAACACCCCATGTCTTTCACGAGCTGGCTCCGCACGCGGTTGTCGGTCCAAGCTCATCCGCCACGCGGCGGGTTTGGCCGCGGCAGGCCTGTTGACCTTGGCCGTCCCGCCCATGCCCACCGCGCTGGCCCAGAGCGGCGAGGTAAAGAAGGGTGAGCCCGCGCGCCCTCCAACCGCCCCGCTTGGCAACAACACTTCGGCCCCCTTCCTCCCGATGGGCATCGGCATTCTGGTGGCTATTCTTGTCGTGGGTGTGAGTTTCATCCCGAGCCGTCGCGGCCACCAGGACTGATCGGCCCGAACTGATTGGCCTTAGCTGATCGGCCCCAACTGATCGGCCCCAGCTGATCGGCCCCAGCTGATTGGCCCGAACTGATTGGCCCGAACTGATTGGCCGAACCGACTGGTCACCGTCCGCAGGAGGTTGGTATGGACAACGATCCGCTCGCAACGCAACCCGCTGAACCCGAGTTGGGCATCTTCCGCCACCCCCGCCTGATCGGGCTCAACTTCGCCCTGCTCATGGTGCTCGCGGCCCTCACCATCCTGACCAGTTCGCAGGTGGTGGCTCAGCCGGCGGGGACCATCGGCACCGGCCGCGGACGCGGCGAATACACGATCATCTCGGGCAAGTATCAGGGGGGCATCAGCAACGCGGTGTATGTGCTCGACGCGGCGAACCAGGAACTGCTCGCGCTCTCGTGGAACCGTAACCGGGATGAGTTTGAGATCATCGGGCACCGCAGGCTGACCGACGATGCGCGGTTTAACCAGGGTCGATGATCCCCAGAAATCGAACCAGAAGTCAAAGACGATTAGGAAAGCCCCAGACCCCCACCCAGACCCCCACCCAGCCCCCGTCCCAGACCCCGCCCCAGACCTTGACCATGAGCATGACCATGAACTTTCAGACCCACAACTCTGGCCGATCCACAGTTGCGGGCCTGCTATGGGTCTCGGCGTTTGTACTGGCCGCGCTGGTGATCGTGCAGTCGGGGCGGATGGTGGGTGGGGGGAACCTCGCGAAGGCGGATGTGGTAAGCCGCGTCGGCGATTACACCACGCTGACCATGAGCGCCAACACCAGCGAGGACCTCGCGCTCGTGCTCGACGGGCGGGCGGAAAAGCTGTTTGTCTACCGGATCAAAAACCGCGAGGCTCTTGAACTCGTGAAGCCCTATGACCTTCAGGTGCTCTTCTCGAATGGCGCGAAGGTCGGAGCGGGTAAAGTGAAGTAAGGTTGTTTTAGTCAGGTTGGTTCAGTCAGGTTGGTTTACTCAGGTTGGTTCAGGCAGGTCGGTGATGAGTGTCGGTGGTCATGTGCGTTTGGAACCGGTGCGCCTGCTGGCGGCGCGTCCGGGCAGAACCCTTGCCAGCACTGTTCGGGTGTTCGTGTTTGCGTAGTGCGTTTCGAGTCGTTGAGCCATTGGATCGATGTTTCTGGCGAAGTCGCCCGGGAGAACGCCGCTTTTCATAATCGATGCGCTGGGGCGCAGCCTCTCTTACTCATGCCTTTCGCTTCCCCTGCGCCCAGATCTGCCCAGATCTGCCCAAATCTGGCCAAATCTACCCAAATCAGGCCTGATCTGCGTCTTCGACCGCTCTTCGCACGCCACACCCGCTCAGTTTCCTCCACACCCCGCGCACAAGGCGGCCCCCAGCGGCCGAGTACCACCCATGCCGATTCTTCCTCTGCCTCAGTTCGAGGCCGATCTGGCCGAGCAGGACCGTGAGCTTTACGAGCGGCTCAAGCCACCAAGCTCCATCGTCGTCCGATTCGGCATCATGAAGATGGTTGGCGAGTTTCCCTACTCCGGCGAAGCCAAGCCGGGGTGCGGCTCAAAAATGGTCGTCAAGACGCATCGCGGCACCGAACTGGGCGAGATGCTCACCAGCACCTGCGCGAACTCCGGGTGCTCCAAGAGCGTGACGCGCCAAGAGATGCTCGAATACATCGAGAACTCGGGCGGCCGCGACTACCCCTTCTTCAGCATGCAGGGGAAGGTGCTCCGCATCGCCACCGCCGAAGACCTGAACGAGCAGGCCCGAATCGACGCTTCCCGGCCGCAGATGACGCGCCAGGCCCGCGCTATCGCGGAGCGGATGAACCTCAATATGAAGGTTGTGGATGCCGAACCGATCCTGAGCGGCGACAAGGTCACGTTCTACTTCGCCAGTGAAGACCGTATCGACTTCCGCGAGCTGGTCGCCGAGCTTGCCACCATCCACCATGCGCGGATCGAGCTGCGACAGATCGGGGCACGCGATGAGGCCCGCCTGACCGCCGACTATGAACGCTGCGGCCAGCACTGCTGCTGTAAACAGTTCCTCAAGGTGCTCAAGCCAGTGAGCATGAAGTCGGCCAAGATTCAGAAAGCGACGCTCGACCCGCTGAAGATCAGCGGGCGTTGCGGGCGATTGATGTGCTGCCTTCGCTACGAAGACCAGTCGTACGACGAACTGCGGGCCAAGCTGCCGCGGAAGAAGAGCCGCGTGAAGACCCCCGAGGGCTGGGGAACGGTGCTCGATGGTCAGATCCTCACGCAGCTTGTGCTGGTGCTGATGGATGGGAGCAACGAGCAGGTAGCCGTCGCGGTCGAGGAACTCGAAGACCCCGCGACCGCGGGTCCGCCGCCAGCACAACCCCCGCCGCCAGCCTTTCTTCCGCGACCGCCGATGGGCGGGCACACGCGTGAGATCCGCGCCAAGAAGCCGGGCGTTGCAGGTGCCGAGAAGGGCGCGGAAGTTGCGGACGAAGCCGAAGATGGCGCGATGGGTTCGGGCGACACACCCTCCGCATCGCCCTCGCCCGCGCAGCAAGAGCGGAGTGACAGGAGTGACAGGAGTGACAGGGGTGACAGGGGTGACAGGGGTGACAGGCGCGATGGTGGTGATCGACGCGACCCACAGGACAGACAGGACAGAGAACCACGTTCGGGCGGTGGTGGTGGGCAGGGACGCGATCGTGGGCCGCGCGATGGGCGCGGCGGCCCGCCGCAGCAGGCAGCAAGTCCGGCCCGATCACCCGCACGCCCCCCAACACCCAACACCCCTCTCACACCACCAACCGGCAGCGCGGCATCGGAGGCCGACGAACTGCTGGCGGGGATGGAGACGGATTTCGGTGATGGTCGCCCCTCGCGCCCACCTCAGCCCACGGGTACACCCGGCGGCGGCCGCCAACGCGGACGCGGCGATGGCGGTGGCGGTGGCGGAAATCGGCGCGGCGGACCGGATGGTCGTCGGGGTGGCGGTGATCCGCCACGCCCGGCAGCAACTCCACCCGCTGCGCGGCCACCCACTTCAAGCCCCACACCCGATGGACCCGAGTCGGTGAACGATCGCAACGACGATGATGAAGGCGGAGCCGGACCAGAGTCGCGCGGAGGGGATGAGACCGGACCCTCACGCCGGCGCAGGCGGCGTCGGCGTCGCGGCGGTGGCGGTGGCGATGGCGGTGGGAGCGGCGGCGGAGGTTCATCAGGAGGAGGCACGCCGCCGCCGGCGTGATGATGAGCGTGAAGGGGAACACGCATGTTGGTGATGGAATGGTGGAAGACCCTTGGCCTGGACCGAGGCTTCTAACTCTGAGTTGGCAACCGCACCCCGCACGCACGCAACAGTCTTCGTCTCGGTCGTACTTACAGCCGCTGAGCGACCCGCCTCACAGCTCATTCAACACCTCAAAGACCGCGCACACAATCGGCATCGATGCGTCTGGCGTGCGACCGATGGCCGCGCACTCGCGAGAGAAAAACGCCCAGTGACCCCTGCGCCAATGCTCCAGTGAGCCATCACCCTCGCCTTTGATCGCGGCATATTCCGCCGTGACGTTCTCAAACGCCCGCACATCCACACACGTCACGCGAGTGACCGGCGCGGGCCGTTTGAGATCGTCGAGCACGATGCCAATGTCACCAACCGGGGGAACGGATTCACCTTCGTGCTCGTGGGTCCAGAGCAGGCTCGCCCCCGCGCGCTTGCCCCCGCCCCTGATCAGACCGAGGAGCTCACGAGAGAGCTCCGGCGAGTCGCCGAACTCATCGAGAAAGACCCGCCCGCTGGGAAGAGCGATGCCCCGGGCAGCAAGGTCATCGATAAGGATTTGGATGTCTGGCAACTCGGACAACTCGCACCTCCGTAAAGAAGGAAACATAGACTCGCACCCACCGCGTTTGTGTGCTCAGATGCACACGTACACTCTCCACCTATGACCCCCACACCCGCCGCCCCACACACGCCCACCGAGTCGGTCAAAGAGACGTTGATCTCCATCGTGATCGCCTTTGCGCTGGCCTTTGTCTTTCGCGGGTTTGTGATCGAGGCCTTTGTCATTCCGACCGGGTCGATGGCCCCGACGCTGATGGGGGCGCACATGCGCTTTCAGAGTCCGGCGAGTGGGTACTCGTGGCCGGTCGGCCCGTGGGAAGGTTTGGCCGGGCGGGCAAGCGAATATGCACCCGTGCAAGGCGCGGGGAACAGCGACCCGATCACGGTCCACGACCCGATCTCGGGCGAGTTGATCGACAAGAAAAACGTGCCGTTGCGCTCGGGCGACCGCATCCTCGTGCTCAAATATCTCTACGCGATCATGGAGCCGAGCCGGTTTGATGTCATCGTCTTTAAGAACCCGACAAGCCCCGGTGAAAACTACATCAAGCGGCTGATCGGCCTGCCAAGAGAGGAGGTCGCGTTGGTCGATGGCGATGTCTTCACGCGCGCGATGCCCGACGGTGCTGTTGACCTGGCCACCGACTCGTGGGAGGCTCCGGGTTGGACGATCGCGCGCAAAAATGCGCTCGAGCAGCGGGCCGTCTGGCAGACGATCTTTGATGCGGCGTACACACCGCTCGAATCGGGCAGTGGAGCCGCTTCTTTCATTCCCCCGTGGAACTCGGGCGACAAGGGCGCGTGGAAGATGGATGGTGGCGCCGGCGGCCTGGGGACGTACACGCTTGATGCCGCGCTGCTGCCCGCGCTCGGCGGCGGGGGCAAGCGCTCCGAACTCTTCTTTGATCAGACCCGCACGCGCTTCGGCCCGCTCATCACCCGCAACATCGAGCGCGGCGAGAAGTGGACGATCGATGACCGCTACCCCTACGACGAGGTGCCGACACCCGGCAGCCCGCTCGGGCCGGGGAGCTTTCAACGGATGCCGCGATTCCCTGTGGCCGACCTCCGCATGCGTGCGGGGATCGAGCCGACCGCCGCGGGGCTGATGGTCGAGGCGACGATCCGGGCGCGGGGGTACGACTTTCAGGCCCTGATCGACTGCGCGGGGAAGGCCACGCTGCGGATGCGGCCGATTGTTGGCGATGTGGGCGTGATCGGTGCCTGGCAGGAGCTGGCGATGGCGGCGATCGGGCCGGTCGGTCCGGGCGCGGTGGCCAACATCGAGTTCTGGCACGCCGACCAGCGCTTGCAACTTTGGATCGATGGTCAGCGCGTGCTCGAGCACACCTACGACTGGTCGCCGGCGGAGCGCATCCTCAACGCCACGGGGCGCACGCTCGCGCAGATCATGAATGACCCGAGCGCGAAGCGCATCAACCCGCTGCTGAACACCGAGCTGTATCGCCGCCGCGCTGCGGATGTTCGGTGGGCATTCAACGGGGGGGTGCGGGTTCACCGCGCCGCGCTCGACCGCGATCTCTACTACCAGCCGGGCATCAGGCAGAACAGCGGGAACAACGATGAATCGGCGGGGCTGGGCACCGCGCCGACCTCGCCCTTGGTGCTGGGCAAGAACCAGTTCTTTGTCTGCGGCGACAACTCGCCGCAGAGCCTTGACGGGCGACTGTGGGATTCGATCGATAGTTGGGTGGCGACGGAGTTTGGTCCGCCGGTCGGCATCGTGCCGCGTGAGCTGCTGCTGGGCAAGGCCTTCTTCGTCTATTGGCCAAGCCTGATCAAAGATGCGAGCGGTGTGGGTGTGCCCGTGCCGGACTTCGGGCGGATGCGCTTGATCTGGTAGCGGGCAGGAACAAACGCAGGCGGCAATAGGCAACAGAAAGTCGTCAAATTCCTGATGCCCGCTGGCTGAGCGCCTATCGCCCGGCTCCCAACTCAGATCAGTTCATTCGCGTCAAGCAGTTGCTGGGAAACCTCAACGATCTTGCGGCGGGTAGCGCGGGCGTGCTTCTGCAGCGTGTGCATCGCATCCGACTCGGAGAGGCCCTTGCGCTGCACAAGGATCCACTTCGCCCGCTCGATGATGTGCCGATCTTCGAGCTTGCGGCGCAGCACTTCGTTGATGCGCCGCTCATCGGCCGAGGCGCAGAAACGCGACCAAGCCGTGTCGATGGTGGCGCGGAGTTGGCCACCTGTGGCCGGTTTCACCAGGTAGCCAAAGACCCCGACCCGCTGGGCCACTTTGATGTACTGATCGTCGGAATGGGCCGAGAGGATGATGACCGGGATGGTCAGCTCGCTGAAGATCTTGCTGGCCGCGGCAAGGCCATCGCGTTTGGGCATGCGGATGTCGAGGACGGCCAGATCGGGAAGCGTGGCCTTGGCGAGCTCGATCGCCGCATCGCCATCGGCCACCGGTCCGACCACGGTGTAGCCAAGTTCACGAAGGTTCATCGCCAGATCGGTCGCGACGAGGTGTTCATCCTCGGCAACAAGGATGCGCTTGGGTCGCGAGATGGCTGTCTCGTACTCTTCTGCGATTTCTACCGTGACCATACCCAACATCCTCCATTACCCTATCTATACGTGCCCCATGGCTCGCTCGATCTGTTCAAGCCGATGCGATGGGCCGGGCAACCCATCCACATATCCACCCGTGTATCCACCCGTAAATCGCGCACATCGGGCTCTGGCCGCGCCAGACCACCAGCTTGCCGTTCCAAACGTGCGTGGCCAATACCTAAACACCGCGGATGAAGATCATCCGTCGCGGCGGCTTGGCCGTAAGTTGATGCCGCACACTTGGCCTGCATCGACCAAGAGTATAGCGGAAACCACGCATCTCTGGGGATGCACAAGTCGAGTAGACAACCAGAGCGACCGTGGGAAGTCTGAGGGGCCTACTCCCCATTTCCGCCTTCGGGTGGCCCGTCCCGCTCTGCTTGGATAATCTGTCCCTTTCGTCGGCGAGGGCCGAGTCAGACTTTACCAACCACAAGGACTCCAACCGTGTCCGACTTCATCTATGCCATTGATGATGCCGGAAGCTCTACGTGCATTCTCTTTCTCAAAGGCACGGCGGATATCGCCAACCACGACTTGCTTCAGAAGGCGATGAACGAGGTCGCGGCGCGCGAGGCCAAGTTTGTGGTGATGGATATCCGCGAGCTGGGCTTTGTGACCAGCCTTGCGGTGGGCGAGATGATCAAGCTGTACCAATCCAAGAAAAGCGTGGGAGGCAAGGTGGTCATCGCGGGCGCGAATCAATATGTCGGGAGTGTGTTCAAGGCGGCACGGTTGGCGGCCGTGATTTTGATCGTGCCGACGGTGGAAGAGGGATTGGCGGCGTGCCGGAGTGAATGAGAATTTGTCGACTCTCCGCAGGCCTTGACAATCTGATTGTGTCATCTCAGCTTTCCCTGCCCTGTTGAGGCTCCAAACCCATCATGGGCGGCTGCATCAACTACACACTTTGATCGGGCAAAGTAGAGTTTCGCGCGACAAGGTTGATCCTGAACCACAGGGTGAGCACAATCGCGCCTTCGGGCATCTTCGACGGACACGCACAGCCACGGACCAAGCCGGCGATGGTCGTGATCGGCATGTTGTCGAGAATGAATCAAATCGTGCCATGTGCTCGCCGACCTCGCCGAATGAACCGCCGGCGCGGGGAACGATGGTGACTTCTCGTCGAGTTGCCGATCACCGAATGGATTGAGTCCCTATGGGCTCGAAGCGTGAACAAATCCGTACGGATACATCGAGCCGCAGATCGGGTTTGAACACGCCATTGGAGTAGGACACCGAGATTTCGCCGTGAAGGTCCATCATGCACTATTGACTGCACTGCGCCCGCGACGCCGAGGTTTCAAGGGTTTAGGCTCCCGCCCCCACCGTGATCCCACCCACCCCGACTGGTACAAACGTCCGCTTCACGCGGGCCTGAAACTCTTCGGGGAACTTGTTCATGATGGTGCGGATGGCCCAGTTGTTGCCGTCGGCCAGGCCGCAAATTGTCGTGCCGGGCATGGTGCCCATGCTGGTGGCGATCTCGAGTGCGAGGTCGAGGTCCTTGCTCCGGCCCTGACCCTCTTCGATGCGGCTGAGCAACTGGTAGAGCCACCCGCTGCCCTCGCGGCAGGGGGTGCATTGGCCGCAACTCTCGTGCTTGAAGAAGCGGGCGATGTTGCGCGCGACGGCGACCATGTCGGTGTCTTCATCAAAGACCGTTGGGCAGGCGGTGCCGAGGCCCAGCACGTTGTACTTACGGCCTATATCGAAGTCCAGCTCGGCATCAAACTGGTCGGTGCCGAGGATGCCCATGCTGATGCCGCCGGGGATGGCCCCCTTGAACTTCTTCCCCTTGCGCATGCCGCCGCAGTGTTGCTCGACAAAGGTGCGCAGCGGAATGCCGAGGTCAAACTCAAACACACCCGGCTTGTTGACGTGGCCCGACATGCCCATGAGCTTGGTGCCGTAGCTCGGGGGCGCACCCTTCATGCTGCTCTCGGTCCCCTGAAGCATGAACGCGCTCGAGCCCTCGTGGATGATGAACGGCAGGTGCGCCAGCGTCTCGACGTTGTTGATGATCGTCGGCTTGCCGAACAAACCTTTGATCGCAGGAAAGGGCGGCTTGTTGCGCGGCCAGCCGCGCTTGCCTTCCAGCCCTTCGAGCAGCGCGGTCTCTTCGCCGCAGATGTACGCGCCCGCGCCGCGATGCACGTAGCACTCGACCGCCCAGCCATTCCCCCCGCTCGCGTTCGAGAATGAGTTCTTCGTGGGCGCGCCGTTGAACATCCCCTGCTTACCAAAGATGCCCGCGGCGTACGCCTCCTTGATCGCGTTCTCCATCACCTTGGCCTGGTGGTGGTACTCGCCGCGGATATAGAAGTACGCCGTTTGAATGCGGCAGGCATAGCAGCAGATCGCGATGCCTTCGAGCACGAGGTGCGGATCAAAGTCGCAGAGCAGACGGTCCTTGAACGTGCCCGGCTCGGACTCATCGGCGTTGATCGCGAGGTAGCGCACACCCCCATCACCATCGGGGCCGGGCTTGGGAAGAAAGGTCCACTTGAGCCCGCACGGAAAGCCCGCCCCGCCGCGCCCGCGCAACTGCGACTTCTTGACCTCTTCGGTCACTTCCTCGGGCGTCATGCTCAACGCCTTGCGCAGCGCAGCGTACCCCGGCACCACACCGGTCTTGCAGTATTCATCGAACGACACGGTGTGGCGTTTGGCCGCGTCGCCGTAAGGGGGCGAGGGAATGCGGCTGGTGAGGATGGGGCGGGCGGTTTTGGGGGTCCAAGTTGGGGAGGGCATAAGGAGCATGATACGAGCCCCAAGCACCTGCCGCGATGCCCTTCGGGAACTCAGCACCCGCCGAAATACGCGGCCAGGAAATCGAAGATGTCCTGCACGGTCTGCGGCCCGCCGGAGTGGTTGAAGTCGGCCGCGCAATCGGGCACCACCGAGAACGTGAGATTGCCCGAACCGCTCTCGCCGTCGAACCCCGAGATGCGGATGAGGTAGTCCTCGCCAGCCTGGCAGCGGAACTGCACGCGCGAGGCGAGGGTGTTGCCCACACTCGGGCCGCCGGTGCAGGCGTCGTCGTTGCAGACGATGTGCGTGGCGCTGGCGCAGGTGTCGAAGACGCGGAGAATGGTGTCGAAGTTGGCCCCGCAGGTCGAGATATCCACATTGCCCGTCACTGTGGGCAGGAACCGGAACCAGACGTCCGGGCCGGTGTCGCTGTTTGCGCACGAGCCGGCGAAGAGAGGGGGGTGGGCGTGGCGGTGGTGCCGTCGGTCGTGAAGGGGTACTGCACCGCCCCGAACGGCGAGATCGTGGGGGCATCCGCGCACTGGTCGGCGGCCTCGGCGGCGGTGGCGGAGATGCCGACGTAGGCATTGTCGATCGCCTCGAAAGGGCCCCCTCCGGGCGGAACAGTGTTGAGCGTGACAGACGTGAAGGGGCGCGCGGCGGTGATCGCGAAGAACTGCCCGGCAACCGGAACGGCGACGGTGAAACTCTCGCCCGTGTCCGTGACCACCGAAATCGTGCCGCCGATGGAGACTGCCCCGCCGTTGACCACGCGGAACGTTCCGCCGAATGCGGAGACGGGGCGGCCGGCGAAGGTGAACTTCGTGCCTTCGACCGGAGAGGCCGAGCCGGCACCCACTGAAGAGAGTCGGAAGACGCCGAACGACGGGTTCTCACTGTCGAGGGTCGCCTGAAAGCCGTTGCCGCTGAACGCGATCGACGGGAGCGCAGTATCATCGGGTTCGTTGAAGGGCTCGAGGATCGAGTTTGCTCGGATATTGGCTTGGAACGAAGCCAGCGTGGTGTGCTGCCCTCCCACCGCCAGCGCCGTGGAAGGCAGCAATGCAAGCGCGGCCGCGCCCAGCAGGGCGACGAGGGACGACCCGCAGAGTGTGCGGAACGAGATCATGCGGAGACTCCTGGAAAATGGCATCGGCATCGACGTGCCGCGACCAGACAGGCTACCCGATCTCCTCCCGCGCGGTCATGGGAATCTTTCCTGCTTCACCACAAAGATGCCTTCTGGGTGTGTGGGGGCGGTTAAGGAGAAACGGGCATGCGGTGGGCGTGGCACTGGCCGCTTGCCTGCCAGTGGTGCTGCAACCGCCTCGCCAGCATCGCCGACACCGCCCGACTCACCCCGCCCGACTCTGCCTCTGGCTCTGTCTTTGACCGTGCCTCGTGATCCCCCCCTCACCCCTTTCCCTTCTTCTCCCCAACCTTCTTCCCGGCCTTCCCCCCCGCAGTCGCACTGCCCGGCCGGGAGCGGCAGCATCGGCATCACGGTGGACCTCGCAGCGGGGAGCGACCCCTTCACTTACCAGTGGCAACTCCAAACCGCTCCCAACACCCGGACGACGCTCGGCAACGACCCCGCCCCGCTCCCCTGCGGCGGCACCGCAACCGCCTACGCCACGCCCCTCAACTCCCCGACCGTCACCATCGGCATCCGTC
>Ga0209591_10002723_pt1 | contig 21001 bp, 27 predicted proteins | sample MAT01_FD_187207 | JGI IMG/M metagenome (GOLD analysis project Ga0209591, IMG submission 187207) | Freshwater microbial communities from Lake Fryxell liftoff mats and glacier meltwater in Antarctica - MAT-01 (SPAdes) (version 2) | ecosystem: Environmental > Aquatic > Freshwater > Ice > Liftoff... | reverse complement strand
TTCGTCCTGGCGCACGAGCCGCTCCAGGTAGGCCGATGCGCCGCCGCGGGTGCGGGCGCCGCACTGCCGGACCCGCGCGACCGTGCCGGCGTCGAGGGACACCGTCATACGCTCCTTCTGCATACGGGGTGCAGAACATGCTCAACCGCACCCTGGCCAGGGCCGGACTGCGCGACGCCGCCGCCAACCCGCTGCATTTCACCCCGCACGACTTCCGCCGGATCTTCGCCACCGAAGCGGTCACCGGCGGGCTCCCCGTCCACATCACCGCTCGCCTACTCGGACACAAGCGCATCACCAGCACAGAACCCTACGTCGCGGTCTTCCAGGACGAGCTGATCCGGACTTACCGCGCCCACCTGTCCGAGCGCCGCTCGATCCGGCCCGAGGCGGAATACCGCGAGCCTACCGACGAAGAATGGCGCGAGTTCCAGCAGCACTTCGCCCTGCGCAAGCTCGAACTCGGCACCTGCGCACGCCCCTACGACACCCCCTGCCAGCACGAACACGCCTGCGTCCGCTGCCCGATGCTCCGCGTCGACCCCCGCCAACGAGACCGCCTCGCCGAGATCGCCGCAAGTCTCCGTGAACGAATCAGCGAAGCCCAACACAACGGCTGGCACGGCGAAATCGAGGGCCTGCGCATCAGCCTGCGCGGCGCCGAAACGAAGCTCGTCGCCCTCGACCGACAATCCCGGCGCTCAGCATCCGATCTCGGCATCCCACCCATCGGCGCCCGGAGGATGCCATGATCACCCAGCTACTCGCGCGTTCACAACCGCCGGAGCTCGTCTTGAGCGGCGAGAATCAACTGACGAGCCGCCTCGGCCGTGACCGCAGCGTCGAGCAGGAAGCTGGCGATGCGTTGGTAGGCGGCCGACTCGTCCCCCTGCAGCTGGATTCCCGACGCGAACGTCTCGACGAGTGTCACGTCGTCGAGCATCAGGAACCCGTTGAGCGGCGCGATCGACGGCTCGGCGTCGAACGGCACGATCCCGAGTGTCAGGTTCGGCATGCCGGCGAGGCTGAGCAGCCGGTCCAGCTGGCCGAGCATCACCTCCGGTGGGCACAGCCGCACCCGCAGCGCCGCCTCGGAGATGACGAACTCAAACCGCTTGGACCCGTCGTGCAGCACGTCCTGGCGGCGCATCCGGGCCGCGACGGCGGCATCTACCTCCCGCTCGTCGGCCCCGTAGACGCGGACGTTCTCCAGCACCCGGTGCCGGGCATAGCCGGCGGTCTGCAGCAGTCCCGGCACGAGCATGATCTCGAAGTTGCGGATCACCGTGGCGCGTCGGGCCAGCTCGTCGACGTCGGTCTGCAGTTCCACCTGCCCGCGGCGCAGCTCGTGGCGCCATTGCCGATGAGCTGCGCGTCCGGCTGCCAGCTCGTCCAGGAGCTGCCGCCGGGCTGCCTCGTCGCTGCCGCATGCACGCACCCAGTCGGTGATGTCCTGCTCGCTGGGGGTCTGTCGGCCGTTCTCCAGCTTGGAGACCTTCGAACGCACCCAGCCGAGAGTCGTTGCGAGCTGCTCGCCGGTGAGTTTGGCGGCCTTGCGCATGCTGAGCAGGCTGTCGGCGAGGCCGCCCGGACGGGCCAGCCAGTCGGACATCGGGTTCACGTAGTTGCGTTCTCCTCAGGCCGCCGCGACGCTCTCAGCCAGCCGGCCGTGAGCGACGGCGAGGTCTCGCCAGCGGCAGTGGCGCGCCACGATCTGCGGGTCGGTGACGAGCTCCTGGCGGACGAGGTCGCCGTCGGCGTCGAACTGGACCGTCACCAAGCTCGTCGAGTCGAACAGCCACCAGTCACCGTCCGTCAGGATCGCCAACTCGGCGGCCCCGGCCCGGGCCAGGTAGTGGATCTGCTCGCCCGCCTGGACGTTCCACTGCCCACCCCAGAGGCTGAACCGCTGGTAGTCGGTGGGCGGGTCGTCGAGGATGCGCACCCGGCGCAGCAGCCTGCCCTGGCTGGACAGCTGGTGCACCCAGTCCAGCCAGGGCCGCCACCAGTCGATCTGTGTTGCCGGGGGCAGCGTGGCGCCGGCGAGGAACTGGTCGTAGGTCGCCTGTTCGTAGGACAGGGCGTACTCCCGCCGGGTCTCCATCCGGAACGCCTCGGTTTCGAAGCCGTTGAGCAGGCCGGTCATCTGCTCATCGGTCAACGGCTCAGCCATGTGCTAGCTCAACTCCTTGATCCGCTCGATGACGTCCCAGGGAATGAAGACCGCAGTCTCCTCGTCGCCCAACTGGCGCAGCTGGGCGCGGGTGGCCTCATCGACCTCCGCGCCCTGGACGACATAGCCTGCGCCATCGGCCGTCCGGTAGAGCGCCGGGTAGCTCTGCTCCTGCGGCTCCGTCCATGTCCACAGGAGCTCGATGTCCGTGGCTGTCGCTGGTGTCCCCGTGGAGGTCTCGGGGCCAGCAGCAGAGACGCCAGCAGCTCGGTGGTGCCGGTGCGCGGTGTCTACCAGGACCAATTCCTTGATCCGGTCGATGACGTCTCGGGGGACGAGTACCGCGGTGTCGCCGTCGCCCAGCTGGGACAGCTGGGCGCGGGTGGTCGCGTCGACTTCAGGGCCCTGGACGACATAGCCCGCGCCGTCGGCTGTCCGGTAGAGCGCCGGGCAGTTCTGCACCTGCGACCCCGCCCACTTCCACAGGAACTCGATCTCCATGGCTGTCCTCCCTGCTGGTCTCCCCGAGTAAGCCTCGGGGCTCAGATCGTCACACCTCATAGCACAGTGCCGCAAGGAGCTTCAACCAGAGGGCGTAGAGGAACCCCAACCCACATTACAGAAGAAAGTTTCTGAACTGTTCTTGACGACGCGCAGACGATGGCGCAACCTGTGGGAGCCAACCCGTCACGACGAGTGGCCGGGCGGGTGCAACCGACAGCCCGCCGCGCACGCAAACGACCTCCCTGCCCCGCCTCCCGTGGTCCCGCAAGTACACCCGGCCGGTCAGGCCCGCCCTGAGAAAGCGCCTGACCAGCCGGGATCCCACCTCGTACCACCCATCGGTTGATCAGCCCGGCCGGTCAGTGCCCGCCCTGAGAAGCGTGCTGACCGGCCGGGATCCATCCCCCGCACCACCCGACCAGTGAACGGAGCACACCCATGGACTGGCGTCACCGCTCGATCTGTCGTGATGAGGACCCGGAGTTGTTCTTCCCGGTTGGTACCGACGGCCCGGCGTTGCCGCAGATCGCGGAGGCCAAGACGGTGTGCCGGCGTTGCCCGGTCGTCTCGGAGTGCCTGGCCTTTGCGTTGGAGTCCGGGCAGGACGCCGGTGTGTGGGGCGGGATGAGCGAGGACGAGCGCCGCGCGCTCAAGCGGCGTAACGCCCGCACCCGCGCCCGGACCGCGTGAGGGGAGGCGCTCGATGAGCACCGATCAGGACCTCCGCCCCGGCGCCGGGGCGATCCCACGGCCCCGCCGCGCCACCTCGACCTCCCCCACCTCGACCTCCCCCACCTCGACCTTGACGTCTTCCTCGGCGAGCGCTGCGGCGTCGTCGAGGGCGGGAGCGGTGGGAGAGCAGGTGGATGTGCTGTCCCACCGCCAGGTGCTCGAGGTCTACGGCCGCCAGGCCGACGAGCTCGCTGCGACGGTGGAGTGGGCGCTGCGCCAGGAGCGCGACCAGCACGCCGAGCAGCTGCGCATCCTCGACGAGCAGCGACACGTCCCCTTTGACGAGCAGCGACGTGTCCTGCAGGCCCAGCACGGGCGCCGGGTCGCGCTGCTGGGTCTGCTCGCCGACGCCCTGGGCGAGGCGAACGCGCAGCTCGACGAAGTCGCCCACCAGGTCATGCAGGAGACGGGACGATGAGGGGCCGCCAGCCGGCGACCCGGGGCTGCATCGCGCAGCGCCGCTGCCCGCACCTGCCCCTCGCGCAGAAGGCCGCGGCCGCCATCGGCGGGGCGCAGCGCGCGGCGCTGTGCTGGGGGTGCGGCGGGTTCCACCTGGTCCCCACCATCACCGCTACCGCCGGCGTGGCCGGTGCGCGCGCTGGGGCTCGGGCGGGTGGTGTGTCGTGAGGATCCAGCTGGTCCTCGCCGAGGACGGCAGCACGGTCACCGTCCGCGCCGACCGATACAGCCTGACGATGCCCCCGGCGCGGGTGGCCGCGGCGCTGGCCACGGCGGTCGAGTCCGCGCTGCAGACGCACCGCCCGGCCCCCCTCGAGCTGGCCCTGGTTGACCCGGCGGCCCGGGAGCTGGCCCCAGTCGAGCTGGCCCCAGTCGAGCTGGCCCCAGTCGAGCCGGCCCTGGACGAGCCGGCCCTGGACGAGCCGGCACCGGTCAAGCCCGCGCGGGTCGAGCCGGCGCCGGCAGCTGGTGCGCCGGCGACGGTTCCGGCGCCGCGGGTCGGCGACGGGGCGGGACGTGATGACGGTGAGGTGCGTGTTCGGGCGTTGCGCCTGCTCGACGACGGTCTGACCGACGCCCAGGTGTGTGCCCAGCTCGGAATCTCCCGGGGTCGGCTGCTGCGGTGGGACGACGACCTTGCCCGCGACGCGCACCTCGACGAGCTCGCCGGGGTCGGCCGGTGAACCGCCGCTACCGCTGGGCTCCGGACCGGGCGCGCATCGGCCGACACCGCTTCCCGCACCTACCCCGCGCCGAGCGTGCCGCAGCAGCGACCGACGGCGCTCAGCGCCCGGTCCTGTGCTGGACCTGCGCCGGTTTCCACCTGATCCCCACCACTACGACCCGGCAGGGTTCCTGATGACCACCACGCAGGTGCTCGGCTTCGTCGACGGCGACCGGGTGCGTGACCGGCGGACCGGCTGCACGGGCCGGGTGCGGATCGTCGCGCTCACCGCCACCGAGCGGGCCCAGGGCCACCACGAGGCGGAGATCGTCTGGGACGGCTTCTGCACCGCCGACGACCTCAGCACCGTCGCTGGGCTGGTGCGGCTGTGACCGGGTTGATGACCGACCGGTGGGGCTTCCAGCCGATGGCACGGCTGCAGGACGGTCTGCCGACCTGGCGGTGGCGCGCGGCGCCGTCCGGGCTGGTGACACGGCGGCAGATGCGCGAGCGCGGGCTGGCCCCCGGCGGCGCGCAGCCCGTCGCGCAGATCGTGTGCCGGCGCGGCCGCCGCCGGGCGTGGCTCTACGACCCCGCCGAACTCGGGCCCAAGCGTGTCGCGTCCCCGGCGCAGCTGGCCGCGGTGGCCGGCGCGACCGCCGCCCGGCGCTGGTGCCCGGCTTGCCGCCGCGACGTCGGGTACTGCATCCCGACCTCGCTGGGCGAGTGCATCGCCTGCCACTACCCCGACACCGATACCAAGAACGGTTCCGTAGCCGGTAACGCCAGCAATGCAGGTGTTTCGGGTGCTCACGGCGTTGTGGGCGTTTCCGGTGGTCAGGGGTCGGGGGCGGCGGCGTGAGCGCGGCGCTGACGTTCGCGGTGGTGCTCCCGGCGCTGCTGGTCGCCCACACCGTCGCCGATCACTGGGTGCAGACCGACGGCCAGGTGTCTACGACCCGAACGACGCGACCGGCGGCCACTTCGACCACGTCCACCTGTCCGTCGAGCGCTGACCCGTCCACCCCCTGGAAGGCCTGAGCCATGAAGACCACGATGTCCAAGCTGCGGGACGGTGACGAGTTCATCGGCCCGGACGGCCGCACCCGCTACCGCGTCACCCGCGACATGCGGTCTCACCCGCGTGGCTGGCTGGGCACCCGGGACCTGTCCATGACCGACGCCCAGGCGCGGCGTGCCGTGAAGGACGGCTCCGTCGAGCCGGGCTGCGACCCGAGGGACGGGTTCTTCGCCTACTCCACCGCCGTCACGGTCGAGCGGGTGACCCGGTGACCGCCGCGCCCACCGCCCGCCCGGTGACGCTCACCGAGCTGGCCCGCCACTCCGTCGGCCAGCTCACTCACGTCCCGCACCGATCTGCCGACATCGGCGCCTGGTGCTCACCGGACGTCCCGCACGTGGCCGGCTGCACCTGCCCGCCCGGGTCGGCTGGCTGCGACACCTGCTGGGACGCCTACCTCCACCACGCAGCCACCGCACAACCCCCTCGGAGGCCCAGCTCATGAAAACCCTTGCCCAAGCCATTGCCTCGATCGTCATCGGCGCGCTGGTCGGCGCGCTGCTCTTCTTCCTCCTCCTCTGGGTGCTCATCGAGGTCGTCCCGCCACGGGTGCTCATCGAGGTCGTCGCGCCACTGATGCGCTGATCAGGCCGGGCCCCTGCACGCCAATCCCTGCACGCCCACCATCCGATCCCACACCACCGACCAGGAAACAGGAAGGAGACGCCGATGACCGCCAGCGTCCGGTTCGCAGCCACCCCCGCGACCTCGGCCGTGCCGCAGCACGCGACCGCGCGCCCGGCGCCAGCACCTCCTACCGCAGTCGCGATCGGGACCCTCCCCGGCACCCGACCCGTCCCGACGCCCCGGGCGTCGGGCAGCCTGGTGCCCAGCTACCGCGCTGGCGGCCTGCCGCTGCTCGTCCGCCTCCCCCAGCTGCTCGCCGGGCTGCTGCGCACCGGCCACGCCCGCGCCGGGCAGCTCACCGCCCAGGACAAGCGGATCCTCGCCTACCTCGCCGTCGCGCTGATCGTCGCGACGGGCGGCCAGGTCGGCCTGGACACCCCCGCCCAGGCGGAGGCCCCAGCAGCGCTTCCTGTGGCAGCGCTTCCTGTGGCAGCGCTTCCCGTGGGAGCCCACGTAGCCGCTGCCACGCAGGTCCTTGACCTGGCCCGCACCCAGATCGGCACCGTCGAGGCCCGAGACGGATCCACGCCCTACCACCGGGACTACGGGCTGCCGGCCGACCAGCCGTGGTGCGCGGTCTTCCTGTGGGACATGTTCCAGGACGCCGGCGGCGCCGACAGCATCCACCCGAAGACGGCTTACACACCCACCCTGGCCGGCTGGTTCCGCGGCCGCGGCCAGTGGACCGCCACCCCGACCGTGGGGGCGCTCGTCTTCTACGACTGGCCGGGCGACAGCCGGCGCCGTATCCAGCACGCCGGGATCGTCGAGAGCTTCGACGCCGACACCATCACCACGATCGAGGGCAACACGTCGAGCGCGGACTCGGGCTCGCAGGACGACGGCGACGGTGTCTGGCGCCGCACCCGGCCGCGTGACAGCTCGATCGTCGGCTACGGCCTCCCTACCTACGGCCTCGCCCCATGACTACCGCGCCTCTCCATCTCCACCGACGACTACACCCACTGACCTGCACACCCACTGACCTGCACACCCACGCACTGCCATCGAAGGGAACCCCACGTCATGTCTCACCCGATCGACTCCTCCTTGAGCACCCGACGCCGCCGAGTCGGCGCGAGCGCGCTCGGCGAGGCGACCGACTTCTTCCTCTGGCTCGTCGGCAAGGTCGTCTGGTCCGCAGGCGTCGTAGTGCTCGGCCTGTTCGTCATCGGCGCGTTCAAGGCCAGCCCCGTCGTCGGCGCCGTGGTGCTGGCCATCGCCCTCGCCATCGCTTACTTCATGGTCCGCAAGCGGTAGCGCTGCACCATTCCCGTCCCTCTCGCCCTCCATTCTGAAAGTGAGTCGGCAATGACGACCGCATCCGCGGCCACCGACGCCGCATCCCAGCGCGATCTGACCTCTGCGGAGAAGAAGCAGACCGCCCTGCGGTGGGCTCGCGACTACATCGCCGAGAATGGCAAGCGTGGCGCCGGCGCGGCCGTGTCGCGCCAGTTCGGCATGAGCCCACGATGGGGTCAGGACGTGGCTTCCGAAGCGGAGGAGTCAGCGACCTCGGCGAGGGGCTCTGCCGATCGGCACCGCATCGGCACTGCCGATCGGCACCGCATCGGCACTGCCGATCGGCAGAGCATCGGCACTGCCGATCGGCAGAGCACCGGCACCGTCGCCGATGCGGCGGCACGCGCAGGCATGCCGGGGCCCGCGCGCGTCGCTTTCGGCACCCCCGGATCGGCACCGGCGAGCACCAGTACGCCTGGATCGGCAGGCGAATCGGCACCGCGACCGGCACAGCCGGCCACTCCCCCGGTCGGCTCCGGCACACGATCGGCAGAAGCTGCCAGCAGCACCAGCACTGCGGATCGGCAAGGCATCGGCACCCAGGCTGGCACGAATCGGCAGGGGGGCCTCTCGGCGTGGCTCTCGGCGGCCGTGGCGAGCGGCCAGTTGGTCGCCTGGCTCGGGTTCGCGTTCGGCGCGGCCGTCTCGGTCGCCGCGAACGTGAAGCACGCCTATATCCCCCGTCCCCCAGAAGGTCTCGAAGAGGCGGCCGCCAAGGCGTGGACCCCGCCCCCCGAGTGGGCCCCGGACATGTCGGCCGTGCTCGGCGCTGCTGTCTGGCCGCTCATGCTGCTGCTCGCCGTCGAGGTCATGACCCGGGTCTCGTGGGGCGGCGGCTGGTGGAACCTCGCCCGCTTCGGCGGGGTCGGCATCGTCGGCCTCGGCTCGGCGATCATCTCCTACGGCCACATCCGTGACGTCCTCATGACCTGGCACTACGGCTCGGTGGGCGCCCACATCGGCCCCATCGTCGTCGATGGCCTGATGGTCGTCTCCGGGTTCGCGCTGCTGTCGATCTCGCAGGCCGCGGACCGCGGGGGCAAGTCGTGACTCGGCAAGATTTCCGACCCGAGCCCGTCCGGCTGGAAATTCCTCCCCCGACCTGCTACGCGCGCGCGGTTGCGCCCGGCGGGGAGGACCCCGCTCCGGGTGCTCCGGCCCAGGCAATTTTTCGCCCGGGGCAGGACGCGGCGCCGGGTCCGGCGCCGTCGAGCACGCCGGCGTGGATGCCCGCGCCGACCCCGCAGGAGGAGGCGTACCCGCTGCGCGCCCGCGGCGCGGACCTCCGTCGGCGCAGCCACCGCCGCCACGCCGACGCGGACACACCCCGCAAGGAGCTGGCCGCCCTCACCGACTACGTCCGCTCGGCCCTCGCCACCGCCGGCCGGACGGGGATGCAGCACCCGGCGTCCGCCGCTGCGGTCCGCGCCGCGATCCGCGCCCTACTGGAGGCGGGGGACACCCTCACTGCCGCCATGCACACCTGGAGGCCCGAGCCGTGACCGCCACGCCCTGGACCAAAGCGTCAGCCCGCGCAGCCCGTCCCGTCCGCCCGGTCGGCGAGCGCAGGTATGGCTGGGCCGACCGCGTCGCCCGCGCCGGTAGGCCCCGACATGCCGGTATCGGCACACGTGAGGAGGTCGAGCGGGGTGCCGAGGAGATGGATCGGCACGAGCAGGCGCCTGCCGATCGGCACGACAGCGGCACTGCCGATCGGCACGACTTCGGCACTGCCGATCGGCACGACTTCGGCACTGCCGATCGGCACGACAGCGGCATCGGCACCGCACCGGCACGGCCGATCGGCACTCCGGATCGGCACGACATCGGCACGGGGGAGTGGCACAACGACCATGCCGATGCCGATGCCGATGCCGATGCCGACGCGGCGACGCACCACCACATCGTCATGCCGGACGACGAGCGCCGTGCCGATGTCGTGCGGACTGGCAGTGCCGATGCCGATGCCGATGCCGATGCCGATGAGGCTGGACCGGCACGACAGCGGTACCCGCTGATCAGCAGCCTACGGTTCTGGAACGAGGAAATCCGCCTGGGGGATCTTCTGCGCATCGTGCGCCAAGGGGATTACAACTTGTCCCACATACTGGTGGTGCGGGCCGCCAATGTTACGTTCTTCTGGTTGGTTACTGCACCATTCGTCACAGCTGCGTTCTGCTTTATGTGGGCGTTTGCGGTCAGTCTGCACCGCGCGCTCACAATCGCCGCAGTCGTTCTTGTCGCAGCCCAGGCCGTGCCGATCGTCTCGTGGCTGGTCGTCTCGACGTGGTCGGCCGCCACCTGGCAGTGGATCGGCGCCGCCGCGCTCGTGTTCGGTGTGGGCACCGCGATCGCTGTGGCAGCGGAGCGGAGGCGATGATCGAGCGCCAGGTCGTGGTGGCGCTGCTCGTGACGGCGGCGCTGGCGGTCGCTGCGCGGACGTGGGCGCGGCAGTGGCACGCCCAGCCCGTCAGGCCTGGCCCGGCCGGTGTCGCGCGGAAAGTCGTGCTCGGCCGGTCGGACCGCGACACCATCGCCCTGGCCACCGCGGCGGGGATCGTGCTCGCGCAACCTCTGGCCGCCTACCTCGTCGAGGCGACGGCCTGGTTCGCCGGGATCACCGGGCTGGACACGGCCGCGTGGGCCCCGGCCGGTGCCGATGCCGTCGTGCTCGCGCTCGTCGCGGCCGCGGTCGTTGACGTCGCGGTCATCGGGCTGTGGCGGGGTGCGTGGCTGCGTCCGGGGCTGCGGCACAGCCTGATCGGGCTGGTGCTGCCCACGATCTTGATGGCCGGCACCCCGCTGCTCGCGCAGACGACGTCGGACGCGGTCGCGGCGGTCGGCCAGGTCCCGGCACCCGCGGCATGCGCGCCCGCGATCGTGGACGACGACACCTACGGCGGCTTCGGGCGCCCGCAGCGTCTCGCGAACGCGGCGACGATCGTGCAGGTCGGCCAGGAGATGGGCGTCCCGGTCCGCGGCCAGTGGATCGCGCTCGCCACCGCCATGCAGGAGTCCAGCCTCGACAACCTCGACCGCGGCGACCGCGACTCCCTGGGCCTGTTCCAGCAGCGCCCGTCGCAGGGGTGGGGGACCCCGGCGCAGGTCCGCGACCCCCGCTACGCGGCCCGGAAGTTCTACGAGGCACTGCTGCGGGTCCGGAGCTGGCAGGAGCTGCCGCTGTGGCAGGCCGCGCAAGCCGTGCAGCGGTCCGGCCACCCGACCGCCTACGCCAAGCACGAAGCCATCGCCGCCCAGCTGGTCGGCGCCGTCACCAACATCACCTGCAGGAGCTGACATGGGCATCGATTGGATCCTCGCCTGGTTGCTGATTGGGGCAACCGCCGGCGCGGTCAAGAACGCCGTCGTCGACGGCTGGGTACAGATCATCGACCCGCGACGTGAGGCCCCGAGCCTGGTCAACCGCCGCGCCCGCGCCGAGCTTGCGCAGCAGCAGGCCGCCGCCCGCGTCGAGCTCGCCCAGCGGCAGGCCGCCGCCGGTGTCCCGCCCGCTCCCGGGCAGGCCGCCGCCGACAAGCTCGCGTCCTGGATCGCGAGCCCGCCCTCGTGGCCGTCATGGATCGTCGACGCGCTCAGCTACATAGCCCTGCTGCTCGCCGACAAGTTCGCCAGCGCCCGCCGCCAGCACGTCCAGCGTCAGAAGGAGCGGGAGGCACGCGAGCGCGGCGAGCGCCCGCACCGCGACACCACCGGGCCGTTCTGCGGGCACTGCGAGATCAATCCCGTCGACAAGCCCGACGACCTGTGCGGCACGTGCGCCCCGGTCGTGCTGGCGGCGTGCCCAGTTTGCGGTGTCCACGTGCCCGTCGACGAGCTGCGGACCGGGTCGTGCACGACGTGCCAGGTGCGAGCCGACGCGACCGCGCCGAGCACCGGACAGTCCGGCCCGGCGCGCCTCGTCCTGCCCTCCTGGCTCACCTCCCCCCAACACTCCGAGCCCGAATCCGGGCCCGGACAGCAGCACCAGCACCACCACGGAGGAACTCAGTGACCGCTCCAGCCGTCCAGGCAGGTCAGACCGCCTACATCAACCCCGACATCCACGACGCCACCGGCGCGCTCCGCTGCGCCGAGGGCTCCGCCGTCTTCGTCACCGCGACCCGCCGCCAGATCGAGCGGCTCCGCGCCACGATCCAGCGCGAGCTGGGCAGCGTGCCGGTCGTGCAGCACGTCATCCGGTTCGAGGCGCGCATCGCCGACGCCGCGACCCGCTGCAACAGCCTGGTCGACGAGCACATTCGGCACGCCCGCACCCAGCACGAGCTGGCCGGTGACTCCAACCTTGCTCACGCCGCGGACGGGTACCTGGCCGCCCGCGGCCGCGGCCCGGTCCGTCTCGCCCTGCCCGCAGGCGGCGCAGGGGCGCCTGCCGCCAGCCAGACCTACGAGATCAACGGGGACGTCCGCGGCCCGCGGGGCGCCCAGCGGGCTATGCGCAACGCCGCCGACGCGCTCGGTATCGGCCAGGCCGGTGCGCTGACCACCCTGCACAGCCGGCTGCGCGAGCGCGGCGTGGAGGGGCGCTCGCCGCAGCTGCTGGTCCAGGTCCGGGAGGAGCTGGTCGCGGTGCGCGTCGTGGGCATCGCGTGTGCCGAGGAGTTCGCCCGTGAGGTCCGGGTGATGCGCGACAAGATCGCCGCCGACCCGGCGCTGCGCAACACCCAGAAGGGCTGGTTGAACCCGACCAACGACCTGTAGCCGACTGCTCCCCGGCGCACCCCGACCTGGGGTGCGCCGGGGGCACCCACCCCTTTACTTGCGACGGCGCCCGGAGGACAGCGATGCGGCAGCAGCACCGCGACGATCTCGTCGACGACGAGGACCTTGTCGTCGACGCCGACCTTGACGACGACCTGGTCGACGAGCGCGGCAGCCACTTCGAGCCCGCGCGGCCGATGGTCGTCGCCCGCACCACCACCACTGCACGCGCTGTCATCACCCCCGCCGGGAAGCAGGCCGCCCGCCGGGTCCCGTACATCGCCACCGCTACCACCGGCGTCGGTGGTCTCGCCGTGCTCGGTCTGGTCGAAGCCGCCGCCGCCGTCGGAAAGCCCGCCCTGTCCGGCGCCATCGCCCTGGGCACGTGCGTGGCCACCGCCGGCGTGGTGGCCACGCTGCGCATCCGGTTTCGTGACCGCCGCGACCCAGACTCCGGTTACACCGTGGAGCGCATCCCACAAGCCCATCGCCGCCGGTGGTGGGCCGGAGCGTTGCTTCACGCGGCGTGGTTCGACGCCATGGCTCTCGGCGCCGCTGAGGTCGTCGGCCCGTGGGGCATGGCCGGGATCCTCGCCGGGGGCACCGCCGCACTTTCTCTTCGCTGGATGCGCGAGAACAGGGTCGAGCTCCCCACCGACACCCCGCCCGCGCTGCCGCCGACCCCGCAGCCTGCCGCGATCAAGCCGCCACCCGCCCCCGAGCCGGTGAAGTTCCCGACCCCGGCCCCGCCCGACGAGGGCGACCTGATCGCCGAGCTGTGGGAGACCCGCGTCGCGGGCGGCCCCAACCCGATCGTGCCCGGCTCCACCCTCGGCGACGACCGCGTCGACCTGCCCTACGGCTACCAGTGGGTCGTCCAGCTCAACGCTGTCGATGGCAACATCACCGCCGCCCGGCTAGCCGGCCTGGCCGAGGACATCGCGCTGCGCCTGGGCCGCGACACCAACCACGTCAACATCGACCGCCTCCAGGACGGCCACGCCCGCCAGGACCGCGCCCTGCTCACGGTGATCACCCGCGACGCGCTGGCGGACGGGGTGCCCTACCTCGGCCCCGACTACCGCGACGGCCTCATTCGACTGGGCATGTTCTCCGACGGCTCCGGCAGCCCGAACTGGACCGCCCGCGACGCCACCGGCCCGCAGCACGGCATGGTCACCGGCGGCACCGGCTCCGGGAAGTCCGAGCTGCTGACCCGTCTGGGGATGGCACTGAAGAAGCCCGGCGAGTGGACCATCGTGTTCACCGACGGCGACGAGCAGGGGCGCTCGGCGCCGCTGCTCAAGAGGATCGCCTACGACTTCGGGAAGGGCCCCGCCGAGGCGCTGGAGCAGCTCGAGGCGCTGGAGGCGTGGTTCCGCGCCACTGGCGACGTCATGGGCGACTACACCGAGGATGCCGACGGCAACCCGGTCCCGATGGCCGACCCGAGCAGGCAGGAGCCAGCCCGCAAGCTCATGCCGTGCCGGGCATTCAACGGCTGGGTGTGGATCATCGACGAGTTCCACCGCCTGGTGAAGGCCCTCGGCCGCGGGTTCGTCGATCGCGTCGAGGCCCTGGCGCGGATCATCCGCAAGGTCGGCGGCGCCATCTACATCGGCACCCAGTCCGCGACGCTCGTCGACTGGGGCGACAACGAAATCTTGCGCTCCCTGATGGCCGCCGGCAACTGCGTGATCATGCGCACCAAGAACAGCACCGAGCAGCTCGTCCTCGGCGACTTCGGCTGCGACCCCACCACCCTGCCCAAGGGCGGCGGGTACGGCTTCGTCGATGACCCCGACGGCCGCAAGATGATGTTCCGCGGCGAGTACGACAAGCACATGGCCCGCTGGATCTCGACGCTGCCCCCATACCGACCGGCCGAGCTCCCGGCGCTGGTGTACGCCTCGAAACGGCCACCGAAGCCGGCGGACCCGCGCGCGGACTGGGAGGAGACACAGCGGCGCAAGGCCGCGATCCTGGCTGCGGTGCAGGCGGGGGGGCCGCTGCCATGGGAGCCGCAGCCTGCGGCTGACGGGGAAGCGGGTGGGCAGCCCGCACCGCCGATCTCGCCGATGGGCGGGGACGGCGTCGCCGCGCCCGGCCCTCCGCTCCCGGCCGGTTCTCCACGGGTGACGAGGTCGGCGGCCGACGAGCAGATGATCGCCGCGCTGCAGTTCCTCGCGGCGAACACGACCTCCTACGCCGGGCGGGCCGACCAGTTGGTGGCCGCCTACCGGGCCGGCGTCCTGGACGAGGTGACGCGACAGTTCGCCGAGGAAGTGATGCAGCGGCAGACCGGCGCGGGCCCGCGACCTGGAGATGTGCCGCCGCGCTCCCCGGCGCCCACCTCGGTGCCCGCGCTCACGGCCAACGCCGAACAGGTACTGGCCATCCTGGGGTCCCGGCCGGGCCCGTGGACCACCGGCGAGCTGGAGACCACCGCGACCGGGCTGTCGAAGCCGGCCGTGTCCAGGGCACTCGGGGTGCTCGTGGAGCGAGGGGAGGCGTGCCGTCCCACAGGGAAGAACGGCACCTACGCGGAGAGTCGAGGCCGACCATGAGCAGGCAACGCACAACAACCCGCGGGCGGGCGACCCCGGCGGGACGCAGGTCGGGGTCGCGCGCGCCGGCTGCCCGGTCGAGCGGGCCGGCCCGCCGCCCGGCCGGCCGCAAGCCGCCCCCCAAGAAGGGCCCCGACATCCTCGACCGAGGCATCACCGCGGTCGGACGGGGCGTGGTGCGGGTGGGGAAATCGTGGGGCCGGGCCGTCGGTCGAGGTGTCGGGCGCACCCGCGAGATCGACCCGGCGCACCGCCGCGACGGGCTCGGTGTCGTCCTGCTGGTGCTGGGCGTGGTCACCGCGGCCGGAATCTGGTGGGGCGCCGGAGGGCCGGTGGGTGCCTGGCTCTCGCTCGGCATCAGCTACGTCATGGGGCGCGCCGCGGTGGTGCTGCCCGCCGCGCTGGTCGGGATCGGCATCGCCATGGTGGCCACCGACGCGCAGCCCCTCTCGCGGCCCCGCTTCACCATCGGCTCGCTGCTGCTCGCGCTCGGGCTGCTCGGGCTCGTGCACCTGGCGTCGGGTAGCCCAGATGAGCCGGCGCAGTGGCCCACCGGCGGCGGCGCGCTCGGCTACCTCGCGGCCACACCGCTGGCGGCCGGGCTCACGCCGTCGATGGCGGTGCTGGTGCTCGTGCTGCTGAGCCTGTACTCGGTCCTGCTGCTCACCGCGACGTCGATGCGCTCGGTGCCCGACCGGGTGCGCCGGCTGCTGAACCCTCCTGATCAGCGGTCCACCCACGAACCGGCCGTCGCGGTCATCGAGGCGGTCATCGAGGCTGCGGCCCAGGAGTCGGCCACCCCACCGCGGCCCAGGCGCGCGACGCCCATGCGCACCCCGCCGGCCCAGGAGCCGGCCACCCCACCGCGGCCCAGGCGCGTGACACCCATGCGCACCCCGCCGGCCCAGGAGCCGGCCACCCCACCGCGGCCCAGGCGCGCGACCCCCATGCGCACACCGGCTGCCGAGGTGCCGGCCACTCCGCCCGCCGAGTTGGCGACGGACGGCCCAGGCGATGGGGCAGTCGGCGAGCAGCTGCGGCTGACTGTGCAGGACGGTGACGGCGAGCCGCCCTACCGGCTGCCCCCCAGCGATCTGCTGCCCACCGGTCCGGCGCCGAAGCTGCGCAGCACCGCGAACGACGTCATGATCGAGTCGATCACCAGGGTGCTCGACCAGTTCTCGGTGGACGCCCGGGTCACCGGGTTCACCCGCGGTCCGACCGTAACTCGCTACGAGGTCGAGCTGGGCCCGGCGGTGAAGGTCGAGAAGATCACCCAGCTCACGAAGAACATCTCCTACGCCGTCGCCACCGACAACGTGCGGATCCTGGCGCCGATCCCGGGCAAGTCGGCGGTGGGCATCGAGGTGCCCAACACCGACCGGGAGATGGTGCGCCTGGGTGACGTGCTGCGCTCCGGAGCGGCGCGGGCCGAGCAGCACCCGCTGGTGATCGGGCTGGGCAAGGACATCGAGGGCCACTTCCTGTGCGCCAACCTGGCCAAGATGCCGCACCTGCTCGTCGCCGGGTCCACCGGTTCGGGCAAGTCCAGCTTCATCAACTCGATGCTGGTGTCGCTGCTGTCCCGGGCCACTCCCGACGAGGTCCGGATGATCCTCATCGACCCCAAGATGGTCGAGCTGACCCCCTACGAGGGCATCCCGCACCTCATCACGCCCATCATCACCCAGCCGAAGAAGGCGGCGTCCGCGCTGGCGTGGCTGGTGGAGGAGATGGAGCAGCGCTACCAGGACATGCAGGTCAACAAGGTCCGCCACGTCGACGACTTCAACCGCAAGGTGCGCTCGGGTGAGATCACCGCGCCGCTGGGCAGCGAGCGGGTGTACCGCCCGTACCCCTACATCCTCTGCATCGTCGACGAGCTGGCCGACCTCATGATGACCGCGCCGCGCGACGTCGAGGACGCGGTCGTGCGCATCACGCAGAAGGCCCGCGCCGCCGGCATCCACCTGGTGCTGGCCACCCAGCGGCCGTCCGTCGACGTCGTCACCGGCCTGATCAAGACCAACGTGCCCTCGCGCCTGGCCTTCGCCACCTCCTCGCTCGTCGACAGCCGCGTCATCCTCGACCAGCCCGGGGCGGAGAAGCTCATCGGCATGGGCGACGGGCTGTACCTGCCGATGGGGGCGGGCAAGCCGATCCGGATGCAGGGCGCCTACGTGGGAGACGACGAGATCTCCAGCGTCGTCGCGTTCACCAGGGACCAGGCCGAGCCCGCCTACACCGAGGGTGTCACGGTGCAGAAGGCCGGGGAGGTGAAAGAGGTCCACCCGGAGATCGGCGGCGACCTGGAGCTGCTCTGCCAGGCCGCGGAGCTGATCGTCACCTCGCAGTTCGGGTCGACCTCAATGCTCCAGCGCAAGCTGCGGGTGGGGTTCGCGAAGGCCGGGCGGCTGATGGACCTGCTGGAGACCAGGGGAGTGGTCGGGCCGTCGGAGGGGTCCAAGGCCCGTGACGTGCTGATCAAGCCCGACGAGCTCGACAGCGTCATCTGGATGATGCGCGGCGGCCCCAAGCAGGAGGGCGAGCAGGACTGAGCACCCACCAGACCGATCTCGCCGCACCCACCGCACCCCCCTGGAGCAGCACATGACTACCAAGGTCACCTTCGCCGCACCTCCCCAGGAGTCCGTCATGGCCGCCGTTCCCACCCACTTCAACCGCTACGGCGAGCCCGTGTTCGCCCACATCCCCTCGCCAGGGCGGGGCTGGACCCGCTGCGACGAATGCGATCGCACCGGTGTCGACGCCAGCTGGGTCGACGTGGACGGCCAGCTCGTCGACGAGCCCGACACCCCACGCATCGAGAACGGGGTCGCGGTCGCGGTCGGTGCCCGGCTCACCACCAGCGTCTGCGGCGTGTGCGACGGCCGCGGCTGGTTCGCGCCCCGCCCCAAGCCGCCGGCCCCGAGGATCCGCCCAGCGCGGGACTGGGACCCCTGCGACAGCTGCGACCGCCGCGGCGGCTACTGGACCGAGGCCGAGGACGGCCCCGGCTCCAGCGAGCACCCCGGGTGGGAGTGGAGCGTTTGCGACGACTGCTCCGCGGATCGCGAGCACAACGGCGTGTGGCAGTCGGTCGCGATGAAGCCCGACGGCAGCTTTCCGGACGGCCTCGGCTGGCACCCGCCCGAGACCGGCACCGTCCACGACCAGGCCGAGCAACGCATCGCCGCCCAGACCCGGCTCTACGGCGGCTGCCTCGCCGCGGGCTCTCACCTCATGACGGAGGCACTGATCACCATGACCACCCCGACTATCTCGACCGCTCTCGGCGCCGACAGCACTGACGGTGGCCTGTGGACGCAGGTAGCAGATCCACCGGCGAAGTTCCCCAGCACGGGTTCGGGCGGGGGACTTTGGCATGCCGTCGAGCGCACCGTCACGGCCTGCCCCGGACAGCAGGCACCTGACAGGACAGGTGACAGGGCTGCGGTCCGCGGTATCGCGAGGTGCGGGGCAACGGTCGAGGTGGTCGCGAAGTTCGGGGTGTTCGACCGCAGCCGGCGGCCGGACTCGACCTGCCTGGACTGCGTATGGACGGTCGCCGTGCGCACCGGCACCGAGGACCGCGAGCTGGCCTGGCTGCGCACCCAGCACCAGCCCGGTGTCGCCGCGCTGGCCGAGGCGATCCTCGCCGCCAGCGACGCCCCGGGAGCGGACTACGAACGCGACAGCCCGGCCACGCAGCAACTGCTGACCGTGGTGAGCGCGCACGCCCCGGTCGACCTGATCGATCCCGAGTGCGCCGAGCAGGGCTGCGAGCACGACCGGCAGCAGTGCCCGATCACGATGACGGCGTGCCCGGAGTGCAGCGTCCGGGCCGGCCCCTGGGCCGGCGAATGGGCCGGCACCTACCAGCCCGAATGCACCATCCCCGGCCCGTGCGAGGTCCTGCGCACGCTGGCCGGGCACTACGAGGTCCCGCTGCCCGCACCAGCCCCGCCGACCGTGGGCGGCTGAACCCGCCTTATCGCCCGACCGGCCAGGGCCCGCCCTGAGAAAGCGTCCTGGCCGGTCGGGATCCACCCCGCATCACCCGACGAACGAGCGAACGGAGCACCACCCATCATGCCCACCCATCCCCACACCACAACTCCAACCCCGCCGGCCGCGACGTCCGACAGCGCGACGTCCGGCAGCGCGACGTCCGGCAGCGCGACGTCCGGCAGCGCGACGTCCGGCAGCGCGGTCGCCATCGCGCCCGGTCACCTCAGCGACCGTGGCCGAGCGATCCTGTGGGCCGTCGCCGGCGGCGGCGCCGAGTTGTCGGTGAGCTGCGAGCCGGACCTGTTCTTGCACGGGCGCTGCTGCAGCGACCAGGCCGCCGCCCGCGCGCTGGTGCGTGCCGGGCTCATCACCACCATCGGCCCCATCGCGGATGGCCGGGCGGGGTTCGGGCAGCGGGTCGCGGCCCGCCTGACCGCCACCGGCCAGCACGCGACCTCACGGCCGCGGCCGCCCCGCGCGGCCGGGGGGTGTGTGCCCGGCGGGCACTTCTACGGCGGGCCGGGTGGTTGGCGGGTGTGTGCGTGCGGGCGTCGGATGCCCGCGCACCTCGACACGGCGCCGGACCCGGCGGGTGGGCCCGGCTGCGCCATGGTGTGGCGGGTGTGCGCGGGCTGCGCGCACGTCGAGGAACACCACCTCACCGACCACCTTCCCGCCGACGACGTCCTCGACACCCGCGCCGGCCTGGGGTGGTCGGCGTGAGCGGGTGGGTGAGGTCGTGGACGCCTGCGTGGGGTGCACGGCCGCGGTGGTCACACCCTGATGGGGAACCGCTGTGCCCGGTCGTGGGCGACCGCGGTTACGTCCCGGGCCGCCCGGTCCGAGCCCGCGGCGGCCGGAACGGGGGCCGGGGATGACCCGGCGCGTCCGTCGCCGGGCCCGGACCGGTGGTGGTGGTGGGGTGGTGGTGCTGGCGGTCGCGGTGGCCGGGCTGTGGTGGTTCACCCAGAACACGGCCGTCCTGGGCTCCACCGCGGCGGCCGCGCAGGCCGCGTTGGGTGCGGCGGCGCCGGTGGCTGCGCCCGCCGCGGCGGTGGCCGACGTCCCGGCCGGCTACGTGGTGTTGTACCGGCGCGCGGGTGGGATGTGCGCGGGGTTGGACTGGGCGTTGCTGGCTGGGGTGGGGAAGGTCGAGACCGACCACGGCCGGGCCCGGTTGCCCGGGGTCCGGTCGGGCACCAACCATGCGGGCGCGGGGGGGCCGATGCAGTTCCTGGGCCCGACGTTCCGGGAGGTCCGCGGCAACCACCCCGACGTCGGCCCGGACCTCTACGACCCGGCCCACGCCATCCCCGCGGCGGCGCACTACCTGTGCGACGGCGGGCTGATCGACGGGCGCGGGGTCCGGGCGGCGTTGTGGACCTACAACCGCTCCCGCCCCTACGCCACCGACGTGCTCGAACACGCCGCCCGCTACCGCGCGGCGGCCGGGGAGCTCCGATGACCCGCCGCGCTCATCACAGCGCCGGGCGGAGCAGCGCGCCGCGTCCGGCTCCGCGTTCGCAGGTGCGGTTGTGGGACGGCCGGTGGTGGCCGTGCGCGGGCCGCTACGCCGACGCTCCGGTGTTCCGCTACGGCTGGGCCCCGACCGGGCTGGCCACCATCCGCCAACTCGCCGCCGACGGTTTGCGCCCGGGTGGTCAGGACGTGGCCGGGTGGCTGGTGTGGGGACCGGCGAACCGGCCCCGCTGGGCCTACCTCTACCGCCGCGACATCGCCGCCGCCAAGCGCTCGATGACCCCGGCCCGCTGGGCCGCCGTCGAGCGCATGAACGCCGCCCTACGCGTCTGCCCCACCTGCGGTGAGGACGTCGGGCACCGGGTGCCCCGATCCCTGGGCCAGTGCTGGCCCTGCTCCGAGCACCACACCACCGACACCGAGATGAAGGAGGCCGCGTGAACCACGCGCCCCCACCCCACCACGACCCCCGCAACCAGGAGGACCCGATGAACGACATGCCCGACACCACCCGCGAGTCCGCCCGACTGGCCGCGGTCATCGTCGGCGCCGGTGGTGCGCGGTGAGTACCGCGACCCGAACCAGTGCCTACCCGATCACCGCCGACGAACTCGCCGACCGGGTCCGCGTCCGCACCGTCGAGCTGGGTGCGCCCCCCACCCAGAACCAGGTGATGACCGAGT
>Ga0209591_10002722_pt1 | contig 21003 bp, 18 predicted proteins | sample MAT01_FD_187207 | JGI IMG/M metagenome (GOLD analysis project Ga0209591, IMG submission 187207) | Freshwater microbial communities from Lake Fryxell liftoff mats and glacier meltwater in Antarctica - MAT-01 (SPAdes) (version 2) | ecosystem: Environmental > Aquatic > Freshwater > Ice > Liftoff... | reverse complement strand
CACGTCCATCAAATCCAAATTCAATTCATTGTAGCCAAGGCCCATAAAATGGCCATGCCCTTCGATAAACCCTGGTGTCATCACTCTTCCCCGTAAGTCTATTACTTTCGTTTGTTCTCCCTGGAATAAAGCCAGCCCTTGCAGGTCACCAGCATAAACAATTCGGTCGCCTAGAATAGCCACTGCCTCCACTACAGGCTGCTGATCATTGGCTGTATAAATTTGCCCTCCGCGAATAATCAAGTCGGCAGGATTTTTTTTATCATTACAGCCAATCAATAAAATAGAAAGAAAACAAATCAATAGAGGTCTCATACCAAAGGAATTTAATGTCATTTTAAAAGTACTACAGAGAATTGGTAACTCATTGACTTTTCCACGAATGGTTAAAACATTGTTGCTTATATTCGGAGCCAAATCAAATCAAATCAATTCAAACATGAAGAAATTTTTTGCTTTTGCGATTCTATGGCTGTCGGCTGTGTCTATTTCTCTTTCGCAAAACGTGGGTATTTCGTTTTCTTATTTCGTTCCCCGCAATGGCGATTTTTCTACACCGATCAGTCCTTTTTCATTGCGCGGAATTGGCGTTAATTTAAATAAATACATGGCCATTGAAACCGGGGCTTCTTTGTACCGCATGTCGGGCATGGGGTTGATTGATTTACCCATTGAATCGAGTAAGTCATTGTTGGGTCCTAACTTTACCATTTTAGTGCCGGTAGAATTGGTATTTCAATTGCCGATTGGCGGATTACAATTTGATGTAAAAGGGGGTGGTTTCTTTTTTTATGGATTCGATCAAACTCTAAACTACGGAAATATTGATCGTGCCATTAAAAAATTGCAAAGTTGGGATGTTGTAAATTCTAATTTGACCTATGAAAATAATCCCGGTTTTGGCATTCATGCCGGGGTTGAATTGACCATTCCGGTAACCGACCAAGTGAGTATTTCACTTGAAACAAATTACCTAATGGGCAGTGCCAATTTTCCGCTAAAAGGAAATTACACCGGAGGAACTATGAATGGTAATATTGGTCAGCCTATTCCTGTTGACTACAAGGATGCAAAAATTGATTTTACAGGTTTGGAATTTTCCATCGGGTTGATTTTTGGTAGTGGGGGAGGTAAGTCACGAGCTAAACCCAAACGGAGAAGGTAAGCTCAAACCGCGATCACTTTTTCATTAGCGACTACAAAAATCTTTTCATCTTTTTTAGGAACAATCTGCGCCAAGCCAGTAAACGAGCCAAATGCTGGCAGCAGCCCAGCGTTTTTCCCAAAATAAAAACATGGTAATAACAATGCTTGCTTTGCAGTACCCTTTAGGCGAATGCCCGGATGAATATGACCTGCTAAATTATATTGGCCAATTGGCACTTGTTCCATTGGTTGATGGGACAACACCCATTGACCCAGATCGAGTTGGTGTAGATGTACCTTAATTCGGTGCCTAGAGTACTGTTGAGCACTGAGTACATCGTGGTTCCCCAAAACCAATTCAAACGAACAATTAGAAAAATGACGAATAATTTGCCCAACCGTTTCCCATTCTTGATTGTAATAGCTGTGAAATAAATCGCCCAAAAAAATTATGCGTTGGGGCTTCAGTTGCTGAATCACGTCAATCAACGTGGACGCGTTTTTGTCATTAGCCAGTAGAGGCACGGCAATGCCCGATTTTCTAAAATGATTGACTTTACCAAAGTGCACATCGGCAACCAATATCGAGTGGTGAGCCGGCAGAAAAAGAATCTTTTCGGCAAGCATTTCCACCCGCTCAGAAAGCACTTCAAATTCCAGTCCCATCCCCTAACATCGACAAAAACCGTAACATTGAGATAACACAGGGTAACAAAAGAGATTCTACCTTTGGTTGCACATTAATAAAGTAAACAGCATCTTGGCGGCTCAAAGTACGCAAATCAATACCAAAACCCATGTTTGAATTAGAGACCTCGCATTCGATTTTGTTGATTTTATGTTTAGTAGCCGTTTGTGGATTTGAATTTGTGAATGGCTTCCATGATACGGCCAACGCGGTGGCAACTGTAATCTACACACATACATTAAAGCCTTGGGTGGCCGTGATCTGGTCGGGAACTTGGAATTTTCTAGGGGTTTTTTTTGGAGGAATTGCTGTTGCGATGGGTATTGTCAATTTGCTGCCAGTGGAGACATTGGTGGATCAAAATATCGCCCATAGTATTTCCATGGTGCTGGCATTGTTGATCACCGCTATTTTCTGGAATTTACTCACTTGGTATTTAGGCATTCCCTGTTCCAGTTCACATACGTTGATCGGATCGATATTGGGGGTAGGCCTTGCGTACTCGTTTTTGCCAGAAGCCTTGGGCGATTCGGTCAATTGGGGCAAGGCTCAAGAAATTGGAGTTTCTCTATTGATCTCTCCCCTGATTGGCTTCAGCGTTACTATTATTCTAATGTACATAATTAGATCAGCCACTAAAAAAACAGAGGCGGGTGATGCACTCTTTAAAGAACCAAAAAAAAATCAGCCGCCACCTTGGTGGATACGCATCATCTTATTTATCACTTGTACGATGGTGAGTTTTTTCCACGGCCAAAATGACGGCCAAAAAGGAGTGGGTCTTGTGATGCTCGTATTGATTGGGATTGTTCCTGCATACTTCGCACTGAACGACAACTTAGATGTGTCAACTCTTTCAACTAAACTCAACCAAATCGAAAACATTATCTCTGGCATTGACTCGACTACCTTGGCAAAACCTGACCGCCTCAAACTAGCCCAAGCCATAGCACATGCAGACGATCTACAAGAATACTTTAAAAAGTCTACCAACACGGCTACCATTGCTAAAGCTGAAAGATTTGAGATTCGCAAGGACATCATGGTTTTGGATCGCAACTTGAATTCGCTGCTTAAAAAAGATGAAGTTCGGCTTAGTGTTAACGACCGCGCAACGCTGACTGGTGGGATGGCTGAGATCAGAAAAGTTACAGACTACGCTCCTACTTGGGTGATTCTTATGATTTCATTGTCATTGGGCTTGGGCACAATGATCGGCTGGAAGCGCATTGTAAAAACTATTGGAGAAAAAATCGGAAAAGAGCATCTTACCTACGCGCAAGGAGCAAGTGCGGAATTCGTTGCGGCTGCTACTATTGGGCTCTCCACTTACTATGGGTTGCCCGTCAGTACTACGCACGTTCTATCTTCTGGTATTGCAGGAAGCATGGTGGCCAACAAGGGAATTAAAAACCTACAGCCCGATACCGTTAGAAATATATTGATTGCGTGGGGCTTGACCTTACCAGTGGTAATGATTATGGCAGGCGGACTATTTTTACTTTTCCGCTGGCTGTTCTAGATTTCGGGAAAAAAGCAAATCAGGCGGAAGCCTTCACTTCTAAAAATTCGTCCCATTCATTGTGGCTAAAGCCATTCACATCCCGTAAAAAAAGAGCATAGCTAGGTTTGTATGGCTTTCGCTTTAATGGCATCTGAGCTTCCTCAGGAGTTTGATCGCCCTTTTTCGCATTACACCTCTTGCAAGCGGTGACTAAATTGATCCAACTATGCTGGCCACCCCGCGAGCTGGGAATGACATGATCTAAGGTTAAATCACGCCTGGTGTTGCAATATTGACATTCGTTATTATCGCGTTTGAAAATATTCTGGCGGGTGAGGTTTACACCTTTGTAGGGAGCATTTACATATCGATTTAGCCGAATCACAGACGGCATTGGAAAGCTGCGGGAAATAGTGTTCAACTTATAACCATTAGCATGCCGAACCATTTCACTTTTATTCAAATAAACCAAGATAAAAGCACGCTCTACTGAACACACCATTAGCGGGCTAAAGTCTTGATTCAAAACTAATACGCGGCTATTCACGGCATTAAGATAAAACGATTTACCGTTTTAAACAACGGGTCAACTAATCATTTAAAACACGGACAATTGACTTTAGTTCGTGTGTGTATATTTTTGTATCCATGTTAAGGACTCCTTCCTCCATCAATTGGTCGATCCGAACCCGTCCATCCGCGTGAAGAATTCTGTTTTCTTCCAGCAGCAATCCCAGTTTGTTTTTTCGATTCTTTCGAGACTGAAAATAAGCGACATCTCCGGGCTTCGCTACATGAATATCCTTTAGTTCGCGTCCCAAATTCAACTGACGATCAGCATGGAAAGTAAGCGAGTAGCCGCAAATTTTAAATATCATTTGAATCAATCCCACACCATCAATGCCAAAGGGAGTTTTGCCGCCCACTTGTTCTGGTGCATTCAGATATTTCATGGCAATGCCCTTCAAAAATTCGAATTCCCGCTTTTGTCCGAGACTTTTGGATTCACCGTTGAAGGCAAACTGCTCATCCATCTTGAAAAGCTCCGATTGGGAGATCGGAACAATACTTCCAATCAAAATTGAAAGTGGGGATTTTTTGTACAGGATAGTAGAGCACACATCGGTCGTAATTTTAAAATCAGCCGTGTTAATTTCATCAAAGTATTCTTTAGTGATGGCGTGATGTTGGTTGCGCTCGATCCATCCATTGGCATTATCAAAGTGAATGGAAATCTGAAGCCAGTGGCGATCGTGACTCTCACTCAGCACCTGGTAATGATCGCCAAACAACAACTGCGTCACTAACTGCGATTGGTGGCTTTGTTCCTGCCGAACCGATACAACTGACAGCCTGCATACACCAAATCCAACCTCCATTTTACCGTATTTTTAATTTACTTAATTCGCGCTTCACATCTCGTTCTTTTATGCTTTCGCGTTTGTCGTGAAGTTTTTTTCCGCGTGCCAATGCAATCTCCACTTTCGCAAATCCTCTTTCATTAATAAAAAGCCGGATGGGAATTAGCGTAAGTCCCCTCTCCTCTACCTTCCCCTCCAGCCGAGCGATCTCAGATTTCTTTAGCAACAATTTTCTTTCACGAGCAGCCTCATGATTGTAATGAGTTCCCTGAGCATAGGGTGTTATGTTGATGCCCTTCGCAAAAATCTCTCCGTTATTGAAATAACAAAAACCATCTTGCAAATTTACTTTTCCCTCGCGGATGGATTTGATCTCCGTTCCCATCAAGGCAATGCCTGCCACAAATTTTTCAATGAGTTCGTATTGAAAAGAAGCTTGCCTATTTTTTATGTTGATATCGTTGGTGAACCGTGACTTCATGCAGTAGACTTTATAAACAACTGCCTCAGTCGATCTTTTTTCAACATTTTTTGCCCAGTAGTTCCCGTGGCGATCATTCTATCTTTTGTGTTGGCTTCAATCATACAAGTTAGTTCGTTCTTCTCAATTTTTACCACAGTGGCGGTATATTGTATCTCTTCTCCCACAAAAGCAGGACTTTTATGGTCAATACTCAAAAACGTGCCAACACCCTCTTCGTCTTCTTCTTTCATTTCAATAAAAAATAATCGCGATGCCCATTCAAAATCTCTCGCTAATGAAAAGGTGGAACAAATTGAGTGTAGTACCTCTCCATGAAAAGCCGCCATGTCACTTTCATGAACCATCTTTACAAAAACTTTTCTATCTCCCAGTTTAAAAATCATTTTCATTTCGCGTAATCTTTAAACTCCTACATTCATATTCGCCAAAGGTGAAACATCCAATCCGGAGAACTGCCCTTTCAAAAATTTATAATGAGCTGCCATAGCAATCATTGCGGCATTGTCAGTGCAATATTGAAATTCAGGAATAAAGATTTCCCAATCTAAAGTTTGTGCTGTTGATTTTAATTCATTCCGCAAACCAGAATTGGCCGCCACTCCGCCAGCAATGGCAATCTGCTTAATACCCATTTCCACCGAGGCCAGTTTTAGCTTTTTCAATAACATGTGCACCAATTTGCTTTGCAGGCTTGCACAAATATCGTTCAGGTTTTTTTCTACAAACAAGGGATCGTTCTTTTTCTGATCCCGCAAGAAATACAAAAAAGAAGTCTTTATACCGCTGAACGAAAAATCCAGCCCTGGCATTACCGTTTCTGAAAATGAATAGGCTTTCGGATTGCCAAGTTTAGCATACTGATCGATCAATGGCCCTCCCGGATAGGGCAAGCCCATAATTTTTGCCGCCTTATCAAATGCCTCGCCAACGGCATCGTCTTGTGTTTCGCCTAAGACTTTCATTCTCAAAAAATCTTCTACCAACACAATTTGTGTATGCCCCCCACTCACCGTCAAGCAAAGAAATGGGAATGCCGGTTTGGGTTCATCAATAAAATGGGCCAAAACATGTGCCTCCATGTGGTTTACTTCGATAAGCGGCACGCCCAATGCCAACGCCATGCCTTTGGCGAAAGAGACGCCCACTAATAAAGACCCCATTAGCCCCGGCCCGCGGGTAAAAGCAATTGCATCGATTTGCGAATTTTTTGTACCCGAAGAGGCCATGGCTTCGTTAACTACCTGCAATATGTTTTGCTGGTGCGCCCGAGAGGCAAGCTCAGGAACCACTCCCCCGTATTTCTGGTGTACATTTTGCGAGGCAACAACATTATTAAGTACCTTGCCTTGTTGTATTACGGAGGCAGAAGTCTCATCGCAAGAAGATTCAATGGCAAGGATAGTAGGAAGCATTTGACAGAAAATGAAGTGGCAAGTTATTAAAATCCGCGCGTATCGATTAATCCGAAAATGGGTATTGTTCGGATTATACCTTATGCTCACCTTTTCTGTGGCTAGTTTTTTCTTATTGCAACTGCCGGCTGTACAAGAGAGCCTTATCAGCCGATATACAAGTAGGTTCTCAAAAGTCATCGGGTTCGACATCCAATTCGACAAATTTTACTTCCGATGGTACGATCAATTAGAGATTGAGGGGCTTCAAATAAAAGACAGCGAGCAAAACATCATGATAGCAGTCCAGAAACTCAATATCAATTTTCGGGTGCGCAGCCTACTCTCCCACAACAATATCAATATTGATGCGGCCGAGCTTAAGGATGTAAATGTCAATTTCAAGACCATCCAAGAAACCGACACATCAAAAAACCTAAATATCAATATTTTTATCAATCGCCTGAATGGGCCATCCGGTGGCGGTGGGAATCCTCCAAAAATCAATATTGGCGAAATCGCCCTTGAAAAGATCGTTTTCAGTTTTAATGAAACTGAAAAAGATACTATTTCAAGCGGCTTTGATTATCATCATTTCAAACTCGACTTAGAAGCCGATTTGCAAGCTTTCAAAGTAATTGGAGACACCATCGAATTTAACGTCAATTCTTTGCAAGCAAAAGATTATAAATCGGGGCTAGACGTAAAAAGTCTTACCACATTTTTTCGCTTTTCTCAAACCTCGATGGATTTCTTGGGCTTGCAACTCAAAGTAGGGCAAAGTTTTGTATCAGATACAATTATCTTCAACTACAAAAGCCAAGCAGACTTGTCTGATTTTAATAACAAAGTAAATGTTGTTGCAAAGCTAAAAAATACAGTGATCTATCCGGCTGACCTCGCATTATTTTCAGATGGAAAAGCACCTTTGCCACTTCCGCTTTATTTAGAAGGGGAAATGAACGGTAAAATCTCGCGATTCAATTACAAAAATATGGTCGTCAAAATTGGCGATACCTCCATCGAGGGAAAACTCCAAATGGACGGTCTTCCCTCCATTGCCGAAACATTCATCGACTTAGACGTGAAAAAGGGAAATGTGAATATTCAAGACCTATCATTTTTATTTCCAGAAAATATTTTTCAAGCCCTAAAACCATTGAAGAGGTTTCGGTTAAAGGGTCAGTTTACTGGGTTCTTAAATGACTTTGTGGCTGATGGCGATTTCAATACCCAATTGGGCAGAATTCAATCTGACATTAATTTAAAAATCAACACGAGTAATGTGGAGAAATCAGAGTACAGCGGAAATCTTTCCCTGCAGGAATTCAATTTGGGCAGTTACTTTAATGACACTACGAGTTTCCAAAAGGTGACGTTGAAAGGACAAATAAAAGGAACAGGGCTAACCGAAAAATCTGCCGATTTCTTTTTGAATGGAAAAATTAATTCAATTGGCATTCGAGGGTATGACTATATCAACATCTCCACAAACGCTCGGTTTGCCAGTCAACTTTTTAATGGAAAACTGACTATTGACGATCCAAATTTGCAGTTCAATGCCGAGGGCACAATAGATTTGAGGAAAGGAATTGACCGAGTAAAAATTCGAGCCACCTTGGATACCGCGCAGCTAGACAAGTTGGGATTTGTGAACGATCATCTCTCCATTAGTACGTACTTGGATATTGATTCAAGAGGGCTACAGATCGATAGTTTGTTTGGAGAAGCCGTATTTCGCGAAACAAAAATCGCCTACAAGGATAAATTTCTATCGCTCGACTCCATTCATATTTTCTCCGAACTCGAAGGATTGAAAAGAAGTTTACTAATGAGAAGTTCCTTAGCGGACGTTCATTTGCAAGGAAAATATTACTATTCCACACTATTTGATGACTTAGCTAGCCTTTTCCATGAATTTCAGTTGACCATAAAGAATGATAGACAGGCGATCGCGGATTATTATTCAAAAAAAAATAAAAGTGTACAATCGTACGAAGCAACCTTCAAAGTAAAGTTGAACGACATTAATCCACTAATCAACCTCGCTGGTGTGAATGCGGGGATTTCGAAGGGAACTTATATTGATGGCAAATTCATCAACGGCACAGCCTCTGTGTTGCAAGCATATTGCATTGTTGATACGATCAAATACAATGGCAAGAATTTTCTGGGAACAGAACTTGAATTTTCGGGATCAAAGATTCGTGATAGTGTAAACGTATTGGCAGCTCTCTCCATTAATTCAAAAAAGCAATTACTTTCCAACTCCTTTGTTACAAAGAATTTGTTTTCCGAACTGATTTGGAACAAGGGGCATATCAATTTTAGTTTAGATGCTGACCAGGAAGGAACCAGCAATCAAGTTCGACTAAAATCCGAAATTGACTTCCTACAAGACTCCATCAAAATAAAAATATTGCCCACTCGCCTACGCGTGTTAGAAAAAGAATGGCTGGTTAATCAAAGTAATTACCTCCTCAACAAAGGAAAAGAGTGGACGCTGCATCAGGTAGAGATTAGCAATGGAAATGAATTAATTTCGCTGGACGGAGATATCTCTGAAAAAAGTGAACCCGCCTTAAAACTTGACGTCCGTAATTTCAATTTAGACATTCTCAATACCCTTAGTACAGAAAAATTCAGCGGCATTGTTGATGGAGAAGTAAAGGTGAGGGATATTTACAAAAACATTTACATTCAAAATGATGTTTCGATCCGAGACTTGAAAGTAAACGGTTTTTTAATCGGCTCAATAAAAGGCAGCAATACGTGGAACCGAACCACTAAGGAATTTGATATTAATTTTACCATTGACCGGTTGAGTAAACGCACAGTTTCTTTGGTGGGCTTTTATAATCCCGAGAAGGAAAGCCCGTTAATGATTGATGCCACACTTGAGAAAACAAACCTGCAGATCATACAGCCTTTCCTAAAAGGAATTTTCTCCGAAATAGACGGCACCCTTTCTGGAGAGTATAAAGTAACCGGAAGTTTTTCTAAACCGTTAATAAATGGGCAAGGGAAAATTGAAAATGGAAAAATCATGATCGATTACCTTAAAACCCTTTATTCGTTATCGGGTAATCTGGGGATGACGTTCAACAAAATCATTTTTGATGATGTTGCGCTAATAGATGTCTATAAAAATAAAGGAACATTGAACGGATCGCTGAACCATAAAAACTATTCTAAGTTTAGGATTAATTTAGATGCATCGTTTTCAAATTTTCAGATGCTGAACACCGACCCTAAAGACAATAACTTATTTTATGGTCAAGCCTATGCGAGTGGTAATCTGAACATGTTTGGACCTTTAGAAAACATGAAAATATCTGCCACAGCCCGATCTGAAAAAAAAACCCGGATTTTTATTCCGATGAGTGGAACTCAATCTGCCGAAAAGAAAGACTTCATCACTTTCGTCAATTTAAGTGATTCTGCGCAGCGGGTAAGGGCGATGGAAGTGCAAAAGCCGAAAGGTCAACGAACCGGCATTACCATGGACTTGAATTTGGACATTACACCTGATGCCTATTCAGAAATCATCTTTAATGTAAAATCGGGCGATATCATTCGTGGGTTTGGCCGAGGAGATATTCGTCTGCAACTGGACACTAAAGGAGAGTTTAGCATGTTTGGTGTTTATGAATTCGAGCGAGGGTATTACAACTTTACTCTGTACGATGTTATTAATAAAGAATTTTCAATCAATAAAGGCAGCCGCATAAGTTGGACAGGCGACCCGTATACAGGCCAATTGGCGCTGGCCGCCAGTTATCGTCAACTCACTTCACTGGGTCCTATTATTTCCAATCAAACACTTGCCAATACACAGCAAATGAGGAGAAAATACCCAGTAGAGGTTTTGTTAAAGCTCGAAGGTGCGATGCTTGCCCCCCTAATAACCTTTGATATTGTTGCAAATGATTTACCCAATTCGGTGCCGATGGATACTGGTGCACCGATAGCCTTAAACATGGAGTTCAAACAATTTAAAGCAAAGCTGGACGAACAGGAATTGCAAAAACAAGTTTTTAGCTTAATAATATTGAAGAGATTCTCTCCGCTAGATGCATTCACCGCAAGCGGTGGCGACCTTACACGAAGTGTGAGTGAATTGCTTTCCAACCAATTGAGTTATTGGCTAACTCAGGTGGATCAAAATTTAGAAGTTGATTTCGATCTTCCTTCCTTCGATCAAGAAACATTCAATACTTTTCAATTAAGACTTGCCTACTCGTTTTTGGGAGGACGGCTAAAAGTGACCCGCGATGGAACTTTTGGAAATCAATACGCTCGATCTGAAGTATCGAATTTGCTGGGTGATTGGACCGTTGATTATCTCCTGACACCGGATGGGAAATTTAAAATAAAAATGTTCAACCGAACCAACATCAACCAATTGACCAATTCCTTGGGAACACAGGCTACAATTTCAGCTGGTGTAAGCCTAGCTCATACGCAGAATTTCAACAACTGGCTAGAATTGCTGACCTTAACACGCGATCGGAAAAGACGAGAATTGGAAGCGCAACAGGCAAAGGACGATGCTGCTCAGGAGGACGGCACTCAATAATCAGTAGGCAATCACATTCTTGTCAAAATCTGTCAATTACCACTAGAATTTATACGCGTAGTTTCTTACCTTACCCAATCAAAAAATAGCACTATGGATTTAACCTCGATCATAAAAAAATATGCGGACCAAATTGGTGGGCAATTTACGCAATATGATAGTACGCAGTCGATTATCATTATACCCGTTTCTGGTGGCCGATTTCAAACCGTGCTTGGCACCATCAAAAACAATGACCTGTACAACAGAAAGTTGATAACCCTCAACTCAAAAGTCTGTTCTTCTTCCACCGCAATAGATTATAAGATGTTGCTGGAACAAACAGCTTTTTTCAATTATTGCCGGTTTGTGATCAACCAAAATTACTTGCAAATCGAAGCCGTTGCCTCCATGGACAATCTGACCGAAGACACCATCAAAGAAATGCTACAAGAAGTGGCTAACTTGGCCGATCAGTATGAAATGAAACTGACAGGATCTGATGTTCATTAATCGACCTGAAATTCATTGACCTAATCGCATCGGGTCTCAAGTGCAAAAGTCATTATCAATTCTAAATCAAATTGTACCTTTGCGCCAATGCAAGCCGTCTTATCGCACTGACCTAAACAGTCAGTGAGGAAAGTCCGGGCAACAAAGAGTACCGTACTTCCTAACAGGAAGGTGTCTTAATTTATTAGGGTAACAGAAAGTGCCACAGAAAAAAAACTACCTCGCTGCGCTAGTCGCGGGGAGGAAAAGGTGAAAAGGCGGGGTAAGAGCCCACCGTGTTGATGGTGACATCAACAGCAGGGTAAACCTTACGGGTTGAAAGGCCAAATAGGTCGCGCTTTGAAAGAACTAACTGCTCGTTAGGTGCTTCGGCAGGCGCGATTGGGTAGGCTGCTGGATCCTTATGGCAACATCAGGACTAGATAAATGATAAGACGTGTATGTCGAAAGGCACGCATGACAGAACCCGGCTTACAGGCTTGCATTATTTTTACCCAAAAATCATAAATCAGTATGCCAAAAGTCCTATTAATAGAAGATGAAGCCAGCATCCGTTCTGTGCTAAAGGACATTCTGAAAGATCAAAAAGACCTGGGTCTTCAAATTGAAGAAGCCAAAGATGGAGCAGAGGGGTTGGCAAAATTGGAAAACGATCATTTTGACTTGGCTCTTTGTGATATCAAGATGCCAAAAATGGATGGGATGGAGGTTTTACAAAAAGCAAAAGAAAAAGGTATCACAACAACCTTTGTAATGATCTCTGCCCACGGCACTACAGAGCTAGCGGTAGACGCGACCAAAATCGGTGCCTATGATTTCCTTCAAAAGCCACCTGACTTAAATCGGCTTTTGATTACGGTAAGGAATGCCTTAGACAAAAGCATCCTTTTAAAAGAAACAAAAGTTTTAAAAAAGAAAATCTCCCAGAAGTATGAGATGATAGGAAGTTCTCCCGCATTGGAAGAAATTCGTATCATGATTGATAGAGTGGCTCCTACTGATGCGAGAGTCCTGATAACCGGACCAAACGGCTCTGGCAAAGAGTTGGTAGCTCGTCAACTACATGAAAAAAGTAACCGATCAAAATTTGAATTTGTGGAAGTCAACTGCGCGGCAATTCCATCCGAATTAATCGAGAGTGAGCTCTTCGGTCACGAAAAAGGGGCTTTTACTTCAGCCATCAAACAGCGGATTGGTAAATTTGAGCAAGCAGAGGGCGGAACACTTTTTCTAGATGAAATTGGCGACATGAGCTCGTCTGCACAAGCGAAGGTGCTGAGAGCTCTGCAAGAAAACAAAATCACCCGAGTAGGCGGAGAGAAAGACACTTCTGTAAATGTTCGCATCGTTGCGGCAACCAATAAAGATCTAAAAAAAGAAATTGCCGAAAATCGCTTTCGCGAAGATCTCTATCACCGCTTGTCTGTCATCGTCATCAAAGTTCCCTCATTGAAGGAAAGAATTGCGGATGTCCCGGAATTGGTAGAAAAGTTTTTGGGTGATCTAGCGAACGAGAATGGAGCCAAAAAGAAAAAAATATCAGATGAAGCAATCAAGTTGCTGCAAAATCACGAGTGGAGCGGAAATATTAGAGAACTAAGAAATGTGGTGGAGCGTCTAGTGATTATGAGCGAGGCCACAATCGACCAGAAAGATGTCAAGAAGTACCTATAGAATCTTAAATTCTATTCTGCGGTACTGATTTCTTAATTTCTTTCTTGCTGTAAGTGGGGCAAGTATACTGGCTGCAAGCAGACAGTAGAGAAACTAGTAAGATAAATGCTAAAAATTTTTTCATAATTAGTGGCTTTGGGTAGACCAAAAATATTAATCTTTTCTTTTCAAACAAACTAAACGGCTGTAAAATACACTTTATCGACAAAAAAGTTCATCCGACCAAAAGATTACAACCTCGCAGATCAGTGTTATCCATTCTTCCAAGCACCTCAAAGTAACCGTTTTGGCTTATTTTACCTAAATCTTGTGTTTCAATAAAAGCACAAGAATGAGCATTTGCCAAATCAATGATATTGAGAGCGCCTACCTTACCTTCTGAAAGATTAGAATACGGGTCATTAACTTCGCGAATAAGAATTTTCATCCAATTAGGGGTTTGATAAAGGCCGTCTCCGTCTGAATAGGCTTGAGACATTAGTTCAGTCATTCCATACTCAGAACATATCTTGGTTACATTGAATCTGCCACAGAGATATCTATGCAATTCTTCTCGAATCCACTCTTTTCTACGCCCCTTCATGCCCCCTGTTTCAATGATAGTGCAATGGCTTAAATCGATTTCAAATCTTTCGGCCAAATCAAGTAGCGCAAATGAAACGCCCCATAAAATCACCTTTCTCCCAGTCGTCCGTAACTTTTCTAACTTTCTTGCCAAATTCCCTTGGTCTGAAAGATAGAACCCTGAATGTTCAGACTGCGTTTGGTCGATAAAATGGCTAATCATCGCAATCAATGAAGAATCTTCCCTTTCCAAATACGAAGGCAAAAGAGCCAGCAAATGGAAATCTGAAAGTGGCCCAAAAAATCTACTAAAAGTTGATTCAGCCGCTGACAGGTAAAATGGCAAGTTCCAAACCAAATGCCGGCTCGTAATCTCACCTGTTGTGCCACTGCTTCGAAATATTTTTTGCGCGTCCCAACTGCCGGTACTAATTTCATGAGTTTTAAAAAAGCCAATGGGTAAAAAAGGGATTTGATCAATAGAAGCTATATTTGTGTGAAGGATGCGGAGTTGTTTTAGGTAAGAACTGTAAACTGCGTTTTCTTGAGCCTGAAAGTGAAAAACCTGCAGGGCAATATCTTCGAAGTTCTTTTCGTTTATGGTGGGCAGCGCGGATGTAAAATTTAAGATGGTTGGCAAGGGTAATCTTTTTGCAAAGGTAGAAATGAGACTGATCAGAAACCTTATTGGTGCGGTGGTATTTATGGCAATCGTAGATTCCTGCTTTAGCCCGCCTATCTACTCCATTGTTCCAGAAATTGAATTCGATAACATTTATTATGGAAAGGCCAAAGCAGGTGTTGGTTTGGATTCAATCGTAATATCTTTGAAGTTTAAAGATGGAGACGGAGATTTGGGCTTGAATACTACCGAAGCAGACACTGTTTTTCGACTACAGAGCTACTTCACCTTTCAAGGTGCGTTGGTAACCTATAAAATTAAAAGACAAAATCCTTCACTTGGTCTGCCTGATTTTGTAACACCCTTCAGTTGCACAAACTGGGATGTGAGAAAAAATAACAGCGGAGTTGTACTCGACACACTTTACACGGTTTACAATCCAAACTATTACAACATATTCGTAGACTTTTATGTGAATGATATTCGCTTTGACCCAGCGACCTATTTTACTTACCCAGGTTGTTCAATAGGTGGATACAATGGCAGATTTCCAGTTCTTTCTGTCGACATCGGAAAAAAATCTCCGCTAGACGGGAAAATCACCTATAGTTTGAAAGGGGTGGCATTCGATTTCCTATTTAGCATCAACCAATTGAAGCTAAAAATCCGGATACAAGATAGGGCTCTTCACAAAAGCAATGAGATCACAACCCCTGCTTTCACGTTGCAATCAATTCGAAGATAACCTAGTAATTTGGGAATCTCTGGTCAGAAACCTCATTCATCAACTGATAGACCCTGTCAAAAATCTCTTCTGGATTGGGCTTCGAGAAATAGTCTCCATCTGAACCGTAAGCAGGGCGATGTTCTTTCCCTGTGATAGTGATTGGCGCTGAATCTAAATATTGATATCCTTTTTGAATTTCCAATACCTGCTGCATCATAAAGGCTGTCGCACCGCCTGGCACATCCTCATCTGCAAACACAATTCGATTTGTTTTTTTCAGCGATTCAACAATGGTATGATGGATATCAAAAGGTAACAACGTTTGCACATCAATCACTTCGCAAGAAATTCCTTTCTCTTCTAATTCGCGTACACCCTCCATTACCACACGGCACATAGAGCCATAAGTAACAATGGTCACATCACTTCCCTCTTTCAATATCTCTGGGTGCCCTAGCGGCAAGCTAAACTCACCAATATTATCTGGCAATTTTTCTTTCAGTCGATAACCATTCAAACACTCAATCACTAAAGCAGGGTCATCTGATCGCAATAGGGTATTATAAAAACCAGCAGCCTGCACCATGTTTCTTGGTACCAGCACAAAAATCCCACGAAGGCTATTCAATATCATGCCCATCGGTGAGCCGGCATGCCACACACCTTCCAAGCGATGACCACGGGTGCGTATGATCAACGGAGCTTTCTGCCCGCCTTTAGTCCGGTATTGTAAGTTCGCCAAGTCATCACTTAGAATTTGAATCGCGTACAGAAGATAATCGAGGTATTGCACTTCAGCAATCGGGCGCAAACCGCGCAAGGCGAGACCGATGCCTTGACCTACGATAGTGCATTCGCGAATCCCCGTGTCCGTCACGCGTAACTCTCCAAACTTTTCCTGAAGCCCGGCAAAGCCTTGATTCACATCTCCGATTTTTCCTACATCCTCACCAAAGGCAAGCACTTTGGGGTCGCGTTGGAGTGCTTCTGCAAAACAAGCACGCAATACTTCGCGGCCATCAACCAGCATCGAGTTATCTGAGTACACTGCAGGCGTCACTTTTACTTTCAACGCTGACCATTCAGATTGACTGTACAAATGAGAACTGTAGCGATCGGCACTCTCACTTGTTACCGTCTTTACCCACTCTGCTAATTGATCTTTTACCGAACACGACTTACCAATCAAAAAACGCAAAGCTCCTTTGGCCGCTTTCATGGCATCATGCCGAGCCGGGTTAATTGTTTTATTGACTATATCCAGCGTCTCTTTCAATTCAGCGTGTTCTGCAACCGCCTGCTCCAATAATTTCACAAGCGCGTGTTGATCTGCTTGTATTCCTTCAGTAAATGCTTTCCACGATTGATCTTTTGTTTTTTTGGCGTATGCTTTCGCATTTTTCTCCAATTCTTCTAATTCATCTACGGTGCTAATTGCTTGATCGAGGATCCACTCGCGCATTTTGCGGATACAATCAAATTGAACTTCCCACGCCAATCGCTCTTTCGACTTATATCGTTCGTGCGAACCGGAGGTAGAATGTCCTTGAGGCTGTGTCATCTCTAGCACATGAACAATTACTGGGACGTGTTCCTCACGGCAAACTTTTTCTGCCTTTGCATATACTTTGCACAGCTCCTCGTAGTCCCATCCTCTGGCGGTAAAAATCTCGAAGCCCTTATCGTTTTTATCGCGTTGGAAGCCAGCTAGAATTTTCGAAATGCTTCCTTTCGTTGTTTGGTATTCCTTTGGAACAGAGATGCCATAGTCATCGTCCCACACAGAAATTAACATTGGCACTTGCAAAACGCCCGCAGCGTTGATTGCTTCAAAGAACATTCCTTCGGAAGTGGAGGCATTACCAATAGTGCCAAATGCAATTTCGTTTCCTTTTGTGCTCAATTCAGAAAATTGGTGCAGCTCGGGATTGTTTCTAAAAAGTTTAGAGGCATAAGCCAACCCTACCAATCGCGGCATTTGTGCAGCGGTGGGAGAAATATCAGCACTACTATTTTTTAATTGAGCAATATTTTTTAGCGCTCCATTTTCGTCCAACATTCGCGTAGCGAAATGGCCATTCATCAATCGACCGGCAGAGGCTGGATCTGCTTTCACATCGGTGTGCGCATATAGCTGAGCGAAATAATGGTGAAGATTCATTTCACCTATGGCCAACATAAATGTTTGATCGCGGTAGTAGCCCGCACGATGATCCCCATTGCGGAAAACTTTCGCCATTGCCAACTGAGCTACTTCTTTACCATCGCCAAAAATGCCAAACTTGGCCTTACCCATGAATACTTCTTTTCTCCCGACTAGGCTGGCCTCACGACTTTCACACGCCAATTTGTAATCGGCCAAAACCTCTACGCTTTTTTTTGCGGAAACCATCGGAAAGTCTGTTTTGGTCGAGCTCAAACGTGTGCGGTTAATAATTCAAAAATAGAAAAAAACCATCTAGTGTTCAAAGAAGAAAAAAATCCCCAAATAAAATAGCGACAATGGGTTTAACCTCGAAAGAATTTCAACCAGTCGCCACTGCTCACCAAGGGATAATTTGCTTTCTCTTGAAACAAATAAATTTTAACCGACTGTTGATCTATCAGTATTATTTCTGAGTGGTAACCATATCCCAACTCCAGTTCGTCAATTTGTTTTTCGATTTCGGGGTTTGTGATTTCAACAACCTCCACCAAAATCCGATCTGCTGTGGAACCTGTTTTGAATGCAAACGGAAAATCACCCAATGAATAAAGTTGAAAGCCCTTCACCCACGTGCTAAACCGATACTCCAAATGCGGCTTGAAAAGGTCATAATTCTGTAGCCCTCTACGAAGCGACCCATAAAACGCAAAGCGATTAGTTGACATCTCGAAAGATATTTAATTTTTTGATCGACTTCTGTTGACATGCAGCTTTCTATAGGTAGACGGGCTCCTAAATTTCCATCAACTTCCACAAATACCTATTATATTTACGCACTCGTTTGAAAAACGCAATTAGATAACTTTAATCCCATCGATATGATCATCGGAGTTCCCAAAGAAATCAAAAACAACGAAAACCGAGTAGCCTTGACCCCTGCCGGTGCACAAGAATTGAGCAAACGCGGTAACAAAGTGCTTATTCAAACGCAGGCGGGTATTGGCAGTGGTTACAGTGATGAAGAATACATTAGTGCAGGCGCAAAAATCCTTTCAACAGCCGAAGAGGTTTTTGCCTTAGCCGAAATGATCATGAAAGTAAAAGAGCCTATTGAGCAAGAATATAAATTGATAAGAAAAGATCAATTGGTATTTACCTATTTCCACTTTGCATCCTATGAGCCATTGTTACATGCAATGGTAAAGACCGGCTCGGTGTGTTTGGCCTACGAAACAGTAGAACGACTGGATGGAAGTTTGCCTTTGTTAATACCCATGAGTGAAGTAGCTGGGCGCATGTCAATTCAAGAAGGAGCGAAATATTTGGAGAAGCCGATGAAAGGCCGTGGCATTTTGTTGGGAGGCGTGCCCGGAGTAATGCCCGCGAAGGTGTTGATTTTGGGAGGTGGCGTTGTTGGAACCAACGCAGCCAAAATGGCGGCAGGCATGGGTGCCGATGTAATCATCACCGATGTAAATATTAATCGCCTGCGTTATTTAGATGACGTGATGCCGAAGAACGTTCGCACGATGGTATCCAATGAATACGTGTTGCGCGAATTGGTAAAAACCCATGACTTGATAATTGGTGGAGTGTTAGTCCCAGGCGCGAAAGCTCCTAAACTCATCACCCGCGATATGCTTAAGACTATGCGCCCCGGAACAGTATTAGTTGATGTGGCGGTTGACCAAGGTGGATGTATTGAAACTTGTAGACCCACTACGCACGAAGACCCGACTTACATTATTGACGATGTAGTCCATTATTGTGTAGCTAACATGCCCGGTGCTGTGCCTTATACTTCTACCCTCGCGCTTACGAATGCAACACTGCCTTATGCGATTAGATTGGCAACCCAAGGCTGGAAGAAAGCGTGCAATGAAAACGTTGATTTGAAAAAGGGATTGAATGTGATCAATGGCAAAGTCGTGTACAAGGCAGTTGCTGATGCATTTAACACACCCTATACTGATGTAAAAGAATTTTTGAGCTAGCTCATTTTCGCCACGGATGCACAAATAAAAATTGATTCATGCACCTTTCTACCGGGCAGGCAAGTTCGTGGCAATCATTTTATTGAAATGCAGGAAAAGATTCTAAAAAAACTGACTCTTCCCCTGCCTTTGAGGCTTCGCAGCAATAGTGCGCCATTCCATTCGTCACCGCCAAATATTTTGCATTCACCGTCATGTTGTAAACAGCCACTTGGTTAAATGCTTTTTGGCTTAGCCGAATATCCGCAGCTTTGCATTCAATCAACATCCAAGGTTTTCCGTCCCGATCAAAAATCAAAATATCAGATCGCTTTTGGAGCGTGTTGTAACTTAGGCTTCCCTCAATTCTGAATAGCGACCTAGGATATTTTAGGTGATGGATTAGGTAATGAATAAAATGTTGCCGCACCCACTCTTCCGGGGTGAGAATAATATACTTCTTCCGAATGATGTCAAAAATCCATACTTTGCCCTGCTCTTTTTTAAGCGTAACTTTAATTTCCGGAAGATTTAGTTTTCGCATTTAAATTTAGCTACACGTTACTGGTTAGTTGGATAGCTTGGTTTAACTTTAAATTTGGCGAAAGCTACGGACTAAGTTTTGAACAAATGAATTAAAAAGTCGGGGATGAAAAACAAAAAAGACATTGTAGAAAATTGGTTGCCACGGTACACGGGCCTAAGGCTGGAAGATTTTGGGCACTACATTTTACTCACAAATTTTGACAACTACGTGCGTAAATTTGCGGAGTGGCATAATGTTCCGGTAACAGGCGAAGATAAGGCAATGCTCAGCGCCACAGCCGAAGGGATTACCATGATTAACTTTGGAATGGGCAGCCCCAATGCTGCCACCATTATGGATTGCCTCACCGCCATTATGCCCAAAGCAGTTTTGTTTTTAGGAAAGTGTGGCGGCTTAAAAGAAAAAAATCACATTGGAGATTTGATATTGCCCATCGCTGCCATCCGTGGCGAGGGAACATCCAATGATTATTTTCCGCCCGAAGTGCCTTCGCTTCCCGCGTTCGCATTGCAAAAAGCCATTTCAACAACTATCCGAGATTACAATCAAGACTATTGGAGCGGCACTGTTTACACCACCAACCGCAGAGTTTGGGAGTGGGACGAAGATTTTAAAAATTATTTAATTAAGATTCGTGCCATGGCAATTGACATGGAGACGGCTACTATTTTCTCTACTGCATTTTACAATGAGATTCCAGCAGGTGCGTTGCTACTGGTTTCTGATTCTCCGATGACACCCGATGGAGTAAAGACCGAAGCCAGTGACAGAGTGGTCACCACAAGTTATGTTGACTTGCATTTAAAGATTGGAATTGACTCGTTGAAACAAATGATCAACAAAGGGCTGACGGTAAAACACCTTCAGTATTAATACCTAAATTCTGAACTCGTTTCTTTTTCAAATGTCCCTTGAATCAACACAGGGTTGTTTCTCAGCGAGAAACATTCGAGCTGATGGTATTATTGCCTTTCCAACAACATCACTCTGCCTCCATACCGATATGTCCAGTAATGTGTGTTCTGTACAAAAGAGTGTACAGATATGAACACAAACTGCAGTAGCCCAAGAAACCTCATACTATAGTTTTGAATTTGAAAACATC